>Ga0172380_10008647_pt1 | contig 11043 bp, 18 predicted proteins | sample Leawe162metaG_FD_119747 | JGI IMG/M metagenome (GOLD analysis project Ga0172380, IMG submission 119747) | Leachate microbial communities from a municipal landfill in Southern Ontario, Canada - Leachate well 162 metaG | ecosystem: Engineered > Solid waste > Landfill > Unclassified | place... | reverse complement strand
GATAACCGAAGTCATGGAGCATAAAAGGCAATCCTGCATCATTACCCGTAGTTTCAATAAGGAAGTGACGCATAATTCGCTTAATCGCCTTACTCTTTGTGGCGACAAGGCTTGGGGACCAAATATGGGTCATTGGAGTCTCAGTATGACCCACAAGCCACGGAGTTTCAGTGCTGCGAACCTTGAAGAGAATGTTGCTGACTGGAACTTCGGTTCCCTCATCGACCGCATAGATTTCGAGAGGAAGGCGCCCATCATGCTTGTTGAGGATATATTCCCATCCCAAACGGTTAAACTGTCCAGGACCAAGGTAGCCATTGGTAAGCTCTTCGCCTTCCTCAATATCGTCACGGGTAATTACTTGTCCGCAGATATTTTCCTTCATCCAGGCTTGAAGGCCAAAAAATGAGGTTTCGGGGTATTCAGCGCCAAGACGATTTTCAAAGTAGCTTTCAATACCTCGACAATTGGCTTGGTATTGACGCCAATGTCCGAGCTTGTATCCGTCAGTCCTAATCGTAAAATTGCGTCTCTTCATATTTTCTCCTTTTTAGTTGAATTCTTCTCTGTACAAAACAGGAATACCGTTATTCTTCGCAAATTCGATCTCAGCTTTCAAACCACTTGACTTGTCCCATCCATCCATCTTTACGACAATCAACCCCTGACAATTCTTTAACATTGGCAAACAGAATTCACCCCAGTAGTTGAAATCGCCAGGTAGTCCCATCTTAACCAAATTGTGTCCATAAATCACAGGACTATACACAATAATCCCACGACCCATAAACATAACCGCTATTCTGCACAATTTCTCGTAGCGTAGTTGTGTCACTTCCGGGTCTTTATCCGAATATGGACAGGCAAGATAAAACATAGGTTTAGCTTTCTGGATTATCGGTCTTTAGAGGGCCAGACTGCCAGCCACCCTTACGGCTCATGAGTTCTTTCAATTTTTCAGCTTCCGCATTCTGGACGAGACTGAGACTATCCTTGCCTTTGTGGATTAGAAAAGCCTGAAGAATCAAACGGTGTTCAGGAATGATGATAGAATGTAAATTCTCATTGATATCATACCAGCCAATTTCGTCAATATCGTCTCTCTTCTTGGCTTTATCGCTATTTACTTGGCAGGTGAAAACGGTAGTGATGATACAATCCCGATTGCCCTTACCACGATAGCGGTAATCATTGATCCTGAAGTCGCCCAAATTTACCCAATTTTCGGAAAAAGAAATGCAAGTCTCTTCAACCAATTCTCGTTTGGCAGCGTCAAGGTAACAATTGTCTTTTGTTGAATCGACAAATCCACCAACAGCACGCCACTTTCCGTCATCAATGTCCTTTCGGCCAAGCAATACTTTATTACCAAAGCAAGGGAAAACATCAACGGTCGGAAAAACCTGTGCGGGACGATTGTAAGCTGCATATGTGGCCCCTTTACGCCACTCCACATTATTGCTTGGCGATCCAATAATCTTTTCACGAATCTCTGTAGCAGAGATTTCAATTTCCGGCTTAAACTCGTAAGTCTGGAATTTTCCGTGATAGTACTGAATGAAACTATCACGCGAACCATAAAGAATCGGCGAGACATGAATTGGCAAAATATCCGTAATTGCCCGGTCAAGATTCCGGCTCCAAGTCTCATCGCTCGGGCAATCAAGAATTTGTACAATAGAGAGCTTTGGATAAACTTCTTGAATCATTTCACGACGAGTTGCAAAGTCCAGAGGATTTCGCTCATTCCGAACAGATTTAGATTCTCCAAGAAAGAGTACGACACTATCGTGCCTACTCAAAACAAAGTCAATAAAGCTGATATGGCCTGGCGTGAGATATGGAGTTTGAAGTCGTCCAACAATAACTCCGTACTTGATCTTGCTTTTCATAGTGTCCTTTATGGCGGTTTTTGGGGTTAGAAATGGCTTCTGACAATCATACTATCGAAACAAGGTAGGTGTTTTCCCATCTAAATACCAAGAAAATATTAATATGGCTCAGAATTATTTTTCTCGGTTTTTAAACAACAGAATCGGGCAAATATACAGTTAGGGTATCCGGCCATTTTGTTGAGGCATCTTGGATTTTCTTATAAACAACATCCCACTGTAATCCACCTAAACCACAGCCAATCTTAGGAATGGCAACAGACTTCAAATTCAGCCGGTAGATTTCATCAGTAAGGGCATCAAGTCCTTTGTCAATGTAAGAATATTCACTAATATTACGCCACTTATCCTTTGACGGAAAACAGATAATATGCTTTGGGTTTGAATTGGCTGGTCTTGTAAAAGTATATACATTGCCAATTTTCAATAATCCTTTTAAGCATTGATGTCTATACGCATCAAACATGTCAGGGTAATTAGCCTTAAAGCGAAGGGCTAAACCTTTACCCATTACGCCTTCGCAGTTTACAGGGTTGATTACGGCTTCTGCGTTAGCATCAAAAATATCTTCAATGTGCTTGAAATTCATAAAAATCCATTTCTCCAGTGTTAAATCTTTTCACGGCCAAAGTCTGTTGCCGTTCTATTATCTATCTTTTCAATTGTCTCTTTTAGTTGGGCTATGTTTCTTGTAATTCCACAACACTCCACTTTATGCAAGTTTATTATTCTGGCTTCTCTTATTTCTGGGCTTAATTCGTTTGAAAGTTTTGGTAATTCATCTGGCCTTCTCGGTTCTTTTTTCATTTAAAAGCCAATGGGGTAGAGGGTCATTGTTGCATACCCTCTACCCCTTAGAGATAGATGGGCGGTTTAGGCACCAACAATCTTAACGGCCTGTGAGCGAAGTTTAGCAACCTCGCCGGCTGAAGCCTTGTCGCGACGCTTTGAAACTACGCGAGCAATATCAAGCAAGGCCCCGGCGGCATCGGCACGGCGGCGGGCTTCATACTGGCGAGCAGTTTCCCCATCACGCCGTGAAGCGCGGACGGGGCGAGCAACAGACTCAGTAACCTTTGCGGTATTAGCCATGTTTTTCTCCTTTTTTCATAATATCGTGCCAGAGCAAACAGGCGAATTCCCGTAAGTCCTCACGAAACAAACTTTTTTAATCTTCGTCTTCTTCTATATCTTTTACATGCTTAAAATTCTTTGGGCGATGTCTTTTCTTTTCAACCTTAACTTTTTTGTAGGTGAAAGGGTTGCCATCTACCATACTCTGTTTTCTATCGCTTTTTTCACTCTTCTTTATCTGGAGGCTCTTTTTTCTCTTCTCTTTTTCATTGTAGAAAAATTCAGAATCGTCAGCTTCAGTTCTATCAACCTTCAAATGTCTCACAATCTTCCCTTGCTGTTAAGTTGTTCATAGGTTATGGGTGTAGGTCACATTGCACACCCATAACCTATTTATCAAACTATTCTTTTTCTTCGATAACTTGTGCAACGCCAAGATTAGTCAAGAACAAGAACACGCCAGCAGCCTTGCGCTTGAGATCGAACTTGGCCTGTTCCGTCTTAAGAAGCAAATCGGTCGTATAATCAATCTTTTTGGTCAATTCGTCATAATTCTCCTTCAGATTGGCCTTATACGCCTCATTCAAACGGGTGTTAATGTCCGCAACGGTATCTCCAGCCTTGACATCCACTTGGCCGAAGGCGACAGTCTTACCGATCATTTTCTGGCCAATGGCTTGAACCCGGCTCCCTTGAATTGAATAATCAAAAAGTTCGCTCGTCAAAGCCCATTCTTTCACAATATCTTCACGGCTCATTATTTTCACCTTATTTTGTCTTGTTTTTGGACTGTCCTACCACACGGCTGCTAACCGGCTTACTCATACTGTCGATGGAGGGTAGGTGTTTTCCAACGGCTTGTAGGATTTTTGGCATAAATTTTTGTCACTTGCCCGAAAAGGCTGTTGTTCCGTCTGTATTAAAAACAACAAAGCTAACTCTGTCGCAGTCCTTATACACAGAAATTGAGGAGATAGTTCCATTTTCTTCATAAGTAATGCACTGACCATCCAACTCACCATCCTTATAATTGTAACGACTCATAATTGCGCCGTTATTATAATAGGTAAATTGCTCGCCTTGAATTCCGTTTTTGTCCGTATTATACTTAACCTTGCCATTTCCATTATCATGGTATTCAACATGATATCCTATGCCATTTTTAGGGGTAATTGATTTTACTTTGCCATTATCATAAAATGTGACCTTATTCCAACTGCCATACTTTTCTTGGTCTTCCATTTCTTTTTGAAGTAGTGGCTTTGGATCTACCCATCCTTTTGGCTTCATAATTTTACCGTCTTCGCGTCTAATAACCTTGCCATCCACTATCTTACTTTGATTCGCCCCACTGACAATAGCAAACAATGGGTCAAGATCAATTCCACTTCTTACGGATTGGTCAAGAATATAATAAATGGCATCAACAAGGGCATCTGCTTGTCCTGTTACATCTTTCGCCTCATCCAATTCCTTTAATTCATCATTTACCATCTTTGTGATAAACTTTACCTGTTCCTTCGTTAAAGGCGTAGGAACTTGGGGTAGGTTATTATGACAAGCATCCGTAAACTTCTTAACTTCTAATGCGTAGCTCATTATTAAAATCCCAGCTTGAGTTGTTTTCTGTCTAATTCGGCTCTAATTTCTTCTTTTTTGGTTTCTTCAATTACATTTTCAAATATCTTGACAAAATTCCCATCCTTAAAGTTTTTTGCAACATCGTCACCCACAATAACCTCTTCTGTTCCCTCTTTCCTTATAATTTCCAATGCTTCTTTAGGATTTATCCTTTGGAATTCTAAGTCGCTGCATTCGTCGGCAAGTTCATCCAGTTGGTCTTTAATATCCGATATCAATTCTCTTCTTGCTATACCATTTTTGATATCTTTTTCAGAAAGAAGTAAATATGTTTGTATTAGAATGTGTTCTTCAAAGGTAACTTCATATAAAGCAATATCTGGTTTCATAGTATAATGGTGTCCTTTGTTTTTTCTTTAACATCATTTTGCCAAACCGTGAAAGTATCCAACACGGCAGGTGAATTCAAAATCTGGGAACCTAATTTTACCATCAATATGTTCGGCCAATGATATTTTGAGTCTAATATCTTTATGGCTTTGTTTGGGTCTTTTAGTTTATCACAAGTTATTAGATATGCTGTCGCCGAACTTCTTGAAATCCCAGCATGACAGTGAACCAAAATATTCTCTTTGTCTTTAGCCCAAGTGATGGCTTTGATTAGAGGGTCTTTGGTTGGCTCAATATACCCACTTATCGGTTTATTTATGTCATCAAATTCCAGAATTAATAAGTCTTTACACTTACTTTTGGCGAAATCTATTGGCTCTTTCCCGTTCTTTTCATCTGGCGAGCGTATGGAAATTACACTCCAGAAATTCGGAGTCTTTACAACTTCCACAAACGCGGCATTACGACTTCTTATAATGATGTTAAAATTCGTAGACATTATTCTGCTTTAATCGTTATGATCTCTCTTTTTCATATCAATTTTATGCTCATTCCTATTTGGATTCCTGGTATCTTTATGACGATGGCCAGGAGGAGGCGTGGGGTGGCGTTGTTTTTTTGCCGGTGTATTCATTCTATGCTTAATACGCCTTTTATGATTAAGGGGCTTCGCCGAATGAATTTCTTTAGCCACCTTGAGAATGTCTGCCACAATGTCTTCCATAAGTTATACCCCTAAATTAAAATATAGTTTCAATACCTTCTTCACTAAGTCCTAATTTTATAGCGACATCTTTTGTAACAGATTCGCTTTTCCAGACTACTTCCCATGAATTATTTATAAAAGAATCTGGCTTGATAATATCTTTACCAGCAAAATTGGTTCTGTATAAACGAAGTTTTTCTCTTTGATGCCACCAAGAATAAGCTACCACTTCGGTACATGAAAATCCGTGTTTGAATTTATCAAGTTGCTTGTTGGCCTTGTTCAAGTCTATAATGGCACCTTCAATATCGCTGCCTCTATAAAATTGCAACTCTTTCTCTATGTCAAAGTAAAATTCGTGGTCGTATCTTTCCCCTACTATACTCTTAGCCTTAACACATGCACCCTTTCTGTCGTTTTCAGATACGCCTCTCGGCCTTAATATGATAGAGTAATCAGAGTACATAGGGTAAACAAAATTTCTATGAGTAACGCCTGAACTTATTGCCTCAACTATCTTGCAATCCAAACCTTCTTCGGTAAATATCCAAGCATGTTTCATAAAGCCAGGAATAAACACATTAGACAAATAGCCAGCGTCTCTATGTAAACCTATGTCACCGTATTGTATTAAAGGAATGGCATCTACTATTTCATCGAATTTTACTAAGTGTTCTTTTGACCCACAAGCAATCCATGGAAATTTGCCCGTATTATGTAAATCTCCAACCATGAATGTTAAATCTCTTACTATATTCTTCATAAAACCTCCTATTTATATTTAGGAAGTTTTATAAAAAAATATGTGTAAGGATGTTAAACTCAAAACTGTAGGTATTAAAACTAAATGAATAAATATGAAGTTGAAGATTCGCAAAAACATATTACGGCATTGTGGGGAAAGAATGGTCATGGCCACTATACCCGACAAGAAGAAATCTACATGAAATACCTAAAACTAATTCTGCCCAATTTCGCTGGCGGGAAAGTTATAGAAGTAGGTCCAGGTACAGGTAAATTCGCATTAATGATTTGCCAAAAATACAGTATATCGGAATACACTATATTAGACATTGAAAAGAATATTGACGATTCTAAGAAAACATTGGAGTCGGTCAATATACCTAAAAAATTCATTAAATCACAAGACTATGAACAATGCTTTAATAATAAGTACGATTTATTTGTTTCCAACATGTGCTTGTCTGAGGTACCCGAATATTACAGGAATGGTATAGCTGATAATATCTTTGGTAATTGTCAGAATATCTTAATAATAGACGGGGACAATGAAAATCCTTCCTTTAATGTCTGGCTTAAAAACAAAATAGGTAAATCATTTGATACCGTTGTAAAAGAAACAGAATACAAATCTTGCATCGCGGTTGGCGGGAATATATTTAAACACCACGGAATTTAATGATATTGTATTCCATGACGATTACTGAAAGGTCTATAACTGTAAATATCTGACCAATCAAGATATCTCGTTCCTTGGCGGAAATCCTCATATCCCTAATCCTTTCCATTTCGGATCGTAAGGATAGCTCAAAACCATCACATATTTTCATCGATTCCAATTCATCCTTGAAATCGTTGTTGGTGATTATTTTAAACAAATGGGCCAATGTTACATCTTTGTCATATATTTTCCTATGGATTTCTTTCGGCATCTTTTTCCATGCGGAGATAGCGTGGCGTTTTCTAACACCACAGATATCTAACAATAGAGATAAAATTTTTTGGTTATTCATTAATGGTTTCCGGTTCGTCATCGGGGGCTTCTGGCTGGTCGTCCTGCCCATTCTCAAACAGGAATTTATTTGAGATTGCCTTAAAGGTGTGCCGGATTTTGCGTCCATTGCTGCCTTCAAGATCAAACTTAAAGACAATGCCCTCACGCTCTTTGGCGGGATTATAGATAGACTTGGCCTCGGCAAGAAGCAGCAAATCCTTAATGCCATGGGTAGCAAAGATTGGCCCGACAGAAAGAATATCTACGGTTTCAATCTTTTCTCCTTCGCAAATGTTATTTAAGTCATCAATAAAGGAAGTCCATGAATTGGCAAAGGTATGAATTGGAAAATACTCTTGCTTATCAATATCAAAGACATTGAACATCTTGAGCCGCAAAGTCGGGAAGGCATCTTTATTCTTTTGGATGCCAGGACCACAAAATTCACCTTGCAACGCCACATTCCTACCCATCTTGGTCAACCTTTCGGGCAGGTTGTAGCGTCTGGCAATGTTCCAGAAAGCATTGTCTCCATCCTTCTTTTTGAGATTACGAGAACAAACGGCAAACTCACCATCTTTGAGGTAGCAAGTAAAAGAAGAGCCATCGAGCTTAACAGAAGTCTCAACAATAACATCTTTGGCCTTACTAAGAATCCTAAAGCCATTTTGAACTCTATCCGCATCAGTCTTAAAGATGAAAGACGGAAAACTACCTGCAGAATCTCCGCTCAAAATGCCCTTGGAATTCGTTGGCTTTTCATACTTCTTGACATTAAGAATTTCAGTCAAGTCGTCTTCAACCTTTACATCTGACAGTTCTGGGAAAGCAGAAAGAGGAAGGGCCAAACCTTGAGAAATTTGCCCTTTAAGCCTGATTGTCTTGAGCCTGAAACCTTCCATGCCTTCGAATGCCCTAAAGCTGCTGGCGCGGAGAAACTCATATCTTGGATGTACGGGAAGAAATGCGTCTACCTCAAAATATACGCACTTATCCCACAGTTTGAATTCTCCCTTTTTCACTACGACAGGCCATCCGCCATCAATTTCAGCGCATTCAATTCTGTCGGCATCCTTAATTGGAAACAGACCAGTTATTTCAGCCACTTTCGCTAATTTTCTCATGTTGTACCTCCAGTTTATTCGAGCAGTAGTTTACGGCCAGCAGCGGGTTTGATATCTCCACCCTTAGCCAATTGATTTAGTTCTGCAAGTCTTTCTTCTTGCGCTTTAATAGAAATGTTTAGTGATTCCAAAGTTCTTTTGTTTGCCTCTATCTCTTTCTTCTTCTTCTCTATCTCCCTCTCTTGTTCTTTGGATTCCGCTTCTAAGTCTTTAATCCTCTTATTGGCATTATCAATGGTATCCTCACTCGCTTTAATCTCTGTCTCAAACTTCGATAATTCCTCTAATGCTTCTGCAAGTTTCTTTCTATTATCATCGTATTCGGAATTAATCTCATTAAAAGCATTAGAGATCTCTTCGTTCTCAACCTTTAGCTTTTCAGATATATCTTCAATTGAGCTTATTATGGCTTGGCGAATTTTAGCGTAATCAGCCCCAACAAATGATGCCTTAAAACCATCTGGGTCTGAAATGTATTTATTGACAATTGATTTTACGGCAATGTCAAAATCAATTCTTTTTGGGTCTTTTAGCTTATCAACATTCTCGTTCAAATTTGCGAAACGGGCAATGAATTCAGCCATCAACTCTTGAAAGGCGGCATAGTCATCCCTTGATTGGTCGTTGCCATTAACTTTGGTCACATTCGTGTCATAATACGAAGCCTTTCTAAGGGCGCCATGATAGGAAAAGTAAATTATCCCTTGGCACAAATCTTTTAACCCATCAATGTCATCACGGATTAAATCAATGATTTTACCGCTGTCATTTGAAGCGTGACCACTGTTCTTTTTAGACAATGATCGCCACTTATTATACATTTTATTCTTGGTGGACATTTCAACCTGGTTTAGGTATTTGATTATTATTTATCCAAGAGACTTCTGCGGCTAATGCTTCTTTTCTATGAATGAATGGGCCTAACTTTGGACCGTTTACCGGCGAAAGGTCTGCCCACCAAAAATTATCATCGTCTGGTTCTACATGGCTTGCCCTTTTCGTGTGCGCAATACCCTGTTCCATAAGATTGGTCAAATCGTCATCGTGAATGAAACGAATTTCCCCATCTTTGATGATAATTTTTACTTCCTTGGCCATCTTAGTTGGTAATCCTCACTTCGCAAGATTCGCCTTCCTGATAGAACTCGGAAGTCTTTTTGTCGGAAACAATTTCACCTAAAGAACTTTCGAGCCTCTTGGTTAGGTCCGCGCAAGAGCCACCCTTAACTCCATTGACGGTGACGGTGCTTTTGCCCTTCTTATCGATTTTGATAATAATTTCTTCCACTTTCGTATCCTCCTTAATTAGTAACGACGCAAGGTGATTTGAGTCTCACCGGTTTGCTCATTGTACTCTTCAATAACAGTCGCGCCCCAAGTTGCCGCAATTTCGTTGGCACTTTTCTTGGCAACACCAACAGCATAGCCATTAATGATCTTTTCGCAGTTTTGGCCAACGACATCCACCAAGCCATAGCCACCAGAGAAAAAGTCGGTATCGAAATTGTAGCTTACGCCATCCTTATCCTTAACCAAACCAATCTCATACGCATTACGATTATTCTTAACTCGAAGAACATGCTCGCAACTACCCGTTCGGCCATTGTAATACTTGAAGGTCTTTTGGCCCCTTACAAGTTCAAGGCCAAGTTTGTTCGCAGCCTGTTCCAGAATGTTAAGGTCTTTCACCTTTACATTGATTGTCGTGATGTGACTCATTTTTGCTTATTCTCCTTGTAGTTTTCTCGTTCCACTGCCAAAACCCTGAGCGATTCTGGCCAGACTGTTTTCTTTGGTACTTGCGTAGACAGCATTCAATTCTGCCCATTCAGTCATCTTAGTGATTTCAGCACTTTGTGACTTACTTAGGGGGTTGGTCCTCTTGATCTCTTCCCAAATAAGGGTAGCGTCAAGTTCCTTGCCATTGTCAAAGGCGGTAAACATGGCGGCTTTTACGGCAGCCTCTAATTCCGCGCCAGAAAACTGATCTGAGTCCTCAACGCAATTGCTCAGATTGAACTTGCTCGGATCCCGCTGGGCTTTGGCAATATGAATCTTCAGGATGCTTTCCCTGTCTATCGCATTTGGAAGGGAAACATAGAAGATTTCATCAAAGCGCCCCTTACGAAGCAATTCTGGAGGCAAGGTAGAAATACGGTTAACGGTAGCGACGATGAAAACCTGTTTATCGGTTTCCTGCATCCAAGTAATGAAGTTACCGAATACACGCTGACTCGTTCCACTGTCACCCGTCTTGCCATCCAACATACCAGCGAAAGCCTTATCCATTTCATCAATCCACAAAACCACTTTATCAATAGATTCAACGGTTTTAATGGCCAAGCGCATATTGGCTTCTGATGCTCCGACAATCCCACCGAAAACACGGCCAATGTCAAAGCGGATCAGAGGAACGCCCAACACTGACGATGTAGCCTTCGCACAAAGGCTCTTACCGGTCCCTGGCGGCCCCACAAGTAGGATACCCTTGGGTGGGCGTAGACCGAACGCCTTTGCCTCTTTGGAATAGGCTTTGCTGCG
>Ga0172380_10008646_pt1 | contig 11043 bp, 15 predicted proteins | sample Leawe162metaG_FD_119747 | JGI IMG/M metagenome (GOLD analysis project Ga0172380, IMG submission 119747) | Leachate microbial communities from a municipal landfill in Southern Ontario, Canada - Leachate well 162 metaG | ecosystem: Engineered > Solid waste > Landfill > Unclassified | place... | reverse complement strand
TATTTATATAAATGTTTAGAGTTACTCTATGGAGTCTCAGAACATCTCAATCGCGGAAGCTCCCGCCCGGCAGAAGATTCCCGATCAGGAGGCGCGACTGGTTGCCGCTCTCTTCGAAGCGTTTCGCAGTGGCGAAGATCGTGACGGATTGGTGCGGCACTGTCATTCTCAGGTAATCGGTTATTTTCGTCAGAATTCCCTTGGTATTGACCCCAATGCCGCTGAGGATTTGGCTCAACAGGTGTGGATCATTGTTCTGAAGAAATATGATCAGCTGCGGGATCCGTATGCTTTTCGCAGCTGGCTGCAGACCATTATCAGTCGGACTGCAATCAACGGATGGCAGCGTGGGCATCATCGTCGGTCCGATGTGTCGTTGGATGTCGGTTTTTCACATCCCGTTTCACGGGAGCATTCACCTTCACGTTCACTGATCATTCAAGATCATCGCGCACATGTGAAAGCTGCATTGGGACGGCTTTGTGCGATGGATTGTGATACGTTGACTGCTTTTTATTTTCGAAACCAGAGTCTTAAAGAAATGGCCGAATCATTCAGTGTGCCGATAGGCTCCATCAAGAGGCGCTTACACGTGGCGCGGAAACGTCTTCGCAAAGAGCTCATGAAATGCGTTCCGGATGAACAAGAATGGGCGAGTAATCAACAATAAGCCGTCCCTCCAGATGATCGACTTCGTGCTGCACGACGCGTGCATCGTAATCCAGGAGGCGGCGTTCCTGTTCTTTCCCTTTCTCATCCATGTAACGAAGCGTGATATCGGTGGGGCGTTCCACGGTTACGGTGAGACCGGGGAGGCTCAGGCATCCTTCTTCCTGACTGTCCGCTTCCTTTCCTTTTCGGATGATTTCCGGATTGATGAGCGTGGTCATTTTTCCGCCGATCATGGCGAGGCAGAGGGAGAGAGATTCTCCGATTTGCGGAGCGGCGAGACCGGCGCCGTCCTCTTTTTTCACCGTGTCCCGCATGTCGGCGACGAGCTTCTGGATCGCTTTCGTCACTTTGGAGACCTTCATTGCCTTGCGACGGAGGACGGGATTCGTTGCGCCGGTGACGACGGGGAGAGCTGCCATGGAAACAGGGCGATTATACGGTATCTTCAAAAGATTGGGAATAGCGCACTGGGATGCAGGATTTGAGGAATATTGACAAATTATTAAAATATAATAGAATTATATATAGATGTACCAAGGTCTCTCCGTTCTCTGCTTTATCGTCATCTTGTGGATGATCTTTGGCATGGATTTCGCGGAGGATAACAAGAAGGGATCAAAGGACTCCGATGGCAACTCGCTGCTTCCGGCTTTGCTCGGGGGCATCATCATTTCGCCCATTATCGCACTCGGAGGATTCCTCTTTGTTCTGGGGAGGATCGCCCTTGCGATTCCGGCTGTCTTCTATGGAATAGCTCTTCTGTGCGGACGGGCATTCCAGTGGCTCCGGGAACAGTGCAAGAATCTTCCGGAGAACCTCGGGGAGCTCCGCGATCGCATTTCCCGAAACGTGGAAAGGCTTCTGGAGAAGGTGGGGCTGCGTCGTACGCTCGATCGCGTGTCGCATGCTTTTCATGGATATGCCTCGCGTGTGAAGGAATTCCTGCGCAAGCCCTTTGCCGGCGGTCAGGCGGGGAACGATCGGAGAAGTTCTTCGCCATCCCGGACGAAAGATCGCGCTTCCTCTGCTCGGGAAGGGGGTCGGGGGACATTCTCACGATCATCTTCACGGTCACGAGCGTCATGGTGGCTCGTTCCATTCCGGCGGAATATCGAGGAACGGGATCGGCGGGAGGACAAACGTCGAATCTTATCGGGGAATGATCGCTCCACGGAATCTTTCTCTCGGAAAGGGCATGCGACTTCAAAGTTGTTCTCCGCCTTCTTCGCCCGCAGGGGTGATGTTGCGGAGCAAAAGGAACGAGAAACTCTTCATCGGAGAGAAGCGGCAACTCATCATGTGCACGGAACGCGCTTCTCACGAGCCGTGTCCTCCGTTTCCTCCGTCTTCCATGGCCATGTGAAGGAGGGGAAGGTCACATTCAAACGCATCGGGCATCCGGCAAAATCCCGCTCCGATATCATGGAGGACTTGCGCAAAGTCGGCCGGCAGACGCGCAGACGGCTGAAATCCATCGAATGATTCTTCACACGACGGGATTCGAATATTTTTTGATTATTGAGCTCCGCTTCACTCGTATTGTATCGAAGGCAGAGTGGCGTCTCTCTTTCGTTGCATCATGTTATTCTTGGTTGCTTCGACGATGTACCGATTGAGAGCTTCGTTTTGTTTCACGAATGCAAGTACATCTTCCATTGTCGAAAATTTTTGATGTGTTTGATACGTGGGATGGATGGCAGGAGGCAAGTTCGTAAGCAATCCCGGATGGCCGTTATCATCAAAGAACATGACAGGGGTGGATTGTTCCACGCTCACATGAAGATTCCATTGCTTCTTATCGGAAGGCATTCTGAGGTCATGGAGAAGATTATCCATGCATTGTCCTATGTATCCTCCCGAAATTAGAAATCGTGATTTCTCGGGAATAAGCATTTGCATCAGCGCGGTATCGGTGCCGTTCAATGAACCGTTGCTCCATTGTTCTGATTCAATGAAGAATGATCGCTCATTGGAGCCATAGTTCATGATGTCGATAAGAGCTTGATAGATGGCAGGGCCATGTGCGTTCTCTTCCTTCGTGAATTTATGAAACTTCGGAAGAATGATGACTCGGGTATCAGGAGATAAGCGTTGGCCCAGCAATGCCTCATACTCTTGTGCCATCTCCATGACACGCCAGTATCGAATGCTCAATCCTTTCTCACTCGATTCGGCGACGGTTCGATTCATTTCCCGGATGATCCACTGCTCACAATACACCACTCCGGCGGGTTTCTGCTTATCGTAACGTTCGGGGTGCTTCTTGATGTCGTTCCAGAGTTGCTCGTCGAAACTGTTCTTGTTCTGCAGCAGCATTTCATAAAATGGGTGCAAGACCATTGAGACATTCCCGCGTTCGAGTAATGCTCTTTTCTCTTTATCTTCGAGTACTTCCTCAAGATGATGCATCGTTAATTGCCTGAAATAGGGATTATTATCCCTGACCACATCCGTATTCTCTTTCGTTGCGGCATGCATTGCCGGCGTAACTTCCTTGTTCGGGGGAGGAGGAATTTCGGGCTCATGTTTGCTATCGGTATTTTGGTAATGTTCCACATATATATTATACAACAAAAATATATAAATGATAAGTTATGGTTCTGATAAGTCATCGCCTATCACGCCACGAGTTTCCTGATGCCGGCGCGCTTCCGCAGGTCATCTATTGATTGCAGGTTTCCCTTCTCGATCATTTTCAGGAGCGCCTGTGCCGTGAGCAGGACATCCGGAAGAGCACGGTGACGGGCGGCGGGCATGGTGAGCTGAAGACGCTGGCTCACCACATCGAGGTTGTGTCTGAATTCGTGCGGGAAGAGCGACTGGCTGAGCTTCATGGTGCAGAGGCACTCGGGCAGATCCACGTAGCCCCAGCAGCACTCCTTCTCCGCATGCAGGAAGCCCATGTCGAACTCCGCATTGTGGGCGAAGAGAATGGAGTCTTCGGCGAAGGAGAGAAAGCGGGGGAGCACCTGATCGATCGTCGCGGCTGCCGCAACATCCTCGTCGGAAATTTTATTGACCTGTTTTGCTTCCCACGGAATGGCGCGTTCGGGATTCACAAGTTCCACAAACGCCTGATCTTCGAGGATCTTTCCGCCTTCGATACGCACGCCTGCAATCTCAATAACACGGTGTCCGCGATGAGGATCAAGGCCGGTTGTTTCCACGTCGAAGACGGTGAATGCGGGAAGCATGGGGCGCGACTATAGGAGGAAAAAATCATCTCTGCCAGATCAGTTCTCTTGACTCTATTTCTCATGCCGGAAAGAATCGTTTATTCCTGAATGACGTGGTCCGCCATCGACAAAATTGCTATAATGACTTCTCCCGTTGATTATGTCGAAGAATCTCCAGCCTGTTGCGGCCGAAGCCATTCTCTATGCGAAGAAGGAGATTGAAAAATATGGAGTTCCGGATCATCAGCACTTTGATTTTTCCATCGAAAAAGCACAGCAGCTTGCAGAACTTCTTGATGCGAGGATCGATCTTGTGTCTATCGGAACAGCCTTGATGGATGTGAAACTTGGGCAGGCATTTCAGGAGGAGAGAATCGGGGAACATGTAGCGATGAGTATGGATGCCGCCGATATATTCCTTGCGCCGTTTCATCTTTCTGAAGGAGATGTTTCTGTCATCCTCAACTCTGTTGAAGCACACCATGGAGGCGTGCCGTTTCTGTCGATTGAAGCGGAAATCTGCGCGAATGCCGATTGTTACAAGTTCATCCATCCGAAAGGTGTTTTCATCTATCTCACGGTACTGGGCAAGCGATTGGGTGATTATCAATCCTGCCTGAATCAGGCCGAGGCAAAGATGGACGAAAAAATGAACATCATTTCTTTACCCGTGGTAAAGGAAGAGCTGGAGCCCTTTTACAAGGTCTTTAAACAGTATTTTGCGATGTCGCGACAATGATTTTTCGCACGTCTCTGTCATGAAGTACTCAACTCCTCGTCCCGGTGATGTGCTTGCGGCCCTCAAGCGGCTCTATCATCCGCCGCGGTCTTTCCTCAAATGGAAGACCCCTCTGGACCTTCTGGTTGCGACGATTCTGAGTGCTCAATGCACCGACAAGCGTGTGAATATCGTCACACAATCGCTCTTCAGGAAGCTCAGAAAACCGGAGGACTACCTCCGTATTTCCCGAAAGGAACTTGAGGCAGATATTCATTCCTGCGGGACCTTCCACATGAAGGCAAAGCACATTCAGGAGCTGTGCAAAATTCTTCTGGCGGAACACGGAGGCAAGGTTTCCCGGACGATGGAGGAACTGACGAAGCTCCCCGGCGTGGGGCGGAAGACCGCCGCCATCGTGCTTTATGCGGCCTTCGGAAAAAACGAGGGCATTGCGACGGATACCCATGTGATGCGGCTTGCCCGCAGACTGGGACTCACGCGGCACAAGACGCAGGAGAAGATCGAGCGCGCTCTGATGGAGCTTTACCCGCGGAAAGAGTGGGGGCGCATGAATGCGCTCTTCATCAGTCACGGCAGAGCGGTGTGCACGGCGAAAAACCGGCAGTGTGAGAAGTGTGTGTTCCGGAAACGGTGCCCGTCATCGTTGGTGATGGGCAAGAAGGATTTGGCAAAGTCCTAGTCTGCTTCCTGCAGACTCAAGGAGTTATGATTGGCTTGGATGCTTGCCAAATCTCAAGAGCATCTTATCCAAGATGACCATATCGGTTGGCAGAACCTGATCAGGCACATCAGATGCGCTGTGCATAGAAAATATTCCTATAGGGTCAATGTAAGCTCTATATGCCTTCCTTGTTTCCGACAGAAGTTGAAGAACATCTTCAGCGACACGAGGATCATCAATCTCTTCCTCAATGAGTGCCCTCAGCGCCTCATCATCCAATCCGATTGAACGCATTTTATGCAATATTCTAGAAATCACATCATCAATGACGAGTTGTTCCGCTGCAGCCTCTCTGTCCGCGAGCTTGTAACGAACGCAAGATTTTGCCAACAAAACTTGATCTGAGGGACACACGTTTATGACCGCAACTCTCACGCCGTTGTATTCAGCACTCACTTGTAGGTTTGCCAGTAGCTTTGCCTCTTCTTTTGAGGAGAGACGGGGTCTATGGGAAAAATCCAGAACGGTAGGTATACCGTATTTTGCATTTCGTTCCACAACTCTTTCTATAGCTGCAATGTCGCTCCACTGAGCGATGAAAATGCCATCTCCTAAAGAGGGCTCGTTCATTTTGCGCGCGTTGATATCCTCGAAACCCTTCATAAATTAATAATACAATATTTTATGTTAAAATGTCAATTTCGGCTCATCTTAGCCCCTTCCTGCAGCCGAGGTTCGCGAACCTCGGCTAATCCGCTTCTTGTGGCTGTTGTTCAACTCATTTCCTTTGGAGGAGGAGGGAACCTTATTCGGTTCCCTACCCCCTCCAAACCACCCTTACCCTCCTAATAGTACCCATTGCCCAAGAGACGAGCTTAGAGGTAGTTATCCTTCTGTTTTTTTATTTATGCTGTTTCTGTAAGTGAGGTTTTTGTTCTTCTACAGCTGGGGTTCATGAACCCCAGCTAATCCGCTTCTTGTGGCTGTTGTTCAACTCATTTCCTTTGGAGGAGGAGGGAACCTTATTCGGTTCTCTACCCCCTCCAAACCACCCTTACCCTCCTAATAGTACCCATTGCCCAAGAGACGAGCTTAGAGGTAGTTATCCTTCTGTTTTTTGTGCTGTTTTTGTATGTGAGTTTGTTTTGTTGTTTTTTTGTACAACATTGATAGTCTCTTTCCGTGGCCACCGATCTCCTCCACATCCTCCGCTCCGTCGGGCTCGATCAGAAAGAAGCGGCGCTCTACCTTGTCGGGCTGCAAGTGGGTTCCGCTCCGGCTTCCGAGTTTGCCAAGGCCGCAAAAATGAACCGCATCACGGCCTACAACACGCTGGAAGGATTGTCCAAGCGCGGGCTCATGACGATGGTCAAGAAAGTGCGGGGCAAGTGGTACGCGCCCGTTCCTCCGGATCATTTGGCAATCGAGTCGCGCAAGAATTCCGAATCATTCGAGCGTGTTCTTCCCGAGCTTCGTTCCTTGCAGGGCGCGGAGAACCTCCGTCCCCGTGTGCGCTTCTACGAGGGCTGGGAGGGCATTCGGCAGGTCTACGAGGACACCTTCACCGCCAAGAGCGAGCTCCTCAACTTCGCGAACTCGGCGGTGGTACGCAGGTATTGGCCCAATTATGACGAGGAGTACGTCGGTGAACGCGTGAAGCAGGGGATTCACCTGAGGGGCATCGCGCCGGATGATGAAGCCGGACGCAGAGTGCACGGGGAAGACAAGAAGCGCCTGCGCGAGATCCGTCTGGTTCCCGCCAAAGATTTCGATTTTACGAATGAGATCAACATCTACGATCACAAGGTGGCCATTTGCTCCTTCGGTTCCCCGCAGAACATGTTCGGCGTGATCATTGAGAGCAAGGAGGTGGCGGAGACTCAACGACAAATCTTTGAGATGGCGTGGAGATATGCAGGGCGCAAAAAGGGGTAGAGAATACTTGATATATTCATCATATGTTTTATATTTGTCGTATGGATGAGAATAATGAATCTGGCGATGAATGCTTGGAAGGAGAATCCCGGCAGGATTCCCCTGGGATCTTTGAAGCATCCGATCGTTCGGAAGAAGAAGACTCTCAACAGGATTTCTTTGAGGTATTTGGGACGGATGATGTCCGCGAAGCGGTGCGGGTGGTTTTCGGAGCGAAATTCGCCGAGCATTGGTTGAATGCCAAAGGCGGAGGAGGTGTCTGCGGAAGTGATGAGACCCCCGATGATCTCATTAAGGCGGGCCGTGAGAATTTAATTTGGGAAGAGCTGATGCGGAGAGCATGTGGGGTGACGGCGTGATGGTACTTTTCATCTGCTCTCACGTATTTTCTGGTTTGTTTCATGTATGATGTGGACCCATGCGTCAGTACCTCGATCTTCTTCGGCACGTCTTCGAAACAGGGGCAAAGAAGGATGACCGGACCGGGACAGGAACGTTCTCAGTTTTCGGCTACCAGATGCGGTTCGATTTAGGCCAAGGTTTCCCGCTTCTCACTACGAAGAAGCTGCATACCCGCTCCATCATTCACGAGCTTCTGTGGTTTCTGAAGGGCGAAACGAACATCAAATATCTGCACGAGAACAACGTGACGATCTGGGACGAGTGGGCGGATGCGCAGGGGGAACTGGGACCCGTGTACGGTCATCAGTGGCGCAGTTGGCCGGGGGCCGACGGCAGGAATTACGATCAGATCACGATGCTTCTGGATCAGATCCGCAACAATCCGAACTCGCGGCGGCTCATCGTGAGTGCGTGGAATGTGTCGGAGATTCCCCGTATGGCGCTTCCTCCGTGCCACTGCCTCTTTCAGTTCTATGTCGCGGACGGGAAATTGAGCTGCCAGCTCTATCAGCGCAGCGCCGATATTTTCCTCGGGGTGCCCTTCAATATCGCGTCGTACGCGCTCCTCACGCACATGATCGCGCAGGTCTGCGACCTCAAGGTGGGGGACTTTGTTCACACGCTCGGCGATGCGCATCTGTATATCAATCACCTCGATCAGACGCGGGAGCAACTTGCGCGGGAACCGCGCTCTTTGCCTCAGCTGAAGCTCAATCCTGCCGTTCATGATCTCTTTGATTTCACGTTTGAAGATTTTGAGATCACCGGTTATGACCCGTATCCGTCCATCAAAGCCCCCATCGCGGTTTAGAAAAGCTTTAAGCCATAAGCTATTAGCTATAAGCTTGGTGCAATCATGATTATTTCCTTGATTGTTGCGGCCTCCGAAAACAATATCATTGGTGTTGGCAATAGGCTTCCATGGAGCCTGCCGGATGATCTAAAAAATTTTCAGCAGAAAACCATCGGACGCCCAGTTATTATGGGGCGAAAAACTTTTGAGTCGATAGGGAAGCCTTTGCCTGGTCGCCTGAACATCGTAATTACAACCATGACACAGGGGCTTTTTTTCGATGAAAAGAATGTCAAATTTGTATCCTCCCTTGAGGATGCATTCAAGGTAGCGCGTTCGTCTGATCAGGAAGAGGCATTTGTGATTGGTGGAAGTCAGATCTATTACCAGGCGTTTGAACATTCAGATCGCCTGTATCTCACAAGAGTACATGCGAAAGTAGAAGGCGATAGTAAACTTCTTCCTCTCATGAATTCGAATTGGGAACAAGACTGGGTGGAAGTATCTCGTGAGGATCATTCCGCCGACGAGCGTCATAAATTTTCCTTCACTTTTCTGGTGTACGAACGTCGCAAGTGACTTGGAAGACACAAAAATAATCGCTTGGTGAAGCCATTTTTGGAATATTAAGGAATTTCGCGCGCATAGTGGTTGGTCGGAGTCATTTTCTCCGTCACCATGATGCTCACATGGCATCCATTGATCACGCACGGGCTCTCTACGACGACGTCACTGAGTCATCCGTTGAACGATCGGCGGATGAGTTGGCACGGGAGCTGCGCGAGCGGGCCAAGGAAATTCGCGGGGCGGAAGTTCAAAAAACGCGCGGAGAGGTTGCAGAAGTTTTGGAACATGCTTCTCCGGAAGAACGGGAAGATACGGCCAGAAAGCTGGAGGAAGCGGCACAGGATGTCGGTGATGTATTCAAGGGGTCGTCCTCGGGGCTGAAAAAACTCGAGGGAAATACGGCTGGGGAGGCACAACTTGATTCATCGGTGATCAGGGTGGATCCCGCCAAGATCACTTCCGATGGTGAGAAGATCGTCGACAAGAAGAAGGCGGGAGATATTCTCCTGCACGAGCAGGAGCACACGAAGCAATCTTCCGTCGCGGATGCCGGAGAGATAACGATCGGCTCGCAAAAATTCGATGCGCGCAAAATCCGCGAGGCGGCCGCGATCAGCGTGCAGGAACGCATCGATTTCCTCTCGGATGAGTATCGGACCATCGCGCAGAATCTCACGATGGACGCAGCGGATCGGGAATTGGTCAGGAAAGGACAATTTAAGGCTCTGGAAGCCAAAAAGAACCATATGGCTCTGGCTGCTTAGGCTCCCACCAGCCTCAGAAATTCCTGTCGTGTGCGCGGATCCTTTCGGAATGTTCCCTTCACGTGGCTGGTGACGGCGGTGGAGTGCTGCTTCTCCACGCCGCGCATCATCATGCAGAAGTGGCTGGCCTCGATCACGACGCCGATGCCCTTGGGTTTGAGGACTTTTTCCAACGCATCGCAGATCTGCTGGCCGAGTCTCTCCTGCGTCTGCAGGCGGCGCGCAAACATGTCCACGACGCGCGGGATTTTGCTGAGGCCGATCACCTTCTTATCCGGAATGTAGCCCACGTGCACCTTGCCGACGAACGGCAGCATGTGGTGCTCGCAGAGCGAGTAGCACTCAATATCCTTCACGATGATCATGCCGTCGGTATCGGCCTTGAAGAGGGCATTATTCACGACTTTCTCCAACGAGAGTCCGTAGCCGGACGCCAAAAATTTCATCGCATCCTCGCAGCGCCGCGGCGTCTTCTTCAGCCCCTCGCGGTCGGGGTTCTCGCCGATTTTTTTCAGCAGGTCGCGGTACAGGTTTTCCATGGCGGTCCGATTATAAGACGATGTCGGTCTTCTCGCAGGGCTGATCGAGGGTTTTCTTGAGGATTTCATGCCATCGGGGCTCATCCGTGAGTTCGCAGAGCGGTTCCAGAACGAAGCGTCGTTCCTCCATTTTCGGATGCGGAAGCACGATTCCCGGCGCGTCGAGTTTCGGGTCCTCATAGAGCAGCAGGTCGAGATCGATCGTGCGGGGGCCGTAGCGATAGGGAACATCTTTCTTGAGCATCTGCTCGATCACCTGCATTTTCCGGAAGACCGTATCGGGATCCTCTTCCGTTTCGAACCGCGCCACGGCGTTGAGGAAAGCCGGCTGATCCGCCACGAGCTGCGGGGCGGAACGATAGACGGAGGAGAAGCGTATATTCGGCCATTGTGTGCGCAACAGTCCTGCACACCGTTCCATGTTCTTCTCCGGATCAATGTTCGAGCCGATGCCGATGAAGACGGTGGCTATGGTCGTGTGACGGTGAACGATGCATGATTGATTCCCGGAAGAGCGAATTTTTTTACGGTGACGCGGACGCTCCCCGCATGGAATTTTTTCAGGATCAGTGCGGCGATTTCCTCGGCGAAGAACTCCATGGTCTTGCGTTCGGTTTTCGCAAGCTCCCGCACGCTCTCCACGACCGCGGCATAGTCGATGCTCTGCTCCAGATCGTCGTGATGGTGCTGCGTCGTCGCAAGTGACAGCTCAACAGTCACGAGGACACGCTGTTCCTTCGCCCGTTCCTCTTCCGGGAGCCCTATGCGGGTCCGGAGTTCCAGATTCTCGAT
>Ga0172380_10008645_pt1 | contig 11044 bp, 14 predicted proteins | sample Leawe162metaG_FD_119747 | JGI IMG/M metagenome (GOLD analysis project Ga0172380, IMG submission 119747) | Leachate microbial communities from a municipal landfill in Southern Ontario, Canada - Leachate well 162 metaG | ecosystem: Engineered > Solid waste > Landfill > Unclassified | place... | reverse complement strand
TCTTCAGGAAAAAAAGAAAAAATCCATAAATATTGGAGAGGTGGCTGAGTGGTCGAAAGCAACTCACTGCTAATGAGTTGACCTGGGCAACTGGGTCCCTGGGTTCGAATCCCAGCCTCTCCGTAATACTTTTTTAGCACACCAGCAACACAGCGTCTCAAACCACAATTTACACTATAACACCGACGGGCTAAGTCATCTTAGTCCGTCTTTTTTTATCCCTTCTTTTACCTTATCTTTTTACAAAATAACCTTAAAACTGTCAAAATTCTGTCAAAATTTATCTAAGCCATTTCTACCCGAGAAGTGGCTTTTTTATGCTTTCTTAGCTTTGTTTACGGACTACAAAGGAGAATAAATGCCGTATATCCCAGACAGCGTATTTGAAGGTGGGGCATGGGAAACCTTGACCGCAGTAGAAGCCAAAGTTTATGTTACCCTATGCCAGCACTACAACAGAAAAGAACGCATAGCATTTCCCAGTATGCTGCGTATTTCAAAAATCTGCGGTTGTTCTAAGCGCCATGTAGTCAGAGTTATTGAGTTATTATGCCAAAAAGGCCTTATCGTAAAGCGCAAAAAAGATAACCCTTATGGTAGGAGTTTTAACTATTATAAGCTGCCGGATGTTATGCTTTATGAGCTCGAACAACTGCAGGAAAACCCTGCTAAAAACGCAGGTGACATTATGTCACTTGCAGGAGACATCATGTCGCTTCTCGGTGACATTCGAGGCAAGCGGCAGGTGCCAACAAGTCACCCGAACTATATTATTAACCATATTACTAACATTGTTAATTCTTTCAACTCAAAAGAACCCAAGACGATAGGTTCTGTATCAATAGATGATCCTCAAAAGTATCGCGAGATACTCGCTCAGAGGTTGCCTGAATACTGGCAAGAAAATGATCTTCAAAAAAGAGAAAGTGCAAGGTTTTGAGAAGGTTAAAAGGCAGCAATTTTGTCGAAAGAGCTAAAAACGCAATTCATAATGACATACGAATTATTTTATTTTAACTATTTTTATTTAAGCCCTTATAGTCAATCAGCTTGCGCTCAGCCGTCGCTTTGTTCCGTCAACAACTCTGCCGACGGCTACCGCACGCTCGCTGCCAAGAAAAATTACCTAAAAGGGTTAAACTGGATAAAAACAGGGGCAGGACAAATGAGAGGATAAATTAATGAAAAAAGGCAGGATTACAACAGAAGAACAGCTTCGCAGATTCAGGTTATTACTTAAGTTTATTTTTACTTTTAGATATGCTACCAGGAAACAATTAGATGTCTTTTCTAAGCTAATTATTGGCTTAAATAACCCCCAATGGTTAGTTGATTATTCTATCAAACAAGGTCTAATCACCAGTTATCAGGAACCTGTGTATAGAAACAAGATATACCACTTAACCCGAAAGGGCAAAAAACTCATCAAGATAGATGAGCCAATGGTTAGCCATTACCACTTTGAGAAAAGGCATGCCGGTATCAATACCTTTGGCCATCATAATCTCTTGGTTGAGAGTTACTTTTTACTGCAAAAGCAGCTTGAGATTAAGGAATGGATCTGCGAGTGGGTTTTAAGGATAAATAAGCACAAAAAGGATAAAATTCCTGACGGCTTATTAATACTCTCAAATGGCACAAATTTATCCCTCGAAGTGGAAACAAGCTACAAGACCAGGGGGGCCTGGAAAACAGTAGTTACCTTGTACCGCTGTGACATAGAAAAGTTTTCCAGATACGATGCGGTCTTGGTAGTGGCGCTTGATACACCTGGTTATGAAAGCATTAAGACTAAGCTCTATAAGATTGCTCCTGAATTCTGCTCCAGGAGTTTTATTTTAACTGAAATTAATATGCTAAAGCTCGGGATTTGCTTTTACCAGTCCAACATAATGGCCTTAGCAGAAGCCTTGAGCGAGCTCAAGAAAGCAAAGGAAACCGATGGAGAAAGAATTTAGCCTAAAAAAATTCTTCGTAAGGCTGTTAATAATACTTCCTCTTATCTATATCGGCTTTGGCTGGTGGATAGGCGTAAACTATGGCCAAAAGTCCGTCATCTTCGGGCCTTATGCGGATATTCCCATAGTAGTAAAGACCAGCCTTTTAGGTTCATCATTAGAGGATATTTCAGGCAGCAAAGCTTTGGTAATGGTAGTGCCGCCAAAAGAGGCTGATAAGCTTGATCAGGATTCAACTTATTTTAAAGTAACTGGCTATTTTGAAGTACCCGGGACCTGGGATTTTGATTTTTCGCCTTCAGGAAGCGATATCTTGCTCCCGAAGACATTTGCTATGACCGGAAGTTATTCCAGGGCGATTTTTTATGAGTTTAAAAACCCCAGGCACAGGTTAGGAAGCCTTTCAGTAAGTGAATTGTATGACTTGCTTAAGGCAGCCGGGAGAACTAAGGATACACTAAAGTTAATGCCCTATCTTTTTATTTCAAGGCTGGAAGAAAAATATCCTTGGGCCTATTCTGATACAGTGCTTTTATCCAGGGCGATGAGTAACATTTTTAAGGATAATATGGTTCCTTACGACATTTTAGGTTTAACAGGTATATTAGTTTTGTTTATCGCCTTAAGCCTAAGGAGCATCTGGCTATGGATGTATTACTTGTATTGGGTATTTGCTTACTGGTTCGCTAGGATTGGCTATCACGACCCGAATCTTATCATGAGTAACGAAGGCCAACAGTTAATCCTCTGGAGTTTCTGGAATGGGTTTATCCAAAAGGAAGGCAGGCTGTTTTTGATAATCGCAGTTGCGCTATCTATCATTGGCTTTACAACGCTAGGGATTATTTATTTGTTTAAACACGTAATCCCGCGCATGAAGCGGGAAACAGAGGATTTTCTAAAAGTAGATAAGGATATCCAAAAAAGAAAAGAGCTTTCCATCGAAAGCGTGGAATTTAAAGCAATTCATTATGATATCAATAGGAAGTTAAGCCAGTATGCCAAAACAGATAAATATTTATTAGGCTTAACTGATGACAAAAAGGATATTCTTGTTGAAGAAGCCATGCTTAATCATCATTTGCACGTATTAGGCCCAACTGGGAGCGGAAAAACCTCTTTGGTAATTCTACCTTTAAGCAGGCAGGCGATAGAAAAAGGAAGAGGCTGTTGCTTTATAGACTTTAAAGGTGATGAGGTCTTTAAGAGATATGTTCAGCAAAAAGCAAAAGAAAAAGGTAAACAGTTTTATTATTTTAGCATTGACCCGAATGAGGAATCAGTAAGCTATAATCCTCTTTCATCGGGAGATATTCATTCCAAGGTAGACAGGATTATGACTGCCTTAGAGCTGATTTATCAGGGCCCGGCAGGCTTCTATAGCAATGTCCAGGCAATGGCATTTGTGGAGCTATTGAAGGAAATAACCCAAGACAAAGAGGAGATAAATTTCTCTTCAGTTAAAAAACTATTAGAGAATCAGCATTTCTTAAGAAGGGCAGATGTCAGCGCACAAGAAGTTAAGGGCTTACTGGCTGCAGTTTCTTGGATTGCAGGAATTGAGGTAATAACTAGGGATGAGCTGGATCTTTTAGAAGTAATCAAAAACGGCGACATTGTGTTCTTTGCCTTAAAAAGCCAGATTAATACACGCTTAGCTGAAGCCATAGCTAGGATGCTGGTTATTGACCTTAAATCCCAGGCCAGCCTACGCAAGGAAAGCGATCCGCCTTATTTTATCTTTATCGATGAATTCCAGAACTTAGCCTCTCCGCACTTTGTGGATGTGATCTCCAAGGTAAGAAGTGCTAACTTTTGTCTTGTTTTATCCAATCAATCACGAGGCAACTTAAGCAGTGTATCTCCAGCTTTTGAGAATGCCATTTTTACCAATACCGCAACCAAAGTAATCTTTATGCAGGAGGATCCTTTTGATGCAAGGTTCTGGTCAGATAAAACAGGGAAGACCACTTATCAGGATAAAAGCGTCTTTCAGGTAGACAACATAAGTACTGATAAAGTAGGTGTAAAGCTTGACGGTTTAAGATCTTCTCAAGGCAATATCCGGACTGCCACTAAAAACTATATCTCAGAAAACGTGTTTTTAAGGCTGCCCTTTGCTAAATCTATTATCTTCTCCAGAGGGAAGCTTACGGTAGTAGCTAACCATGAGTTTTTATTTGATAAGAGAGAACGGGATAGGATTATATCCGTTCCTTTTGAGAATGTCGGCCAATGAGGTAAGATAAAATGAACATGTATAATCTAAGTTCGCTTGAGACAGTGTTGATTGTCTTAATTTTCAGCCTCTACTTTTTGCCCTTTCTGATTACCTCGTTACGCCAGCATAAGAATATCCTTGCCATATTCTTATTAAATCTCGCCCTGGGCTGGACATTCCTTGGCTGGATAGCTGCTTTAATCTGGGCGGTAATGCGTTAACCCCACCTTTTTAGCCTCCTTTAGTGGTTTGAGTGATTTTTTTGGTGCCTGGTATGCGGTAGCCTTCGCAAGGCTTATTGGAAGAATTGCGCGAAGGCTTACCCAGGCAAATAGCTTTAAGTGCTTGGGGATTTATTTTGGCTATAAAATGCTTGTAAAAGGTTTCTGCCTGGGTTATAATAAATTCCGTTAAAGGAGATTAGTAAGTATGCTTAATAAGAAGATAATTATGAAATCCATTCAGGATAATCTTGATGAGGTAAAAGGGTACGGCATAAGACGGATAGGAGTTTTTGGCTCATTTGTCCGTTCATCTCAGAACGAAAAAAGCGATATTGATGTCCTTGTTGAGTTTTATCCTGGCAAGAAGAGCTTTGACAATTACATGGAATTAAAGTTTTTTTTAGAGAAACTATTGCATCGCAAGGTTGATTTGGTAATTAAGGATGCCATTAAGCCGCGTATCAAGCCGTACATTCTTAACGAGGTATTGTATGCGTGATTACCGCCTTTATCTAGAGGATATTCTACAAGCGGTTAAGCAGATAGAACGATATACGAAGGGGATAAGCGCTAAAAAACTAAGACAGAATAAACTGGTCATTGATGCCGTAACAAGAAACTTAGAGATAATAGGCGAAGCCGCCAAACACATTCCGGCCGCTATAAAGAAAAAATATCCTGACGTTGAATGGAAGAAGATTGCAGGACTTAGAAATATTCTAGCGCATGAATATTTTGGCGTGGATAAGGACGTTTTATTAGATATAATTGCAAATAAAATACCCGAACTCAAAAAAGAGATATTAGGAATTATTAAGCAGATCCGATAAAATTACTTACAGAAACCGTAAGCAAACCACCAAATATAAGGAGGTGTTTAGTGTTTAAATTAAAGCAGTTTTTCCTCTCTCTCTCTCTCTCTCTCTCTCTCTGGTCTTCGCTTCATTACTAATCTCTAGTTCTTTCCTTTTTGCCGAAGAGTCTATTACGATTACCACCTATTACCCTTCTCCGTATGGCTCGTATAATGAATTGGCAACTAACAGGTTGGCAGTAGGAGATACTAATGGTAGTGGTGGTTTAGATGCCGCAGACCAGCCGAATAGGGATGGAGATATCCGGCTTAAAGCCCAAACAGGAAACCCAACATCTTGGCCTGCCGGCACTACAGGGCAATTTTCTTACTCAAGCACACAGGATTCACTGTATCATTATAATGGTTCTAGCTGGGTGGCGTCTTCCGGTGGTACGTCTTATGTTGATTATTCTATGCCGGCAGGTCGATCTGTGGGGAGCGCCTGTAGTATAAGTGGATTTACTATTAAGGGTGACCTCGGTTCCTGGGGCTACTGCAGCGACAACTACAGCTACTCCTACTTCTTTCGTCCGCCTGGGGGTGGTTGTGCTAGCGGATGGGGCAGCCGCGATGTTGGTGGGGCGTATGTCTGTTCCCAGTAGTTAATCTTTTTCTGGTATCTGGTATTCTGGAGAATCTGGAATATGATTTTCTTGGTTGGTAATGAAGACGTACAAACGTTTATATGAGAAAATCGTCTCATTTGAAAATCTTTTAGCCGCTTATAAGGCATTCCGCAGGGGAAAGCGCTTTAAGGAGGATGTTCTTGGGTTTGATTATCACTATGAAACAGAGCTTTTAAAACTGCAGGACGAATTAATTAACCACACGTATTCACCGTTGCCACCGCACAGATTCTATGTTTATGAGCCCAAAAAGAGGGCTATAGCGGCAGCGTGTGTCAGGGATAGAGTAGTCCATCATGCCTTATGCCGAGTTGTTGAGCCAATCTTCGATAAAAGGCTTGTATACGATACTTATGCATGTAGATTACACAAAGGAACCCTAGCGGCAATTAAAAGGTTTGAGGAGTTTAAATATAGATTGTTGTCGTGTTATAATGAAAATGAAATATATATTTTTAAGGCGGATATCCAGAAGTATTTTGAGAATATAGACCATCGCGTCCTGCTTGGCCTAATCAATGAAAGAATAAAAGATGAAGGGGTAATCTGGCTGATAAAAAGAATACTTGCCGGTGAAAGTTTATTTAGTCAACAGACAAAAGGAATTCCGATAGGAAATCTTACCTCTCAAGTTTTTGCCAATCTGTATTTAAGCCCCCTGGATCAATTTGTTAAACATAGCTTAGGATTCAAGTATTACATCCGTTATATGGATGATTTTGTGCTGATGGATGTTTCTAGGAACAGGCTTCAGCAGGCAAAGGTAAAAATAGCGGCTTTTTTGAAGGAGAGCTTAGAGTTAAACCTTCATCCTAAAAAACAGACGATTACTCCTTTAAAGTGCGGGATAGATTTTTTAGGATTTAGGATATTTTCCACTCATAGATTATTGCGGAAGGAAAATGTAAAAAGGTTTTGCGGTAGGCTTAAAAGGATGAGAAAACAGCTTGAGAGAAAGCAAATACCGATAGGCAAGATCGGTCTTTCCATAAGAGGATGGATTGCGCATGCAGAGTGTGGGAATACGTATAATTTAAGAAAGAAGATTTTAAGAGACTTTGTTTTAGCCTCTTAAAAAAGGAATGGGTTAAAAACGTTGTTCCGCCGGTTCCTGGGGCAACTGCAACAACAACGACAACAACTACTTCTTTCGTCCGCCTGGGGGTGGTTGTCCTAGCGGATGGAACAGCAACAATGTTGGTGAGGCGTATGTATGTTGCCAGCAGTTCTCCGCTTTTTCTTTAAGCGCCAGATATTCTATATTTTTACTGAAAATATAGGCCGTGCGTTTAGAGAACTACAAACCCATTCCTTGCGCCCTTAATAAGGGCCGAATAGTGTGCTTCTGTCGGCAGGTAGATAGTAGTCTAAAAAGGCGAAACACTATCTGCCGGCGCTATTTTTATCCGGAGCAAGATTATGTTAGCCGATTTAAAGATATTCGCTAAAGCCTATGATTTAATACAATACCTGCATAGGGAGATAGCCGGATTTCCCAAATCCGAAAAGCCGGTTTTAGGTAAGAGGATTTATGATACTCTTTTGCGGGTTTTAGAGTATATTATTACTGCCAATGAAGAAAGCATAAAAATGCCGCATCTAAAAAAAGCAAGCGTTGAATTAGAAGAATTACGGATATTTATCCGGTTGGCTAATGATTTTCATTTGATAAGCATAAATAAATACGGTATTATCTGTAAAAAGATAGATGAAATAGGCAGGATGCTGGGAGGCTGGATCAGGGTATGCGCGAAGGTATAATTATAAAACACCGGGACGCCCCAGCTTCCTATAAAACATTTATTATTTTGTTCTTTAGTATTATTCTGATCCGTAGTAATAGTTTTGCTTATGAAATAATAAGCTATCTAAAAGATAGTTATAAAGCAGGAAAATATTTAAACCTTGTTTTCTGTCCTTTAAATTACCAAGACAAGGCTGATTTCGTCAAAGATAGGGGGGCGCTTATCCGGAAACTGAAAATAACCAAGCCATTTGATGAATGCAATAATTTTAAATTTTGGTATATAAATCTCTCTCCTAAAGAAGATCTTGAAGTTTTTAAGCCAGTCCCGGCTTTTCCCCCTCTAAAAGTGCGTGAGGATTTCCTAACTGATATTTCCTCCAAAATTAAAGGTGTATATAAGCTGGTTATTATTGATGCTGAAGGCTCTATCACCTGCGCTGAGCTTTCTGAAATCGGAACAACTTCTTTGATAATTATTGGTAGAAGCGCATATGATAATGACAATAACTTTGCCAAGGGGTTTTTGCATGAATTAGGCCACTCTTTGGGCCTGCGTGATGAATGCATTAACTGTCAACAGCGCTCTACCAGCGGCTATCCCAATTGTGCTTCTAACAAAGAAGAAGCTATAAAATGGTGGGGGGATTTAGCGGGAAAAGACGAAAGAGTAAATTATATTTCTGGCTGCTGCGGAAATAAGGATTATATCCGGCCGACGATTGCTTCTTTAATGAATGATTTCCGTAAGGCGGAGGATTTTGGACCGGTTAATCAAAGATACCTGCGCCGGGAATTAGGGCTGTAATGGTTTTACCAATAGAGATAATTTTGGATTGAAGGGTAGGGAAGAGTAAGCTGGGTATTGGTTAGAAGATCCTCTCTTTTTATCCTGCCCCTGTTTTTATCCAGTTTAACCCTTTTAGGTAATTTTTCTTGGGCTCGAGCGTGCGGTAGCCGTCGGCAGAGTTGTTGACGGAACAAAGCGACGGCTGGCCGCAAGCTGATTGACTATAAGGGCTTGGTATCTTTAAGATATTTGATGATATATTGAATGAAAACCGAGAGTATAAATTTCGAAGGGAGGGTGTATGTTGGAAACTAAATATGCTCTATTTCTTCTAATTTTTTTGTAATTTTTTGCAGTTTATTTTTTGCTTTTTTAGATAAAGCGTCAAACCTTGCTATACGCCAATCCAACTTCTTCGCCTCTTCAAGAGTCAAGCTTTTCTTATTCATCTCTTCTGTAATTTTGTCTATTTCAACGTCCAAGAAAAGATCTTTTGCTTTTACCCTCTGATAAACCATTGGGTATTTTATTTTAAGATATACCTTGAACAGATCTTCATCGCTAAGCGCATTAGCAATCTTCTCCATTATAGCAGGGGAGGGTAGCTTGTTGTCTTTTTCAATCTTAGTGATATATGTCCTATCAATCCCCGCCTTTTTAGACAGTTTCTCCGTAGTCAGCTTGAGTTTTTTTCTTCTATCCTTTAATAGGCTGCCGAGAGTTTGTTTTGTTTCCATAGATACATAATAGCAAAATGTGAAAAAAAGTCAATGTGAAAATATTTCACCTTTTCGCTTGACAAAAGACGCTCATTTGTTACAATATGATTAAATAAGTGAATAAATTTCACATTTGAAGCCTAAGCATGGTTTTTAGGGTGAAGCATAGATTAATAGGGATAAAAAGTTCTTTATGAACGAAAGAGGTGAGTATGATTGACTTATGCGGAATCAAAATGTTTAGCCCTGGTGAATTAAAACAAATGACAGGATTCGGAAAGAATAAAATTTATGAGCTTATCAACAACGGCCTGATTGAATATGTGGACTTTAACGGCAAAAAAATGATCACTGAGCAGCAGATAAAATCTGCCATTGATAAGTTAACAATTAAAGCTAAGACACCTAAACTTTATCCTAAAGCTTAAAAGATGAATTTCAAGAAGCCAAAATTATATAAACCGGAGAATGGCAAAACCTATTGCTTTAAGGTTCCTGCCTGGGCAAAGCCGACAGAGAGGCATTTTAACACGCGCCAAGTCAGTAAGGAAGAAGCGGAAAGGGTAATGGAGGAATTCCTTGCCCAAAGGTTAAAGCAGGTTCAGGGCATTGTCTTTGACGACGCTTATTTGGATAAGGTAATTGAAACGTATCTTACGGCTAAAGGTTATCTTGCCAAAAGGAGTTTTACTGCTTATAAGTCAACAGTATTAGAATTTAAAGGCTTTGTAGTTTCTAAACTAGGCAGAATACCAAAAATCCAGGAAATAGATAAGCCGCTAGTAGAGGCTTATCTACAAGGCTTATTGGATAAAGGCCTAAATCCCCATACCCGTAATGACAGGAGAAATATCCTTACAAACCTTTTTATCTATGCGGTTGATAATAACTGGCTGCTTAAGAACACGGTAGAGAAGATAAAAAAAATACCTGAGCCCGATTCTGCTTATCCTAAGCCTTTGAGCGAAGAAGAGGTAACAAGAATCCTAAATTACCTGAAAAGAATGAAGCACGACAAATCCTATCAAATAAAATGTTATTACGAGATTATGGCTTCAGTTTATTATGCAGGCTTAAGAATATCAGAGGTAACCCATTTATTAAAGACTGACCTGGAATTTTCCTTATGTAGGATTAATTTGCATAATAAGACTATTGATAAGGAAACATACCGTACCAAGACCGGAAGAAACTGGCACACGCCTATCGTTTCCGAACTAGAGCTCATATTAAAGAAATGGCTGGATCAAGTTAAGGATAACCCTTCGTCTTTATTGTTTCCTAATTCTCACAGTAAGCCTATTAAGGTAGACCATATTTATAATATAATGAAAAAAGTAATGCAAAAACTGGGTTTTCCTCAAGATAAAATCGCAAGGCCTTTGCATAGGGGTAGGCATACATTTACCTCTATTACGAGGCAAAAAGGGGTTGAAGAGCCATTAGTCCAGCAGGCATTAGGCCATAAAACCAATATAATGACAAGGCACTACACGCATTTGTCTCCGGAACATATCAGGAATAAGTTCGATAGACTTTCTTATGGACAAAGCCAAAAAAGGAAGTTATAATGAAAACCGTAATAGAGCGCAAGTTTTGTCAAAATCTGTCAAAACTTCAAGATAAAATAGAAGAAGTACGACGAGAGAATGGGAGGAGTGGTGAAGACTCCCAGCCTCTCCGAAAAAATTCAATAAACCATCCGACGCGTCCCGTCGGATTTATTTTTAAACGATATTTCATATGACAAAACATCATTTAAAAGAAGGGGGGATGGCTGAGGTTATCGCTATTTCCCTGCCGATGGTCGTTTCTCATGCTTGTGACACGATTATGGTTTTTACTGACCGCCTGTTTCTTGCCAGGCTCAAGCCTGAATTGATGAACGCGGTTATGGGCGGAGGCC
>Ga0172380_10008644_pt1 | contig 11045 bp, 15 predicted proteins | sample Leawe162metaG_FD_119747 | JGI IMG/M metagenome (GOLD analysis project Ga0172380, IMG submission 119747) | Leachate microbial communities from a municipal landfill in Southern Ontario, Canada - Leachate well 162 metaG | ecosystem: Engineered > Solid waste > Landfill > Unclassified | place... | reverse complement strand
TCGAGCTCCACGTCCGATACGTCTTCATCGGCACGAACACCGAGGGCAAGCATCAGTACGTCCACTACGACGGGGAGCGCGGACCCGACGTCGCGGCCATTGAGCACCGGCACAACTACAAGCGCGATGGGCTCCCGAAGACGGGGTACGAGAAGCGGTGGCGGGGCCGCGAAGAGGATGAGCTCGACCTCGGCAACAACTCGGCCCTGGTCCGGGACACCCCGGAGAACCGCATCAAGCTCAAGGCGATCACGGATGCCATCGTCACCATCGGGACCAAGATCGCGGAGGTCCTGAGCCCGGCCCAGATCGAAGCCGTTCTCGCGAAGTCGTCCTTCCACCTCGGATTCCAATCCAAGGAGCCCGCATGAAACGCTGGAAGATCACGTACACGGACTGCGGTGCCCTGAAGAGCGTGCTGTACCGCGGCGAGTTCTGGGGTATCCCGGATGCCCTGAACCGGGCCCGCATCGCGACGTGCAACGTCACCAAGGCGGAGCTCGTCGAGATGGAGACACCACAGGAGATCTTCTGATGGCCAAGGTCATCCAAGGCAACTTCGGTCCCAAGGTGCCGAAGACGGGGAGCAAGAACTACGACGGCGCCGCTCCCCCGGAGGTCCTCCTGGACCGCCATGGGGTCCCCGTGGAGCCCCAGGGAGCCCCGGCGGCGGTGCAGCGTGACGTCGACGCGGCGCCGCCTCCGGATCCCGAGGCGGCCTCGATGCAGAAGGTCGGTGTCCGGGCCCCGATCCAGGGGATGCCGGAGCAGATCCTGAAGGCCATGGGACTCCTGCAGGGCGCCCTGGCCGGGGACCTCGCCGTCATCGTGATCGCGGTGCGCCCCGCGGACACCGGGGCCGACTTCTACACCGCGATCCACGGGGACCCCACGGATCTCCGGAACGCCCGGGATCACCTCGACGGGGTCATCTCCCGGGCCTACAGCCGGGCCGGGATCTAGTGGCCACGGATCGTCTGGCCCTGAGGCGTCGCCGACGCTGGGAACCCGTGAAGGCGACGGCCCGGGATCGCCGACACTTCCGTCGCGTCAGGCCCGAGGAGTGGCGCTACACCGGGCTCCCCCCGTTGCGCTCCAAGCTCTGGATCCTGAAGCCGCTGCGCCACACCAAGGCGTGGAAACGGATGTGGCGGGAGATCAGTGCGATGGGCACCGCGACCTAAAAGGAAACGGGGTCCCCCCTCGGCGCTGCCGAGGGGGGACCCCTGTTTTGTTAGCTATGAGTGCTCCACGGGATACCCAGTGGTCCCCTGAAGTTGTAACTCCTTACCTCGATATACGCTTCCGGGGCGATGCACCGTTACGTCACGATGACCCCTCGCCAGATCTACGCCTTGGCCCCGATGGGGACCCCGAGGTACGCCCCGGATCCGTTGTGGTTCCACGCCCCCCACCGGGTCCGCGCCGTGGCCTATAGGCTCGGCGGCACCGTCGCCGATCTCCACCGCGCCAATGAGGCCTACGCAGCTGGGCTCCGCACCCTGGGAACCCCCGGCGGCGCCCTGTGGGCCGGCCTCCGGGGTGCCCTGGCCTGGGGGTTCCGCTGGGACCCCCAGGGGCCCATGACGTGGCCCGACATCTACGTCGCCGTGGAGAGCTTCTACCGGGTGCACCCCGAGCTCGAGCTCTGGCGGAGCCAGGCCCTGGAGGTCCCCCAGGGCAACCAGGTCCGGATGCTGCGCCACGACGCCCCGGTGCCGGAGCCTCTGACGGACTTCCTACCCACGGATCACCACCCAGGTTGACTCCCAGTAAACTGAGGTAGTGTCCCCTGGAGGAGCCCCGAAGCCATGCAGGAACCAATCGCGATCCTCCAAGACGGCTGCGACGTCGTCATCCATCTCCGGATCCCCCCGGCCATCAACGATGGCAAAGACGAGTACTACGTGCTCCGGCACACCGTCTCGAACTCCGTGATCGCCACGGCGGCCACGGTGCAGCGCATCCGGGCCGCGTACCAGAAGAGCGTCGCCGATGTCCGCGAAGCGGCGTACCGACAGGGCGCCCGGGACCGCGCCCAGAAGGCGACGACGTTCTCGGAGCTCCTCAGGACCGATCTCTGGAAGGGGGGCTGCGCGTAATGGCGTCGAGGCACCGCTACGGCCAGGTCTCCGAGGCCGCCATCGTCACCGCCCTGGGGCACTGGTTCAGTGCCAGGGGCTGGGAGTGCTACCCCGAGCTCGACGCCGATCTCACGGTGTACCATAGAACGAGGGATGTCCTCCTGGGCATCGAGGCCAAGAAGGAGCTCAACTTCAAGGTCTTGAATCAGGCCCTGCAGCACCGGCACCGTGGCAGGCATGACGCCGTTGTCGTCTGCACCTCCGGGTACGGCAGCACCGCCAGGTTCTGGGGGCCCCGGGTCTGCGGTGTCGCCGACATCGGCCTCGGCTTGATCACCGTGGAGAACTGTCACTGCCATGACGTCAAGATCTACGGGGCCCCCCAGGTCGAGGTTCTCCTCAGGGCCCCTCCGGCCTCTTCCAGGGACGCCGCCCGGAAGCGCATCCTGGAGCTGATGTGCCCCGAGGCCCAGGTCTACGCGACCCCCGGGGCCAGTGGGCCCCAGAGCTTCACGTCGTTCCGGATGTGGGAGGTCGAGCTCTACAGGGAGTGCCTCAAGGGACCCCTCCTCATCGACGAGGCCCGGGCCCTGCTGACGAAGGGGAAGAAGAAGGTCGACCTGAAGCGCTTCCTGTCCTGGTTCGGCCCCGGGGCCGCCTTCGGGACCCTTGAGATCAAGGCGGAGCACGTCATGATCCGGGCGCCCTGGGGGACCAAGGAAGCCGGGCACAGCGGGATCACCTGGGCACCCCCGGACCCCGTCCTGGTGGCGCAACCCTGTGAGGTCCTCGCCACAAAAATAGACGAAAAACTGAATCCACCAACTGTAAGTGCTGTAAGTACATAGAGTTAGCGCAAACGCCGTCGCGAGGTGGCCCTCTGAGATGGGCTCCTTTGCTTCAGAAACGAGGTCTGTACAGTGATCCCGCCATGGTGATTTCACCTTTCATCGTCTATCAGGGCGCCACCGCCCTGGATGTCCGGAAATCCACGATGTGGGTCCCCCAGGGACCTGACGTCTTGGTGTACTCCAGGGGCTCCCCTGGGGTCCCGACGCCGACCCCTGCCGCCGGCTTCGAGGTCGCCAAGCAGGCCGACGTCGACGCGGCCCCCTTCGTCCCCTAAGGACATCCCTGTGCCCATTGTATCCGACCACGTCTTCACCGTTGGCGCCACGCAGTACGACCTCCGCCAGGCCGTGATGTGGGCCCTCGAAAGCGCCACTGTCGTCAAGGTGCAGTACCGGGGCAGCCCTGAGGGCTCCTGGGTGCACCACGTCCTCGCGGATTGGATCGCCGCGAAGCAGACCTCCCTGGGCACCACGATCGCGTTGAGCCCCCACATCTTCGGCAACGGCACCAGCTTCTGGGACCTCCGGTTCGCGGCGTCGTGGTGCCCCGATGAGGGCACCGGCATCAAGGTGTACTACGAGAGCGTCAACGAGGACGCCTGGGTGCGGCACCCCAGCCTGGTGGCCTGGGAGGCCAAGAAGACGCTCAGCCTCGCCGCGGGGGGCTAATGTCTCCCGGCGGAGACCATGTCGGGATCCCGATGTCGGATCCCCCCGCGCTGCACGTCGTCGAGAAGCTCTGGAGCGGTGACGCCCATTGCGACGCCGACGCCGAAGAGATCGAGCTCATGTTCCACTGCCCCGGCTGCAAGGGGTTTCACAGCTACCGCATCAAGGGGCTCCCCGGCCGGCCGGTGTGGACCTGGAACGGATCCCTGACGGCGCCAACGCTGGAGCCCTCGCTCCTCATCAACGGGAGCAGGCCGGAGAGCCGGTGCCATCTCTTCCTCCGGAACGGGATCGTTGAGTTCCTCTCGGACTGCTACCACGACCTCCGCGGGACCACCTTCAAGCTGCCCCCGATTCAGCAGCCCTAGGCACCACGGCATCGTCGGTTAGGATCTCCGCGATGCATTCCCAGGCTCAGATCATGGCGGGGCTCCGGAAGATCTCCGGGGAGACCGTCTCCCTGGGCTCCTGGATGAAGAACTACCCCGTGGGTGTCGGGGCTCCCACGATTGCGATGGGTGGCGGTGCCCTGGGGCTCCTGTACCACCTGACCCGCAGGGCCGTCGACAAGAAGTACAAGGGCTCCGGGACCCTGGCCGCCGCGCTGGGCCTCGGGGTCGGCGCTGTCGCCGGTGGCGCCTATGCGGCGTCGCGGAGCCCCCATGGGATCCCGCAGCAGCTCGAGACCGAGATCGACAACGCGAAGTACGATCGCTTCGGTCCGTTCCGCCAGGCCCTCAGGGCGGCGCGTCCCCTGATGCGGCCACGGCCCAGTGACCACGACTACCCCGCGGACTTCAGGGCTGCGGTGAAGAATCCCCTGACGACGCTCCCGGACTCCGTGGCCTACGGCGGCCACGTCGCCCCCAATGATCTCCGGATCTCCGTGAGCAATCGCCCCGCACCCGCGACAGGGCTCTGGCGCGAAGGCTTCGAGGGTGGCCGGCCCAAGAAGTTCCTCACCTTGGATGGGCCCCTGGAGAAGCTGTTCGGACCACCGAAGGATTCCACGTCTTTCGTGGGTTCCGAGGTCCTCGGGTCGCGGTCGCAGTTCGATTACAACGAGGCCGTGCAGGAGCTCTTCAAGCCCGAGGACGCCGATGGCCAGCTGCCACCGGCACCGCTGCGCCCCACGGACCACAGCGTCACCATCGCCGGCCACGCCTCCAGCAACCCGCTGTCCTCGGTGGCCGGGGTGACCTACCAGGACATCCTGTCGGAGCTCGCCAAGCAGGGGCGCTTCCGGAACACGAACTTCCTCGAGCTCCGGACCTGCAACTCCGAGGGCTGCGACATCCCGAACGAGGTCGTGAAGCCGGCCCTCGGCGAGATCCCGGCGCGCCTCTCGTACACCCCAGCGGGCGGCTCCGGGACCGCGGAGCACGCCCGGTATCAGCGCCGCTTCATCCGGGAACCCGACGCCGCCGGGGTGCGCCCCATGGATCAGAACTGGGTGCAGCCCAAGCGCATCACCACCGTGGGTGTCGGGGCGGAGGGGAAGCTGGCTCCCGTGGAGCCCGGGGCGCAGCAGACCCTGGTGTCGCCGCGGATCCCCACGGGGGTGACCCGGCAGGCCGGCAACGTGGCGTCGCTGCTGACGGCCCCCTTCGTGACCCCGTTCACGGGGAACCCGGACCTCGTGGGATCCCGGGTGCGCGACCTCGCGAAGCCGCGTGACTTCGTCGTCAACAAGAACGGCGTCAACGACATCACGGCGCCGGCGACCTGGGATCGCTCCGCGACGTTGCTCCCCAAGCTCCGGGCGCAGCGTCCGAAGTGGTTCCCCGACGACCCCTACCGCGCCGCACCGTAGCGTTGCCCCCTGGGGATCTCCGCTTAGGATCCCGGGCATGAAGCCCACTGCTCTCCTCCGTGTCGCCTTGTCGAAGCGTGCCGGGGAGCCCGCGGTTCCGGCGCCTGCGACGCCCCCGGCGGTCCCTGCGGTGCCGGATCTCCTGAACCAGGTGAGCTCCGGGCTCACCCGGCTCAGCGAGCAAGCCGGCCCGGGTCTCGACGCCGTCAAGGCGCGCATGGGACGCATCCCGGATCTCACGAAGCAGCTCCTGGCGGACCCCGTGGCCCCGAAGCCGGTGGAGCCCGTGCAGCCGGATCCCGTGCCGGAGACGGCGCCCGTGGTGCCGCCGGCTCCGAAGGCACCATTCTGGACCCCGGGCAAGGCCGGGCTCGCCGCTGGTGGTGTCGGCGCCGTCGGGCTCCTGGCCTACATGCTGAGCCGGAACGCGGCCCCGAAGAAGCGTCGCGTCGCCGCGGCCTGATCCATGGGCGACCTCATCCGGATCCGCCTCACCGGGCTCTTCCGTGATGAGGAACCAGACGCCTTCGATCTCGACCCCGGTTGCGAGGCCCAGTTCGAGGATCTCGATGATCCCACGGTCCTGAAGACGGTCCGGGTCACCTTCGCGAACAACTGCCCGGCGCCGTGGTACGCCGTCATGGCGCACTTCTATGGGACCGTGAGGTGCGTCACGGGGTCCATGACGATCCCCTCAGTCGGGACCTATCGGACCTACGAGGTCAACAGCGATGACCGCGCCGCCGTGGTGACCGCGCTGGGGATCCGGAGCGCCGATGGCACCGGGCTGGTCTGCCTGGAGATCCCCGCTGATGCCACGTTCCATGGCATCGTGCTGGGGCGGACGCAGCCCCAGCTCGGCGATGAATCCCTACCGGGGGCCTCCGCGGTGACGACCTGGGGGAACTGGGGATCTCTGCCGGTCCCCTGTGATGCGTGGTGTCGCCTCGTCTTCGTGGCCCCCGATGGATCGAACTACGGCACCGCCATGGACGGCAGCCGCTGGATCTTCGGGTACTACCCCGGGATCCGTTCCTTCGTCGGTGGCGTCCCGGAGACCCCGACGTCCCAGGACAACCTGTCCTATGGGCAGCCCGCGCTGCAGTACGGTTCCAACGTCACCCTCTCGGCGCGGCGCTACGACCTCAAGGCGGAGTTCGCGGCCTTCCAGACCAGGTTGGCCTGGCACGTCGTCCCCGGTGAGGCGCCACCGGCGAACATCGTCATGGCCCGCAAGGGCACCGACGACTGGGGCCTCGCGCACGAAGAGTTCGATGCGACGCAGACCTACGATCACCCCTGCATCGTGGCCTGGGATCCCACCCGGTTGATGTGGCGTAAGGCCACGGTGCAGGGCTCCGGGTACAGCGCCCGGACCTCTCGGACCCTGCTCGGGATCTGCATCGGCTCCAACGGGAGCCTTGGTTCGGTGTCCCTGGCGCAGCGCTTCGTCGTCACCGAGGGACGATTCTGGTTGAACCCGATGCTGCACGCCCTGTTTGAGAACACGCCGTACTACATCGCCACGACGGCATCGGAATCCTCGCCGGCGACGCAGGGCACCTGGGATATCACGCCCTGCACCAAGGGGTGCCGCAGAGTCGCCTTCACGCACCACACCGAGGGGTGGTGCACCGTGGGCCCCCAGTACGACGGGGGCACCCTGGCGACGGAGCAGGTCGTCGTGCAGAGCAGCCACGGTTTCGTGGCAGGGGATCCCATCCGGCCCAATGGATCCTCGTGGGTCAAGAGCACCGCGGACACCGCGGCCAATGCGGTCGTCGACAGCATCGTCACGGAAGTCATCGACATCGACACCTTCGTCAAGGTGACCAGCGGCTACGTCGAGGGGATGCCAGCACTGACGGCCGGGGCTGTGCATTACCTCGGTCTCACCGGGGGGCTCACGACGACGGCGCCAACTATCGCGATTCCGGTGCTCCTCGCGGATACGACGTCGACGGGAACCCTGATGTCGCGGTGGATGGGTGGCGGTGAGAGTGAGATCGAGATCACACAAGCGTTGCACGGGTTCGCCGCGGGTACTCCGGTGTACTACGACAGCCTCCTCTCGGGGCTGTGGCTGAAATCAATGGCAGACACCGAGGCGCATTGCAAGGTGCATGGCGTCGTGAATCGGGTTGTGAGTACTGGCGTTTTCACTGTGAAGAACGGTGGTGTCGTTGGTGGTTCCTATCTGCCGGGTCGCGTCTATTACGTCTCCACGGCTGGGGGCGGTGATTACACTCCACCGACCGGTGGGAAGCCCGTGCTGCCGTATGGGGTCTCGCTCGACGGAAGTCGGCTGCTGCTGCTGACTGCGGAGCAGATACAGGCAACGACGGAGGGTACCGTGCTTTGCCGTCTCCCAGGTCAGGAGGCTGCCACGTTTACCGCGGCTCCGCGGGTCCGCCGTAACTCGGTCGACTTCGAGCTGTGTTCAGTTGCCAACATTGTGACCACGCCTACGGCTCCAACAGAGACTGCCGTCAAGGGTCAGCTGCACTTTATTTATTAGTATGGCACAGGAGACGTACGTTCACGACGGGGCTGATTGGCGGAAGGCGCGACAGATCTACGTCTACGATGGCTCCGTGTGGCGCAAAGTGCGAACGCTGTTCGAGCAGGTGCGTTGCGTCTACCACGATCATGAATGGGTACGCCAGCTGACGGCAGCGTATGGGGTGTTCGGGTTGGTCAGCTATCGTGGCACCGAGAAGCTGCTCGTGATGTCGGACGACAACGATCATGTCTGGTATTTCGACGGGTCGTCATGGGCCGATCTCGGGGCCCCTTATACGATTGCTCCCTCGATTCAGGTTGACTCAGTGGGCTTCGGCGCCGGCGGGGATATCTACGCCACCAACTACGATGGCGGCTCAGGTGCGGCGATTTATAGGTGGAATGGTGCCGCCTGGGTGAAGCTGTTCAGTAACGGTGGCATGACGGACTCGACCGGTCAGTTCTTCGATGATCTCACCGGGAACACCTACTTCGGGAGTTTCTCAGGGGTGTGGTGGGATGGCACCGGGCCATGGGCGCAGATCGCGCTAGCCCCATCAGCCCGCGAGGGCTACGCGCACACCGCCACGAAGACCTACGTGATGGCGACGTACACTGTTTATGAGGTCGCCGGTGGTGTCTTCACAGCTCTACCGACACAACCTCCGGATCCCATCGAACAGCTGTACGTTGACACCAACGGACTCCTGTGGACCAGTGGCACCTGGGGGTTGTTCAAGTGGGATGGTGCGAGCTGGGTCGCGACGAGCGGGGTCGCCTGCGAGTATCTCTGTCAAGACGAGCGAGGGGATCTCATTCTTGGGCGGTATGGTTTCGATCGGAATCCATATCGCCTCGCCGCGAATGGCACCACCCCTAATAAAGTCGAGATGCAGTTCCCTGCTGCCCCGTCGTTTACCTACTCCATGGACTCCACGGGGATGAAGCGCACCGCGAGTGGTCGTCTGTTCTGCATCGCACGTCACGCCGCGGGTCCCGGGAAGGTTCATCTCTTTGAGTGGGCGGAGAAGACCTGACCACGGTGGCCCTCGCCTCAGCTTGACCCTCAGTCAACCACGCCCAGGATACCTGTGATGCCCTTGCCACCGCCTGGCCTGCCACGCCTCGCCGCTCCGGTCCTGCAGTCCCGGGACGTCGCCGTGGTCATCAAGCTGGCCCGTGCCGAGATCGCCGCGGGGGTCACCGGTGGGCAGCCGGTGCAGAACCTGCAGGAGGTCCTCGCCGCCCTGGGTCGCGTCGAGGCCTGGGCCCGAACCCAGGCCATCAAGGAGGCCCAGGATGCCCAACGAGACCGAACCCCACCTGGGGTCCCCCGTGGAGCGCTCCCCCGCGACATCCCCGGCATCCTCGTCGACGGCATCGCCCCCGGCGGCGTTCCCGCCGCTGCCCCAGCAGGCCCGGAACGTAGCGGGGGCGATCTTCCGGGCCCTCCAGGCGCTGTCCCAGGGGGAGCCCGTGCTGAGCCCGGAGGCCACCCTGCGGGCCCGCCTCACGATCTGCCGGGGCTGCATCAGCAGCGTCCCGAAGGAGGTTGACGTCGAGCATCGCCGCTGCGTGGCGTGCGGCTGCTACCTCTTTGCCAAAGCCAAACTGGAGACCGAGACCTGCCCTGATGCCCGGTGGTGAACGGTCTCCCAGCGGAGAACATCGATGGCGTTTCATATCACTCCCAGGGCCCGGAAGCGCTGGACCGCCGTGCTCGAAGAGGCCAAGGGCTGCGTCGTCACCGCGGCGACCCGCACCGGGCGTAGCGTCGACTACGTCAGGCGCTGGAGAGCGGAGATCTACGGGGCCGAGAAGCGCTGCGGCTCCAACAGCACCCTGAACCAGGATCAGCTCGACGAACTCGTGGCCGCGATCCACGCCCGGGTGCGCCAGGTCGACATGGCCCATCGCTTCGGGGTCACCGTGAGGACCCTGCAGAACATGATCAAGCGCTACGGGGCCCCCATGCTCCGGGCCCCTCGGGGCTCCAAGAAGCGCCCGCTCTGAGATCGACTTCTCTCCTCGCCGAGGGCTGGTAGGCTCAGGGCCTCATGGACAGCACCGCCTTGGTTCCCGCGCTCCGGAAGTCAGCGTTCCTGAAGCGGGCCGCGAACGTCCTCGGGACCACCACCAAGGCGCTGGGGCACGCGGCGCCCTCCGCAGCAGCGGTGACCGCTGTGGGCGCCGGTACCGACTGGGATCCCGCGGCGATGACGGCGGCCGGCTTGGGCACCGCGGGCCTCGGGCACCCCCTGGCGGGCCTCGCGAAGCGGGTCACCCGGAACCGGGCCACGGGGGCCACGGAGAACGCTGGGGCCCTGCAGCGCCAGCACGCCGTGACCGCGGATCTCGCCACGGCCCCCGTGAAGGACTGGACCACGCTGAAGCCGCGCCGCGGGGACTCCGCGGTGATGCGGGATGTCATCGCGGACACCAACGCCACGGGGCGCGCCGACGCCGCCGGGGCCCGCGGGGATCAGCGCCGGGCGCAGCGTGAGCTCCCTGGGGCAGCTGCGGAAGCCGAGGCCGCGGCCCGGAAAGCCACCACGGCGCAGCGCGTCGCCACGGGCACCGCAGCCCTGGCCCCCGCCGCTGCCGCCGGCACCGGCATCGCCGTGGGCGCCTCGGACACCGGCCAAGCCGCGGGTGCCACCTTGACCGATGCCGTCGGCGCCGCGGTGCGCAGCGCACCCTCCCCGGACTACCTCCAGATCGCCAAGGACTACATGCCCGTGGTCGCCGCTGTGGGCGCCGTCGGGGCCCTCGCGATGTGGCTCATGAGCCGGGACGACGAGGACACCGTGAAGACCGCGGCGGCGCCCGAGAGCTCCCGCGCCTTCGCCGCCCGGAACCGCCGCCGCATCGAGCGCCTCCTGGCGCGGAACCCCAAGGCGCTGGACAACATCGGGACGCACGCCCAGGCGCTCCATGACCTCCCCATCACCCTCGACGCCGCGCAGAAGCCCAAGCTCGCCGCGGCTCTCAACCGGATCCCCTGAGGACACCCCCGATGTCATTCTCCAAAATCGCCCACGCCGCAGCTCTCGAGAAGGTCGCCGCCGCTGACGCCCTGGAGCAGCGCGACGCCATCAACGAGGGCTTCGAGCTGGCCTGCGATGA
>Ga0172380_10008643_pt1 | contig 11045 bp, 13 predicted proteins | sample Leawe162metaG_FD_119747 | JGI IMG/M metagenome (GOLD analysis project Ga0172380, IMG submission 119747) | Leachate microbial communities from a municipal landfill in Southern Ontario, Canada - Leachate well 162 metaG | ecosystem: Engineered > Solid waste > Landfill > Unclassified | place... | reverse complement strand
TTCTGAAGAATATATCCCAAAGACATATTTGCATAGCGTCTGGAGACTCAACCGGGCTCGTCCAACAAACGGTTCAGATCGTGGCTTCGCTGCGCTCGCACGATCTAACCTTATTCGTTAGGTGTTCGCGGTTTGGTCGGAGAGACGGTAGCGCCAGTAATCCGGGTGGCGGCTGTTGTGCTTGAAAGCAAGGATACGAATATGATCCGAAAGAACCCGGTAGTAGAGGGCATATGGGAAGCGGGGCATGAGGTAACGCCTGACATCAGCCTCAATAACGTTCCATCGCTCGGGAGCATTCTGGATTACGCCGATGGCGGTGTCGGCTGCATCGAGAAACTGAGAGCCGAGAGACGAAACGCGTCGCTCGTAAAACTGCGCTGCTTCGATGAGATCCATCTCGGCATCAGGGTGGTAAATCAGGCGCATCCGATAGCGCGCCGCGCAGCCTGCATGACCTCCTTGTGAGTGCGCCCCACGACGGCGCCGACGGAAAGCTCTTGATCGCGGCGAATGGCATCACGCACAGCCTTTTGTTCGTCGGTATTGGACAAACCGGCGTCGATGCTCTGCCACAATTCTTGCGCGAGCATCACCCGCTCCGGAAGCGGAAGCGCCATTGCTTCAGTGGTGAGTTGCTGAGTAATCATGGCTAAAGTGTATCGAATCAGGCGGCCTAGGTCAAAATAAAGCCCGTAGGATGTGCGAGGAACGAGGCGCATCTGTCGCGTGTTGCCGCCAGGATGCGCGAGCGATGCGCTTCCTGGCGGAAGCCACATCCTACGGCACTTCGCGCTCATCGAGAATCATGCGACTGATGGAAACGCCGTCCAGCTTCAGGGGTTGCGCCTTGCGCCGTTTCCAGAAAGGCAGTTCGGCTTTATTGCGTGACCCTTTTATTGTGTCCTTTACAAATCTAAGACCGGGGTTAGAGCAGCTTGACGAGTGCGGCTATCAGTGCGGCTTGTGCGATGAGCATCCCGGCCACCCATTTGATGATGTCGTTCTTGGCAGATTCCAGTCGGGCGTTCAAGTAGTCTTTCGTGACCAGTTCCTCGCCGGTCGCGTCACGGAAAGCTTCTGAAATCGCTTCCGCTTGGGCAACCGGTAATCCGGCTGCTTCCTGCTTCTTAGCGAATTTGAGGTCGCGGTTCCGGTGCAATGCGCTACGCTTATTGCACCCTACGCGGGCTATTGAGGCATTACTTTGCAAGACGTGTCAGCTTAACTGAAACATTAATTGCTGGCTTTAGACCCAACTTATCCCATATTTCTGGTGCGGGGTTTTTAATAATTAACTGACCATTTGTTGGCATGTCACATATTGATGTGTAGTGCGTTCTTTTGTCGCCGTCTGGACAAGCTGCGCCTACCCATTCAAATCCAACATTTGCATTACCATCAATTGAGATTAGATCAAGCTTGTATCTCCCAGGGGCAATGTCCAATGATTTATTTTCACCAGCCTTTAATTGTATGGCTCTATCAACGGTAACTATGTCTGTTGGTATGACGGGAACTGTGCTTGTTGATATGGCTCTGTTAGTGTTATCGCAGCCGTAGATGGCAACAATCACAAATGCAAGTAATATTTTATTTGCCATAAGTCACCTTTTGCAATGCCCAACGTAAAGTAGCCCCCAATAAAATACCTAAAATTTTATCAGGCTGGTTTATAAGCATGGTGGAAAATAACATTCTGATTAAAAATCAATGCTAAATAATTTTTATCAGGCGATTAACCGGTTTCTAACACACACCGCACCCGCATGTTCCAAGTTCCCCGATACCTTGATTCAGTTTCGTGGCCAGCGAAAGCAAAACCTTACTGTATTCCCAACAGAAAAACAATCTTTTCATCGTGCTTAACGCCGATCTCGCACAGGGTATGTCAGTAAGCGCGGGTGGGGCGTTGGGCGCATTGCGCAACTCACCCAAATCAACCTTGTAGGTTGCAAACCTTCCAGGTTATACTTGAACTATGGAGAAACGGAAACCTCACTACTCTTTGCCGGATATTCAGTGCGGGGTTGCCAATCCGGCCAACCGTGTATTTACTGCAACGGCCCTTGATGGCGGGCTGGAAATGGGGTTGGAAGAAAGTGAGATGCGCGCGGTTATCGGCAAACTGACCGTGCGCAACCTGTTCAAGTCCATGACGGCAACTCGCGATCCCGCCATGTGGCAGGACGTGTATCATGCGATGACGCCTGTTGGGATTGTTGCCTACATCAAGATTACCGGCTATATGGATGGCCGTCCGCCGGTCATCCAGTTTAAGCGGAAGGATAGCGCATCATGAAATGCCCGGCCTGTGGCTTTGATGAAATGAAACACCAGAACTGGGACAAAATAGTGTCTTATCTGGGGAAGGCTGTAACCGTTCACGACGTTTCGGGATTCCGCTGCCCCGAATGCGGCGAAGCGGTGTTTGACGATGAGAGCTATGACCGCGTTGCCGCCGCCGGCAATGCCTTGGTAAAGGCTGCCAGGAAATCCAATCCGCCGGAAGTCAGGATCATCCGAGAGAAATTGGGGCTGACTCAAGCGGAGGCCGGGAAGGTGTTTGGCGGCGGCGTCAATGCGTTTTCGCGCTATGAACGCGGCGCAGCCAAACCAAGCGCCACGATGAGAAAACTGCTTAAATTGGTTGAGCATCATCCTGAGATGATTAAAGAAATCGCAGAGATTTCCTAACATAAAGGCCATGTGGCAAGCCCGTAGGATGTGCCGCTGAACGAGGCGCAAGAGTCGCGTCTTGCCGCCAAGATTCGCGAGCAATGGCTTCACTTCCCCCCACGCACCCGCAACCACGCCAGCCCCCCAATAGCGCCGAACACCACCAACCCGAACAAACTGGCCGAGGCAACGACCTCCATCCCGGCTTTGACCATCAGGGTGTACAGCCCCACCATCACGATCATGGCGAGATTCTCGAATACGTTTTGCACGGCAATGGCGTGGCCGGCGCCGACGGTTTCGTGGCCGCGTTCCTGTAGCAGCGCGTTTAGCGGTACGACGTAGAAGCCGCCGCAGGCGCCGATCAGCACCAGCAGGATGACTGCCACGGGCAGGCTGGCGGCGTGGGCGAATACGGGGATCAGCAGGCCGATCAGGATGCCGGCGGGAAGCGCCCGGTTGATGGTTTTCAGAGTGACGAATTTGGCTGCGGTGGCTGCGCCCAGCGCGATGCCGATGGCGACTACGCCGCTTAGGTTGGCCGCCGTGCTGTTGTTCGCGACGGCCAGGGCGATCGGCGCCCAGGCCACTAACAGGAAGCGCAAGGTGCTGCCGGCGCCCCAGAAGACGCTGGTGCCAAGCATCGAGAAGCGTGCGTCGGGGTTTTTCACCAGGGCGAGCAGCGCGCCCCAGAAATCCTTAATCAATGCGATGGGGGCGAAGGTTGCCAGTGGGTGGGCTGCCGGCAGCTTGGGTATCAGCAGGTTGGCGCCGCCCGCCACCAGGTAGCAGGCGGCCACGCCGGCCAGCGCGACATGCGCCGAGCGGTCGGCCAGTATTCCGCCCAGCACCGCGCCCAGCAGGATGGCGACGATGGTCGAGCCTTCCATCATGCTGTTGGCCTTGACCAGTTTGTCCGCGCTGACCAACTCGCTGAGGATGCCGTATTTGGCCGGCGAGTAGGCCGCAGCGCCGATGCCGACCAGGTTGTAGGCGAGTAGCGGGTGCAGCCCGAACAGCATCGCCACCGCCCCGGCGAGTTTCATTGCATTGGCCGCCAGCATTACTCGTCCCTTGGGCCAGCTATCGGCAAACGGGCCGACGAACGGGGCGAGGAGGATGAAGGCAACCGCGAAAAATTCCTGCAACAGCGGCATTTGCCAATCCGGCGCGTGCATGGATTTGAGCAGGGCGATGGCGGCGAACAGCAGTGCGTTGTCGGCCAGCGCGGAGAAGAATTGCGCGATCAGCGTAGCGCTCATGCCGCGCGAAATGAGGCTGCCGTTGTGGCTGGAGGTGGCGGTCATGAGGGTTTCCTTGTGAAAAAACGCCGCGTTTCGAATATGTTGGGGGAGAACTGCTGTTGGCCGAAGCGCAGCAACCGCTTCAGCGCGAAATCGAACAGCAGCGGGTTCTGTGCCCTGACCGCTTGCAGCCATGGCACGGCGGCGGGGTCCAGCAGCCCTTCGTCGGCAAAGCTGCCGGCGGAGAACAGCGGCATCACGCCGGGCAAAGGGTAATCGGAGCCGTTGAGCAGGCGCGGATGCCAGTCGGCGCGCTGCAATACGGCCTTGAGCGCCCAGGCGCGGTTGAGCTGGGTCAGCGCGGAGATGTCGGCATGGAGCAGGGTTGCGTAACGCGGCTCGTCCATCAGCCGGGCGAATAGCTCGAAGCTTTTCACGCGCGCGCCGTTTGGTCCTTGGTCTATGTCCCGGTCGTCGCCGTCGGATGCGCCGTGAGCGACCACGACGCGCACGCCGTGATCCATCGCGCGTCTTAAACGCAGGGGGTTGCCGAAATCCTGGTTGCCGCCCTGCACCGCCAGTTCGCGCCCGGCGTGGCTGATGAGGGGCATGTCCGCTGCCGCGAGTGCCGCGTAAAACCGGTCGCAACGCAATGATAGCGGGTCTATGCCCATTGCCGACGGCAGCCATTTGATCGCGCGCGCGCCGTTTTGCACTGCCGCCTGCAAGGCTTCCAGGCAATCGGTGCGGTACGGGTGGATGGAGGCGACCCATTCGAAGGCGTCGGGGTGCGCTTGCGCCACTTGCGCCGCATAACGGTCGGGGATGTGGAACATGGAACGATCTTTGTCAATCCGTCCCATTTCGTCATGAAACCAGTCGAACGCGAACAGCATTGCCTTGAACCCCGGCTTCATGCCTTCCACCAGTTTGAGCATACGGGCGACATAGCTGGCATCGAGCTGATTGGGCGCTTCATGCACGCAGCCGGCGTTCATGTAGAAGCGTTTTTGCAAGCGCAACAGCGGGTGCCACAGGCTATTCATGGTCGGACTGAACCATGCGCCGTTGCCGGATTCCTCTCCGCCGACCAGGTGGACATGGCTATCCCACACTTGAGCGGCGTCCAGTCCCGCCCACACCGTTTGCATCAGTGGATGCTGCGCTGCGGACTCCGGCAGGTTGGCGAGGCAGGGATTGCTCCAGCCCTGCTCCGGCCAGAATTTCCAGCCGCCGATGGCGTTGCCGGCCAAGCCGAATGCGCCCATCGCACCCAAGAATTGACGGCGCTTCATCAGGTCGCCTCCGCCATTTGTTTCAGCGTGACGTAATCGGTCTTGCCGGTGCCGAGCAGCGGCAATTCGGCCACAGGGATGATTTTGCGGGCGACGGCCAGTTCCGGGCAGCCCAGTTCGCGCGCGGCGGCTTGCAAGGCTTCGCGGCTTAACGTGGCGTCGGTGGTGAATAGCAGAATGTTCTCGCCGCGTTGCGGATCGGTTTGGGTGCTGGCGGCATGGTGCCCGGCGGGGGATGCGAGGTTGGCGATTTGTTCCACCGTTTCCAGCGACACCATTTCACCGGCGATTTTGGCGAAGCGCTTGACCCGCCCGAGGATGCGCACGAAACCATCTGCATCGATTTCGACCACATCGCCGGTGCTGTACCAGCCGTCCACCGGCGGTTTCAGTACGCCGGGGTGATCGAACAGGTAATAGCCGCGCATCACGTTGGGGCCGCGCACGCTCAATACCCCCCCTTGATTAATGCCGGGAACGGCTTCCAGTCTGGCTTCCAGGCCGGGCAGCAAAGGTCCGACGGTGCCGGCGCGAAACGCCATGGGGGTGTTCACCGCCAGCACCGGCGCGCATTCGGTGGCGCCATAGCCTTCCAGGATGCGGATGCCGAATTTTTCCATCCAGGTCTTGCGCACTTCGTCGTTGAGCTTTTCCGCCCCGGCCACGACGTAGCGCAGCTTGTAGAAATCGTAAGGGTTGGCAAATTTGGCATAGTTGCCAAGAAAGGTGCTGGTGCCGAACAGCACCGTGCAGCCACGGTCGTAGATGATTTCCGGGATGATGCGGTAGTGCAGCGGCGAGGGGTAGAGGAATATTTTCGACCCGGTGACCAGCGGCATGATGCCGCCGCAAGTAAAACCGAAGGCATGGAACAGCGGCAGCGTGATCATGAATTTATCCGACGGCGAGAAGTCGATCACCGCACGGATCTGCGCGATGTTGGACAAAATGCCGCGATGGGTATGCACCACGCCCTTGGGCTTGCCTTCCGAACCGGAGGTGAACAGCACTACGGCGGGGTCGTCCGACTGGGACTGCGGCACGGCCAGCCTGGGCCACCAGTACGCAAAGCCCATCAGCCAGAGCTTGTCCCACAGCCCGAACTGGGCGCGCAGGTCTTCCAGATACACCACCCGCACGTTTTCCAGTGCCGCCAGGGTCGCGCCCAGCTTCAAAGCCTCCTCGAAGCGCCGCGAAGTCAGGATAGTTCGCACCCCGGCGGCGATGCAGGCATTTTGTATTCCCGCCGTGCCTGCCGTGTAGTTGAACATCGCCGGCACGCGCCGCATCGCGCTCATGCCGAAAATCAGGCAAATGGTGTTGGTGACGTTGGGCAGCAACACCCCCAGGTTCTCGCCGGGCGCGCCGACCTTGGCGCTCAAGCGCCCCAGCGCCAGGCTTTTTTTCAGCAACTGACCGTAGCTTTCCTCCACCTGCTGCATGTCTTCCAGCAGGCGCGCACCGCGCCCGTGTATCCTGATGGCGTCGAGCAAAGCGCTGAACAGCGTTTGCACCGGTTGCGAGGCGAACAGCATTTCCTGCATCACGCGCCGCATCGCATCGCCCGCCATGCGGCGGCGCAGCTTGGCGTTGGGCGCATCCGGCAGCGCGATGGACGTAGTCGGCAGGATGGTGAGGGTGATTTTGGGGAAGATGCTGCGCGGATAGTTGCCGGATAAGCGGCTGAAATAAGAGCGCGCCGCGCCGTCGAGGCGCACCGGCAGAATGGTCGCGCCGGTCTTGGCGGCGACGAAAGCCGGTCCGTCGTACACTTTCATCAGGCTGCCGGTCAGGGTGATGCGCCCTTCCGGGAAAATCACCACCGGTTCGCCCGCTTCCAGCAATTTGATGACCTTTTTCATCGCCAACGGGCTGGTGGGGTCCACTGCCAGGTAAGACACCTGGGACAGCATCAGACGGAATAGCGGGCTATTGAGCACCGTGGTATGCACCACGAAAGTCGCCCGCAGCGGCAGGAACAGACCCAGCAAAAAACCATCGAGAAACGATTCGTGGTTGGCGATAACCAACAGTTTGCCGTTTTCCGGCAGGTTGGCATTGCCGCGCACCTCGATGCGGAACAGGATACGGCACAGCAGGCGCAGCAAAACTTTCAGCATGATTTCTTCCCCCTTTTCGAATTGCTTTCAGGTGTGGTTCCCAACGTACTCCATGACACGTTGCAAAGTTGCAAGGATGTTTTCCCGGTTCACCCAAAAATAGACTTCTTTGCCGATTTTTTCGCTGTGCAACGCACCGGCGCGATGCAACACCTTGAGGTGATGCGACACCGCAGTGCGACTCAGGATGGAAGCAGCCACGATCTGCGTGACGTTAAGCCGCTCCCCCGGCTCGAACGTCAACAGAATGCGTTGCCGCTGCTCATCGCCCAGCGCCACGAAGAGTTCAGAGACATCGCGCCACTCGGCAGGTAAGGCATGGATGATATTGGTTAACATGGCTATATGTTTACTCTTTTAGTTATGTGTGTCAACGATTATTTTCACGATTATTTTCAAAGTTGGCGATTGCGCAATAAAAAACCCGCCGGGGCGGGTTGGATACTTGAATTTGGCGCTCAGTTTATCAGGCCAATGCGCTCAGAATTTTCTGCGAGGCACTGAGAGGAACTAATACGTCCGGTCGGTTGGATTCCAGGGCAACGTCGTTGTAGGCCACTTCGCGCAAAGATTCGATTTCGGGAACATCTGTCTGATGCGCCTCGTCGAGCGTAGCGGCAAGCTGGTCAACGTTCATTTCGTGGGATTTCGCCATCAGCGCACGGTAGCGGCGGACATCGTTTTCATTTTGTGCGGCTTTATCGGCTGGACGGATAGCAATCAAGGTTGCACCGGAAATCGCCAACAGTGCGCCTCCAGTCGCCAGTAGCCAGGAAGGCAAATTACCGCTAAGCGATGCCATGGCCGCACTGCCGCCCAGGATCGAAAAAAACACGCCCACGGTCTGTACCAGACGGTAAAGCCGGGCGGTGCGCTCCGTGAGCCGGATGGCATAGCGGATTTCGTTTTGCAAAATCTCTTTGGACTTATTCATAATTTTGGTGGCGGCGGCGCCGGCTGCGGTTGCGGAACCGGGCGCGGCGGCACATGCGACCTCGGAACCGGTTGTTGGTAATTTATAGTGCTCATCCGCTCAGTATAGCAAAAATCATGAGGGGTATTGATGCGGACTTTTGGTGGATCAGGATAAATTTGTTCTCAGAAAAAAGGGTGGATTAAGCGCGAGCCGCATCCACGCCGAATCTCAATCAATCGAACAAAGTCCGCGCCGCTTCCAGCCGTTTGGCGTAATAAGTCGTCTTCAGGCTGCTGACCTTGATTTTTCCGTTGCTGCTCGGCGCGTGAATGAAGCGGTCGTTGCCGAGATAGATGCCGACATGGGAAAATGGCTTGCCGGTCGTGTTGAAAAACACCAAGTCGCCGGGCGCTAGCCTGGCGGCTTCGATTTCGCGTCCGATTTGCGCGATGCCTGCGGCGCTGGGCGGCAGATCGACACCCAATGCGTTGCGGTAGATGTAGCGCACCATGCCGCTGCAATCCAGGCCGCTTTCCGGGTTCTTGCCGCCGAAGCGGTAATCGATGTCCATCAATCCCAGCGCGTACATCACCACTTCCCTGGCCTGTTCGCGGCTTGGCGGCGCATACTGGGAAACCCGGCTTGCGGCGGGGCTACGCTGTGGTGCGGGGCTACCGCAGGAAACCAGCAGCGCCAGGAGGCATAGCGCGGCGTATTTTTTCAACCTAGAAACCTTCGTTGAACGGGCTGGAGTGTGCGGTTTTCCGGGTGCAGGGCATACCCGACAGCCTGACGGCTTGGGCACAAGAGGCGCAACGACGCGGAATGGTCATTCCATTCCAAGGAGTTGCAACGCCGCCATGCGCCCGGAAAACCGTGCAATCCAGTCCGTAGCGCTCCCACCAAACGGGTGGTCGCAAAATATATGACAAAATTGTTTAGAACTACCCTATTACACATCTTGGCAAGCGGTCAATGGAGGTTTCTAGGTTCAAGCATCCCAATCTCATGATGAATCTGCCCAAATTTTCCTGAAACAGGGTGAAACGGCAGCACCCGAAGTTGACAAAGCGTGAGCAGCATTCCACTATTCGATAATCATAATATACCATCCACAAGGAAAGCCGTTATGCCCCACGTCATGAAAGATCAGGAAATCACCATGCTGCGCGCCGAGCTGGAAATACTCATGCGGGAGCGCCAGACACTGCTGAAAATTGCCGGCGCTGCGGCAGTATTCGTCGCCGAACTCGACCCCGATCAATTGCCGGAGGATACTTACGATGCCGCCGACATACTGTCCGAGTATCTCAACGAGGTGTCCGAGGAAACGCTGCACGATGCGCTGGAAGCCGTCAAGGCGGAGATCGTGCAAGAAAGACCGCACGGCGCGGCGCATGTGGGCGCCATCCATGCCGCTTGAACATCTGCTCCGGGAAAACAAGACATTTCGCGCGGCTGCCAAATTCATTTTTGCCCCACCCAACCCTAAAAGGAGATTGCTATGACCGATATCGCCAAACTGCTGGGAAACGAAGCCGAGACATTGCTGAACTACCGTTGCACGGGCATTCCCGCCGACATGCTGCATCTCCCCGGCCCGGATTATGTGGACCGGGTGGTGGCGCAAAAAGACCTGCGCCCCGGCGTGTTGCGCGCGCTGCAAACCCTGTTCAACCACGGACGCATGGCGGGCAGCGGCTATTTGTCCATCCTGCCGGTGGATCAGGGCATAGAGCATTCCGGCGGCGCTTCTTTTGCACCCAACCCGATTTACTTCGACCCGGAAAACATCGTCAGGCTCGCCATTGAGGGCGGTTGCAACGCGGTGGCTTCGACGCTTGGCGTGCTCGGTTCGGTGGCGCGCAAATACGCGCACAAGATACCGTTTCTGGTCAAAATCAACCACAACGAAATTCTCACCTACCCGGCCATCTACGACCAGACACTGTTCGCCAGCGTCGATCAGGCGTTCGACATGGGCGCGGTGGCAATAGGCGCGACGGTGTATTACGGTTCGCCCGAATCGCGTCGCCAGATACAGGAAATCTCCGAAGCTTTCGCCCATGCCCACGAACTCGGCATGGCCACAGTATTGTGGGCTTACCTGCGCAACCCCGGTTTCAAGAAGGACGGCGTGGATTACCACACCTCCGCCGACCTGACCGGTCAGGCCAACCACCTCGCCGCCACCATCGAGGCCGACATCGTCAAGCAGAAACAGGCCGAAAACAACGGCGGTTACAACGCCATCAAGTTCGGCAAAACGCATCCCAAGGTTTATTCCGAACTGACCAGCGACCACCCCATCGACCTGGTGCGCTACCAAGTCGCCAACTGCTATATGGGGCGCGCCGGTATGATTAACTCCGGCGGTTCATCGGGCGAAAACGATCTGGAACAGGCGGTGCGCACCGCCGTAATCAACAAACGCGCCGGCGGCATGGGGCTGATCTCGGGGCGCAAGGCATTCCAGAAGCCGATGCAGGACGGCGTGGCGCTGTTAAATGCGATTCAGGATGTCTATCTGGCAAAGGACGTGACTATCGCGTAAGCCGCCGCCCCCTGCTTGGGTTCAAGGAGGGGGCGAATCCAGGCTGTCGAAATACAGCGTTTTTATCGAATTTTAGCTTCCCGGTTTTTGGATATACCAAGAAACGTTACGACCTACCTTATTTTTAATCCGTTCATCCTTCGCCCATTCGGCGAAGCTCAGGGCAGGCCAGGCTCAGGACGAACGGATTAAAAATAAGGTAGGTTGTCATGGTGCAACCCGGCATACGCGCTAGGC
>Ga0172380_10008642_pt1 | contig 11047 bp, 13 predicted proteins | sample Leawe162metaG_FD_119747 | JGI IMG/M metagenome (GOLD analysis project Ga0172380, IMG submission 119747) | Leachate microbial communities from a municipal landfill in Southern Ontario, Canada - Leachate well 162 metaG | ecosystem: Engineered > Solid waste > Landfill > Unclassified | place... | reverse complement strand
TGGTTAACTCCAACATGATGATATACATCAGGAGCAGTAATGGCACTGCCAAAGGACTTACCCGCGATGGTATAACTGGTAACCCCGGCGAGAGTGTTAATCGCGAGGTAACTCAACTTCTCTGCCCACCAGTCCTGCAACCCGTTCTTACCTTCTTGCATCAGGTTGTAAGGGACTCTCTGCTCTTCCATCTTGCCACCAGTATCAACGGCGTGGTTGAGCTCTTCGATGGTCATGGCAAAATCTTTGAAGATCAGTTTCTCTTCATTTCCCTCAAGGGTATCATTACCTACAACACCCTCACCAGTAAGAGGAAGCCGGATACCGAAGGTAATAGTATCTCCCTCGCCCTTACCCAACTCCGTTCTTATCTGTACAACACTGTCTGACCCGGTGCCAACCAGATCATTGAACTCTACGGCAGGCAAAATAACTGCAAACAGATCCTTCGCCCAGCGTTTTCTTGTTAGAGCATCATTAGTCAAAAACTCTGTTTTAACTCCCATTCTCTATCTCCTATGCAAGTTGTCCCGTAAGATACGCATTACGGATTTTCTCAGGTACTTTAGCGTAATCAGCATCGTCCATAACATCGAGTTTTGCAGCAGTCCAACTAGCATTATTTACAGCATCATTACCACCTACTGCAATAACACTCGGCGGGGCTTCAACAGGTTTAGGTGCACGACCTTTAGGTTCCTTTACAGGAGTAGAAGCAGTAGGCGTTACTACTTCTTCCTTCTTAGCATAACGTGGATGATGCTCTTTAATTGTATCATACATCCACTTATACGGATTAGGCTGCTTCCAGATAGCTGCCTCTACCTTCATCGCGGCTACTACTTGGTCGGTGCCAGTCTCAGCAGATACCTTCTCTGCCATGGCTTCAACCAAGTCGTTCAAGTTCTCTCGACTACATACTTCCTTGACGTCTTTGTAATCTGGACTTACCGCCATAACTTCGACGAGAGTAACTAACTGTTCACCACGGGTCTGACCTATCTGTTGAATCTCCTGTTGCAACTGCTCAATCTCACTTAACTTCACCGGAGGTTCTTCAACGACTGTAGGTTCTTTCTTAAGGCCAATCCCTAATAGATCCTCAGAGTCATCTTCCGGTTTAACTGCTGCTTTAGCAGCTGCGGTTCTTAGCCGCTGAATCTCTTCGTTCTGTCGCTGTAGTACGGCAGCATTAAGTGCCATGTCTTTACGCATTTGACGAAGTTGCTGGATGATCTTTGTCTGATCAGGGACTACAGGTTCTACTGGTTCAACAGTCTTCTCAGCAGGATCTTCTTCTTTACTTCCAGTTCCCTCAGTCTCGTCAACTGCAGACCCTTCTTTTTCTCCTGCAACAACTTCCTCTTCAACGTTCTCTTTAACATCTTCAACCACCTTTTCTTCTGGGTCATCAGGCGCATCAAGCGTAGACGCAAGAGATACAACCTCCTCTTCTTTAATGTCTAAATCTTGACCAACCACCTCAGGTGTTCCTGCCATAACTAACTCCTTTTAACTTTCTTCTTAGTTGATTGATTGTTACTGTTACCGTTTCCACTTCCACTTCCACTTCCAGATTTCATTACAGGTTCTGGCTTATCCCTATTCCTAAGTAAAACATCCATCCTATTAGTCTCAATTTCTTTTTCTTTCAGTGCCAATTCAGCTTTCTTAATCTCAAGCTCCGCCTGCTTTATTTGCACTTCGGCTTGCTTGATTTGGACTTCTGCTTCGATTTGTTTGGCTTGGAGACTGGCTTGCTCGCCAGCTGCTTTTTGCTGGCTTTCATAATTTGCCCTCACTCTTTGTTTAATAGTATAAGGTACATCACTATATTCCAGTATAACATCCGGCGGTATAGATCCTGGGTTGTTATGATTCACTTCAGCTAGAATCTGCGCTATAGTCATCCGCATGGTGGTGGTCTCTGCCGTATCTTCCACAGCAAGATCAAACTGCATAGCAGTGATATCGTTAAATCCACCTTGTCCCCTATTCAACTGAGTGTTTATTTCAACTAACTGTGCACCATGTTCACCCTCTATCCTGATTACTTCAGGCATAGTAACATATTGCTGAATAAGAGACATCAAGAGTTTAGTTGCATTATGTCTACTCTCTTGAAAGTTACTGAAAAGGAGATACAATACTGCAATCCCAGTCTCCTGACGCATCCGCGCCGTAACTCCCGCCTCCCTACCAGTCTCTTGTATACCCATCAGCGGATCTTGAATACCACTAGCATCCTTCATAGACTGCGAGGAAATTGCATCAAACTGACTATAGATCGGGGAGATATTAGGTTGCTGTACAAACTTGAAGCTACCTATCATCCCCTTAGCAACTTCCAAGTGGAAGTTAGGTTCGGAGCTATGCTCTTCATACTCTTCTATATTCAGTATAGCTCCGACTTCATGAGCCAGTATGCCCTTCGGCAGTGTCTGAAGTAAATGTGCCAACTGTCTCCGCATAGTATTCACTGATCTCTGCGGATCTTTCATCATTGTTATAGCACCGAACCAGGCGTTAGTGTCTTCGTTTCTATACGCTCCGAACTCTATCCCTGGGAACCCCTCCCACTGCAATTGACTCTTACCTTCCTCTAATACAGTAGACCCAGAGAAAATCATATAGTAGGGAATCTTCTTTACTCCCTTAGCCCTTTGCATCTGGCTAGTATCAACTCCCTGGTCATTCATAGTCATAACAAATTTGTTAAAATCTTTAGGAGATAAACTTTCTACAACTTGAGTCATCGGGTTAACAAAGTACACAACATCCTCATAAACATACTTCCAACCTTCAACTATTCTATACAGATCCCGAGCTTCATTAAAAAACTGTGGTAAGTCAGCATAAGTTGCACCAAACGATTGTGCTTGACTAATATCAAACTTAGGCCACTGTCTCTTAATCTCATCCTCCGGGAGCCACTTTTCTACAAAGAGAAACCTACCATCACTGTAATCATATTCCTGACTATTCGGATCTCGAAAGTAATTATACCCCCTCACCCTCCTACACTTAATCTCAGGCTTAAATGGATTCGAAGTATCTACCCAGAAATACAGTAAACTCCTACCACTCTTTACTGTATGCTCAAAGCAATCAAGTTCCTTCCTTCCAAGATTAAGTCTATTCCTATAGTGCTTCAATACCCCACTCATTAACTCAGACAACGCCTCATCTTCTCCACCCACTGGCACCAGCGTCGTCTCTCTCTTCCCCTGCGCTGCCAGACCAACCAGCATATCTATCTTTGGCTTAACTTCATTAAACGTAGTAGTTGGTCTCTTCTGACTCTCTAACAACGCAACTACATAATCATAGTCCTGGTCTCCAGCATAGAACCTATAATCCTCTGCTGATTCAGATCTCCACTCCGTCTCCGGGGTAGAGTTCTCTGAATCCCTAAGCCACTGTAACATCTGCCCAATACCCGCAGGTATGTCTGTCCAAAGATGCTGTGCTGGATAGTTCAAGTTAATCTCCTACCTTCTAAGAATGTCAAAAATTGACACGGTCAGCTCTACGCTACGCACACTGCCAGGCACCGCGACGCATAGGAGCTTTTTCTTTTCGTCTATTAGCACGTTTACGTGCAGCTTTTTCAACAGCCTCACGCTGTTTAGTTCCCCAGATCTTATACGCTGTGGTGTGAAAGTACTCTGTAAGCCCGAGGGCATCAGCTATATTTGGTGATGCGACTCCACGCGTCTTCATGTCTCGCTTAGATTCTACAGTGATTGCCATGTTCTCATCAAAGCGATATGTAGGTTGGGATAGTTCGTTACATAGTTCATGACCTATGTTTATCTTAAGCCCACCCTGGCCCTCGATCCAGATATCGGGGAAGCTATACTCAGCACGCATACACTTCTCTCGAACTTCCCACCAGAGTTCATCACGAAGGCGGTGGAATCGCATCTTATTAGATGACTGAACTGCAACGTTAATACCGTAGCAGTAACGTGCCATGTTAGGTTTTCTGTGAATGTAGTCAACTACACCAGCCCCAACACCTATCTCGTCAATGGCTATACCCTCAGCTTCAAGATCACTGAGAGTCATGATGATTCTATCTGCAAGAGCGATAGTGTTTAGTCCATGGAACTCTTCCCACGGTGAGATCTGGTTGCCTCGGCGGGGTAGTATAACTGACGTATCTTCCCCGTACCTAGCGACATCAACTCCGAGATACAACGGCTCATCTTCAGGGACAGAAATCTCATTACCAACACACTGTATAGCCCATGCAAGCGGGATAAGCGTCGTTTCACTTTCCAACGGAGGATCACCAGCCACACGGATTCTGAATACATTACTGTCTACTCCGTATTTGTTAATGAAGTACTGTATCATAGACTCAGTTACATTGGTCGATTTCCTTGAATCCCAGTGGAGCTTGAACCAATCCTTTGATAAGGAAGGATGAAAGTGAGTGTCGTAGAAGTAGCCATTGTTCTTGGTCATGTTGCCTATCAGGAGAACACGGTTGTCTTCCTGAGTCAAGGCTCCTTCCAACGGCACATACACAGGGTCCGGTACCCCAGAAGCTTCGTCCACTACTATCAACAGGTGATCGCCGTGGAATCCAGCTAAGGTTTCCGCCTGATCCTCCGCCGAGGCTTTCACTGAGGTCGAAACTGCTCTCGCCCACCATTCTTCCTTAGATTCCTTATGAAAGATTTTATCTTTTTGAATAACAAATTCATCAGCGAGGATGGAACGTCTAAGCCACTTAGAAATTTCACTCCAAAGAATATCAGCTAGCTGCCTTGCAGTAGGTGCGGTACAAACAACCTTAGCATAAGGCCGGGTTACTAAGAACCAAAGTACAAGCCACGCTGTGGCTGCATCTTTACCAGTACCGTGACCAGATCTTATAGTTGTTCGTTTATGCTTAGCAAAGTTATTAAGTAGATCAATCTGCTGTGCTGATGGAGTGACTTGAATACAGTCCTTCACAAAGCACAGTGGTGATTGTCTCCACTCTCTAAGTTTCTGCAAGGGGGCTGACATCTAGTAACCCCAATTTAAGTTAGCGTCACTGCCATACTTACGTAGCATATCTTCAGCCCCAAGGTCATTAAAGCTTTTCATCATCTCAGGCATTGAAAGGCCGCCGTAAGTAACACCTTTCTTAGCACCTTCGTCACCGACTGCTTTACCAGCAAAGGCGCTAGCAGCAAGTTGTTCTAGTTGCTTCTTAGAAAGTTTACTCAGATCCAGTGTAGCCATTGTTATCTCCTAGGTATTTTTAACTCTAAATCGTTTAACATCTATTTCGTCAACGTAACCACTGGCGCATGTGTAGATAAAGGTAAGTTTATACAATCCGTCAGCCATAGGAGTTACTACTTCAGCAATTGTTTCTGAGTAGAAGCTGACCTCACAAGTAATAACATTACCACTTATTGCTGCCGCCTGGGTAACAAACTTACTTGTTACATCGACGCCAGCAGGTGAGTATGCTTTAACCACAGCACTTGCCAGTGTATCGCCATACGGTATACTCCCGTCGTTAGCAGTAGCACTACTACATACTTCCAACGTCAATGTGATTGGAAGATTAACTGTACTAGGCTGTATCTTAACTTTATTGAATCCAGTTACATCCGGCATATTATGCTCCGTCATCCGCTGCTGACAGGGTATAGGTTACATTTACAGTATCACCATCAGCTACTGACTTAGTCCCCTGGGTAAATGCTGCAGCGCAGAAGAGAGGTGCTGTAGTACCGCTAGTAGCAGCACAGATGAAAGCTCCCTTAACATCAGTATCAGTATCATTTATCGCAAAGGATGCAGCATTACCAGTATTACTAATCGACTGTGAACTCGCAGCACCTTCAACAAATTCTTTTCTCGTATCTGCGTACTTTGTACATTCAGTAAACACCGGCGTTGCCATAGTGCTATCTGTTGTAGGGGCACTACCTCCCCAGAGTCCAACATACCAAGGACTTATCGGTGTAGTTCCGTGAAACTGGACATTCAGTAAATGATCCAGACCTTGCTTAGTTACAATGTTCTTAGCCTGATCCTGCCACTTAACTTTACCGTCGGGGCCTATACACTCTACATCAAAGATACCACCGATCTTAAATCCTGTTTTCATTTTAACTCCTAGTGTTTAAGTGTAAAGTTGAATGTCTTTGAATCCGCAGTAAAATTATATGATCTTATCTTTACTGCAAATTCGTACGCATTATCTTTAGTATCAAAGTTTACTTTAAAAACCTGGTTAGGATCTGCAAAACTTGCTGCGAGTGCGCTATCAATAAGCTTAATTGCATCTTCAGAGTTAACTAAAAACTGACATATAACAGATACAGCTTCTGATAGTTCTACAGTATCTACTACATTAACTGCAATATCACACGTTACAGAGTCTACATCACCAAGAACTATTCCTTCAAGTATAGTAGCTATATAATCAACTGCACCAACTGCCGAATCACTTAGTGTAGTACCATCACTTACAGTTAAATCAATTACACTACCACCAAATACTATCTCAGATAATTCAATACCGTCAGCACTGCTAACATTAAGTACAGATATTGCACCTAAAAGTTCACCAAGAGTTAAACCTTCTACTACACCGCAAGTGTAAGTAGAAGTTGCTTCTAACGTTTCCCCGACTGTAATACCATCACTGCACGTTAACTCTGTAAGTTTTATTACACTCGGACTATCAGCAAGTGTTACACCATCTGCAAGTGTAAGTTGAAATGTGCAACTAGCTGAAGGTGAGTCACCTATTTCTACTCCATCACTAATAGTACAGGTATATACAACAGCAACTGAATCACTATCACCTATCTTAACCCCATCAACTACTGTACAAGGTCTAACACATGCAACTGATACTGTCTCCCCAGCCAGCACACCATCACTACATGTAACGGTATAAGTTATACCAAGTTCAGCTCCTACACCGGAATACAGTCTAACTATATGTGGCCAGTCAGAGTGCCCCACGACTCCATCTGGAATAGGAATCGTATGGTTATAAGGTAGAAGTACTCCAACGCCGGATGATCGCTTTTCTGCAGTATCGAGATTAGCCACTATTAAGCACCCGTACCTAATTCGCCACGAGTGAAGGTGGTTGCATCATCGCTTACGGTTGCCTTTTGATCTACGGTATTTCCTGCGTCATTGTAAATGCTCAACGTTGTAGAGGTCTGTGTAATCTTGTTTCTCCACGTTTTGTATAGGTACCCTATCTTTGCAGACAAGCTAGCCGTTGCTGCCGGGTCACCTTGCCCTGGCTCAGCATAAGTATCGGTAGCTAAGGCATCAACTACTTCGGCGTTTATGGAGGCTTTCTGCAAAGCACCGAAGTCAATGTTTGCTTGACTTGCTACATTCACATCAAGCTTCGTCGTTCCACCTGCGTACCCGGTTCCGCCAAACATGAGTTCGCAATTATCTGCCGCATCAGTATCGCCGCTTATGGCCATTACGTTTGAGTTAAGATTGGTAGTTCCGTACTTATGATCGAAGTAGTTTGCGCTTACTACCTGAATGTCAATCCAGTGAACCAGGAACCCATCTACGTCATAGAAGGCAATTCTTCCGTTCCCATACCAGTTCAACTGTGCTGCCGTAAGTTCCAGATCATACATACCCGTGGTGTCATCAGTAACATGCACCATATCATTGTTGCCAGAGTCAGTAGTCGGGTTGAAAGCTACACGAACAACAGCATTCCCGTCATTTTTAATCTGGAATATTTCAACTGACATACCTGTTACAGTAAGAGCGACCTCAGCAGTCTTTCCATCACCAGGATCTACGAGAGGCCCGACTGCTATTCTTACTGCGGTGTTTGTTTTAAGTTCATACATCGTTAACCTCTCATATGATTGAAGTAATAGTCAAAGACTGGTATCGTAACAGCTTCAGGTGGTGCTAAAACAGCATAGGCAACGGCTTTGCTGACGTTGGTTCCATCGGGAACAGTCAAAACAGCATAAGCCACAGCCTTGCTGACGTTCACGTCCGCCGAATCAACCACTTCCTTGAATACGGCAGAAATAATGGCCCAATCTTCATTCGTGGTATCCGTCCACTTAAGATATGAGTCTATGCCGGCGTAGATGGTGTACTGAGCCGCACCCCCGTATGTCCCATCGTCGGTGCCGTAAATAGATGTACCCGATTGCCCCGAGCCGGAAAATGAATCATCCCCGTAGCCCACAACGGCCACCATTACATCGCCGCCTGTAAGCCCGGAATGCGTAGGGCCGGTCGGGTTTGTGCTGGTATTTGTGGCGTAGCTGGCTGCACGGAGAGCCGTCTTGCTCCCAGATCCGGCCTTAAAGCTCACGGTTTCGGCCGTAATGTATACCGTGCCTGAGTTGGGGATACTAATGGCGTAAGCCGATCCAGTGGGAGGATCAAGCATATACCACATCTCGACGGTGGTTTCAGGACTCGACACGGCCTGCCTGGCTTGATCCGCCTGGGTCATGGCTACGCCGTTGTAGGTAGGTGCTCCGCCAGCCCGTGGCGTTGCTCCATCTATGACTAGCGTCAAAATGAGCAGCGTTGCGCCGGACCCGCAGGTGTGGTTGAAAGTCTTTGGATTAGCGTTACTCCGAGCACCGGCGGCTTTGGTATCGTAGGTATGGGCCATTGATTACTCCCCTTATGCCGCAGCCGTCTCTAACGCAATCTGTAATGCCTCAATTTCTGCCGGAGTGAACCGATTACTCGTTACCGGATTCGTCTGATACAATTTCTCTATAGTTTCCCATGCACCTTCCAGTGTTACCGGAGTACCCAGATCGGTTGTGCTGTTGGTCCTTACTCCTGTGGCCAAAGTCAATCCTCCAACGCCATCCGCCGCTCGCGCTGAGACCTTCACGCCTTTGCAGATGAATGTTCCGGTAGGCATGCCGGTCAGGTTGGCATTAAATTCTACGGCGGCGTCGGCCGTATAGATAGTATCCGCATCACTCAAAGTCGTCTCATCTATGTCTGTATACGCTCCCGTCCAGTCACTCGTATCTCCTGCGGCACCTGGAGCAAGAGTCTTAAGAGACATCAGTCGAGTGTCTTCTGAGGCTACGATAATTTCACTGCTAAACATACTGTCACTGCCAAACAGCGTTACGATATCGAACTCCGTTAATCCGGTTGGTCGAGGATCTCCTGTATATTCAATCACTAACGTGCCGTCCACCCACACATTTATCTCGGTAGACGCGCCGAGAGAGATGATTTGCATATCGACCTTGTGTATGCTGTACGCCAGAAATAATGTTCCGGTCTCTGCTGCTAATTCGGTGAGAGTTGTCCCGTCGTATTTGTAAATACCTAGCTTCCCTGTTGACACCTGCCCCAATAAGACGCTAAGCAATGTACCGCTTTTTCCCAGACCAACAATTTTGACGGTGCCGGAGACCGAAGAATATGCCTGGCAGGACAGCCAGCACGATGTGACGGCTCCGCCTGCAAACACATTCGATTTGGCGAATGTGCCATATAATGACGCTCTACTGTACGCTGATCGACAATAGATGTAAGAACCGACCACCGGGGCAGAGCCCCCATTCATAAAATCTATATCCTCACCACCACACCATAATATGCTCATAACTATTTCGTCCGTATCTTAAGCGTTGTATTTCCGGGTTTCTGCAAATAAACCACAGCCGTCGTATCGTCCAAAGTCGCGGGCAAACTGAGGTCGCTCTGAAACCCATAGGCATCCGAAGCTGTTGCATGCACAGTGTATTTCCCGCTAGGGAGGGTTAGGGGAATTACAACCGTAGTCATTCCAGCTGCTGCTGTTCCTATCTGAATCAAATTCTCAGGTACTACTGTTCCGGCTGCTACATCGGCTGACTTAAGATAAAACCTATACCCACCATCAGCACCAGCAACAGCATTCCATGCCAGTGTAATAGGTACAGGTGCCGCCGCATAAACAACTGTACTAACTAACAAAATCAATACTGCAAGTAACCACTTCATACTCTATCTCCTGCATCAGAGCGTGTCAACTTTTGACATGGTAAGCTGACACGCTCTACAACTTAACTACCTAAGCAGCGTAAGGAATCTCTTCCCAGAGGAAACCGAATTGCATAACTGCGCCAACGGCGACAGTGGTATCTGTGACAACTGCACGACCAGGGTCAAGTACAATACCACCGAGAAGATCTACAACGTTCGGAGCAGACCCGCCGAGAGCTACAGTAACAGCACCTTGGCCAAGATTGGTTATGATACGTTCAATTACTGGAGCATCTATAGTAGCACCTTTGTCTACAATAGCTGCAGAAGTTGCTTTACCATACCTTACACAGCGCGGGGTAATATCTGCAGCCATGCCAGAGTCAGTAGTCGTCGCGAGGGCAAGTACAGCAGCAGCAGTAAGTGCTGCAGTAGCTGCATACCAGAACTGATGAACTATAAAAGTTTTACCTGAGCCGGTGGGGTTGCAAAGTGCAAGACCGACGAAGGTAGTATTTAACGTGGTACTGGTAGTCGTGGGAGTTTGCATAGAGGCAACGAAAAGTCTCCCCTGCATAGCTGCATCAGCCAATGCCCCACCAGATTGTTTAACCAGTACCGACCCATCCGTGTCAACCAGCGGTACGACCCCATAACCCGATCTGTTTTTTCCGTACATTTCTTGTTTCCTTTCTTAGATTGCATTAAATTTAACTGCATTTAAAGCATACTCGAGACGTTTGTCTCGTTCCCACATACCATTGAAGAATATATAGTTCTCTCCGGTATTTATAACAAGATACTCAGAGCCGGCCCGGGCACTTGTAGGTTTAAGCTCATCTGAAGTACCGATGAAGTAATCTCGTCTATCAGGTGAAAGTATCTTTTGCATCTTTAGGTTCCTTTAGCTTAGCGTGTCAATTTTTGACGTTCTTAAATGACAAGTTCGAAGTGACAAAGGTCGTTAAAAGTCTGGTCATTGAGGTTGTTATCACTGTCCCAGTCACCACCCCAGCGAAGTTGGCAGTTCATCTGGGAAGCAATACCTTTAATAAAGCCAGCAAGGTAGTAG
>Ga0172380_10008641_pt1 | contig 11047 bp, 9 predicted proteins | sample Leawe162metaG_FD_119747 | JGI IMG/M metagenome (GOLD analysis project Ga0172380, IMG submission 119747) | Leachate microbial communities from a municipal landfill in Southern Ontario, Canada - Leachate well 162 metaG | ecosystem: Engineered > Solid waste > Landfill > Unclassified | place... | reverse complement strand
TCCTGTTCCTGAAAGTCCTATCTTGCCATCCCCAAAGCTAAAATTATAGCCTTTGCCATACATAACGACAATTATTGTTGCAACAATCAGAAATGCGACCGTGCCAATGTAAATAAAAGTTTTTTTCATTAAGAATTATTATATCACTTCATTCATGCTCTTGCATTGTTAAAGAGAGCGAGTACCTGTGCCCTGCAGCTTATTGCATTTTTAAAGCGAAGGGGTATATAATCAAAATTACTAAGGCTAAAGCTTTTTTTGACATATTAAATATGTATTTTGATATAGATAAATCAGTCTAATAGGCTTTTTATTATGTTATCTTTCTCTGGAAAACGTATCGGAATTGACTTGGGTACTGCGAATACATTGGTTTATTTAGTCGGACAGGGCATAGTTCTTAATGAACCGACAGTAGTTGCTGTTACTGCAGAAGAAAATCGGGTAGTTGCAGTGGGGCGCGAAGCAAAAGAAATGCTGGGCAGAACTCCCGGAAATATAGTTGCTCTTCGTCCGCTTAGAGATGGTGTTATTGCAGACTATACGATAACCGAAGCAATGCTTGCTTATTTTATAGATAGAGCTGTTGGAAAATCCCGTTTTTTCAAGCCCGAGGTAATGATTTGTATCCCGTCAGGAATAACTCAAGTTGAAAGACGCGCTGTTTTGGATGCTACGATGGCAGCCGGAGCAAAAGTAGCTTATTTAATCGAAGAGCCTTTGGCAGCGGCAATAGGAGCGAAGATTCCTATTGCTCAAGCTGCAGGGCACATGATTGTAGATATAGGCGGGGGTTCTACTGAAGCGGCAGTTATTTCTTTAGGAGGTGTAGTTGCGCATAGTTCTGTTAGAGCGGGAGGAAACAAAATAGACGAAGCTATAGCTAACTATACAAAGAAAAAATTTAATCTTCTTATTGGAGAGCGTACGGCAGAGGAAATAAAAATTAAGATAGGGAATGCTTTGATTGAGGATAATAAAAGCTCTGAAAAAGATAACGGATCAGCTGTAGAAAAGATGGAAATAAGAGGACGTGATACGATATCCGGCTTACCAAGAACAATTGAGCTTACAGAAGTACAGATAAATGAGGCAATCAACTCTGTTTTAATAAACATAATAAGCGCAGTTAAGGGCGTTCTGGAGCAAACTCCGCCTGAGTTAGCAGCGGATATAATCGATAAAGGGGTAGTTATGAGTGGCGGAACTTCGCTTATCAAAAATTTAGACAAGCTCATGACTAAGTTAACCGGTGTACCATGTCACGTTGCCGAAGATGCTCTCCTGTGTGTTGCTAAGGGAACAGGGGTGGCTTTGGAAAACATAGAACTTTATAAAAGGAGTATTGGTAAAAAGGAATAAAATTTAGCCCTATAATATTTATTGTTATTTTTTTTGTCTGTGAAAAATGTTTTTAAGGATATATTTTTCACAAAGAAATAGAGCTATAGTAATTGATAGGAGAAATAATTAAAACTTATCTTTATTTAGTTTTGGGAGTATGGATGTTGAGGATAAGATTTGAGTAAATAAAATGTTCAAAAGGGTTAAAAATGGAGATTTTAGGAAAAAGGTAGCAGTCTTATAGTAGCAAGATTACAATGAATAAGAAAAATATATTAGGAGTTGGAGTTACAGATGCTTCTAAAGATGAAATCCTAGAGTATATTGTTAAAAATCTTGAAAATTTTAAAAAAAAGCTCTTTGTTGTTACACCAAATCCCGAATTTTTGGTCCTGGCATCCAAAAACAAAACCTTCAGGGATGTCTTAAATAGGGCGGATTTAGCCTTGATTGATGGTGTCGGTATAATGATTGCCGGTAAAATGCTGGGTAGACCTCTAAGAGAGCGTTTTTCCGGTGTAGACTTGGTAAAAAGCCTTTGTGAGAGGGTTGCAGAAAAGCCTATAACAGTAGGCTTTCTTGGGGGCAGAGGTGGCGTAGCAGAGTTGACTGCCGAGTGCTTACAAAAAAAGTACCCAAAATTGAAAATTGCTTTTGTTGGAGAGGAGTGGCTAAGTGGCATAAATGCTCGGCAATCGCGTGTTTCAGATGTCGTTCAGTTGCGAAAAACTGAAAAACAATCGCTTAAATCGCCCTCGCTAAATAAAAGTCAGCTACCATCAGATGCTCAGCTGACTTTCAATTCATCTACAAGCGGACAGACTTCCTCTGTTGATAGTGTTGATGTTTTGTTTGTTGCTTTTGGTGCACCTAAGCAGGAATTTTGGATTAACGAAAATTTAGAGAAAATTCCGGCAAAAATTGCCATTGGGGTTGGGGGGGCATTTGATTATTTAAGCGGTAGAACACCAAGGGCGCCGGGTTTTGTAAGGAGTATTGGTTTTGAATGGTTATTCCGCTTGATCAATCAACCCTGGCGTATAAAAAGACAACTTGCTCTTTTTGAATTTATTTACCTTATTTTTAAAGAAAAAATAAGCAAAACTAAACCCTCTTAATTTTTACAACTTTTGTAATTTTATTTTCAGCGACATTTTTTATTAATAAAATTAACTTAAAGTTGATAGATTGCTTAATCTTTAGATATATCCTGATATTTTTTGTTATATATTAAAATTAAACCTTTTTAAATTTTAATTTTTTTCAAAACATAAAGCCTTATATAGTATTTAAGTTTATTTTAAGTTTATTTAGAGAGAATTATGTTATAATGCACGCAATGAGAGTTTTGTATTTGCAAACATTCCCATTATTTGGTTCAGGATCAGGAACTTACGCGAGAGAGCTTGCAGAAGAAGTTGCTAAAAACCATGAAGTTGCGATGGTTGCCCCGGAAGATAGGCTATTAAAAAACGTAAAAATGTACAAAGTAAATTTGCCTGTAAAGATTGCTTTTACGGGTCATCCTGAATGGCCGGATTGCAAGATGTACACCAAAGTTGGAGGAAAAGATTTGTCAGCAAATTATCTTGCATATTTCCAGAAGACAATAGAAGCAGTTAATGATTTTAAGCCGAACATAATTCACGTTCATCATCTGATGCCGCTTCCTTGGATTGCCCGTTTTATCAAAATTGCTTATGGACTTAATTTTGTGGTTACCGTCCATGGTTCCGAATTACCGACTTTGGAAAAAGATAAGAGATATCCATATTTAACTTCAGAAGCTCTACACAAAGCTTGTCGCATAATTCCAAATAGCTTTTGGACTAGGGATTGGATGAATAGGGTGTTAAAAGATGGGTTTTCAGATCAGATAAGGGTAATCCCCGGAGGAGTTGATATTAATGAATTTAAAAAAGTTAAAACAGATGATATTGACCGCGAATTTAAGCTCAAAGGAAAAAAAGTTGTCGTTTTTGCGGGGAAACTGACTCCCTATAAGGGGGTTAAATATTTAATTTATGCCGCAAAAAAGATAAAAGGGGAGATCTTGATTTTGGGAGACGGATCAGAAAGAAAAAATTTAGAAAAGATTGTCGAAGACGAGCAGATAAAAAACGTTAGATTTATAGGTCATTTGGGAGGAGACACCTCATTTTTAGTTAAGTTTTATAGCAGAGCAAATGTTTTTGTGGCGCCAAGCGTTTGGGACGAACCTTTAGGATTAGTAATTCTTGAATCAATGGCTTGCGAAACACCGGTTGTGGTTACTAAAAAGGGGGGAATACCTTTGGCTGTTAAAGATGGTAAAAACGGTTTATTTATAAAATCAAGAAATGCAAATGATATAGCTGAAAAAGTTAATTATTTGTTTGAGAATGACGAGAAACGTTTGAAAATGGGCAAGAAAGCCCGCGAAATTGCAGTAGAAAAATTCAGCTGGCAAATAATTGCTCAAAAATTTGTCGATAAGTACGAAAAATTTGCCACATATCCTAATAAATAATTTTCTTCCAAGAATAATGTTGCTTTGCTAGAACAAGAAGATTCTGTTATCATTAATTTAAGATGAGGATTGCTATTCTTGGATCCGTTGCTCTTCCTATTCCTCCACCAGCTCAAGGGGGCGCAGAATGGATTGCCTATTATCAGGTAAAAGAACTCGCCAAGCGCGGACACTCAATTATCCTCTTTGCCGCAAAGGGATCCAGAGCTAATTTTTCTGAAAAAAACATTAAGGTTATTGAGATAGGAAAGGGGGATGTGGTTGCCGGAAGCAACAGGAATAAGATTGACTTAAGGTTTGTTGAAGCTTCACGCGAGATGCGGCTTGAGGCAACATATCTTTCTGAAGCTATGGAAAAAATGATGGAGTTAAAAGACGAATATGACATTATCTTGAATAATATGAGGGGAGAGGCGGTTTTGCTGCCTATTGCAAAAATTCTCGGGAAACCGTTTGTTAATGTTATGCATCTGAATCTATTTCCGGAGCTGGCTCAAGTTTTCCGAAGCTATAACACCAATATTATTACGATAAGCAATTCCCAGAGAAAAGATTTTCCTGACTTGAATTATGCGGCGACTGTTTATAATTGCGTAGATACTGAAAAGTTCAGTTTTGATCCTAATCCTGAAGATTATATGTTAATGGTTGGGACAATTGGACGTCACAAGAATCAGTCAGAAGCGGTTAATGTAGCGAAAGAATTAAATATGAAGTTAGTCTTGGCAGGTAAAGTCAGAGATCAGAGTTATCTGAAAGAATTTGAGAAAGATATTGATGGCGGACAAATTAAATGGCTTGGGGAAATCGGATTTGAAGAGAAATTAAAAGTTTACGAAAAGGCAAAAGTTTTTCTTTTTCCGATTAGCTGGGAAGAGCCTTTTGGCTTGGTAATGATTGAAGCGATGGCGTGCGGAACGCCGATTGTAGTTTACAATAGGGGAAGTGTTTCTGAGTTGGTGCGAGATGGTGTGACTGGGTTTGTTATAGAGCCGGAAGACTCTCCGAACGAATCAAAATTCATAATTAAGAAAAAAGGCAGAGAGGGCTTGAAAGAAGCCGTAAGAAGAATAGGGGAGATTGATAGGAAAGCCTGCAGAGAGAATGTTTTGCAAAATTTTACGGTTCAAAAAATGGCTGATGGATATGAAAAAGTGTGTAAAGATATTTTAAATAAATAATATGAGCGACGGTACAGCTATTAGTCCTGAAGGGGATCTGGGTATAAAAAAAGATGTATTACAAAAAAAAGAAGGAATAACTCTTTATAAAAGTAATGAATTTAATGTTTTTATTCCTCCAAAACCCAAAATTCCCTTAAATGAAGGTTTAAACATTCAGGTTTCTTCAAAGCAGGACGCCTTAGATTCTCCAAAGGAAGTGCTTGGAAGATATTCGATGGCTTTGGGGGCAGCCAATCTTATTGCCGAAAGCGGTATAACTCAAGATGTATGGGCAAATACCAGAGTAGAGGAGGGGCAAGTAGTGAGTGCATATGGACGGGTTCCTGAAACTGAAAGTTCATGGAGAAAACCAGTAAGTACGGTAAATAGAGATGTATCCGAAAAAGATGGGCTTGAACCATACTATGACACAAAAGAATTGCAAAAAATATCTAATAGGTGGTTTTTTACTTGTGAAAAGCTAACGGACAATATTCAATTGTTTAAAAACGGAGTGAATGGAAAAGATGTTGATTATTCTTCACGAGAAGGGCCTATTGTTTGGGAAAATGATCAATTTACAGTAGAAATTATTGCAAAGGCGCCGCACATTAAAGGACTTCATCTGGTTGTTCATCCGAAAGAGAGTATTAAAAGACAGTGGCAGATAGTTGATAATTGGCAATCAGAACAGCCGTATCTCCAAAAAACCCTTGAAGCAACAGCAATTGCCATGGGTATTCAAACATTATTGGCACAGGGAAAAGGGGAAATCCATAATAGTGGAAATTGGGCTCCTGATCTTAAATCTAGGGAAGAAGGCGGGAAATTAAACTTTCAGAAGCTTTCTGAATATAGAAATTGGGAGAAAAGAATTCATCGTCCGGATTTTGCTACTTCAAAAACCCAGATTCGTACAGGAATGCATGCTCATGTTTATATTCCCGAAAATGATTCGGTCATTCTTCCTGAAATGTCTAAAGCTGAAGCAGTTGAGAGAGGAAGAGGGGATATCGTTAGGCAATGGGAGAGTATCCCTCCAACGAGCGAAGAAGGGTTAAAAGAAATAAAAACAAAATTGGGAGAAGGAAAATTAACTACTTGGCTTGAAAATAATTGTGTTGGTAAATTAAACAATATAAAATCATGAAAGTTTTAATTACGGCTTATGAATCTGCGCCTTTTTACAAAAGAGGCGGGTTGGGTGATGTTATAGAATCTTTGCCCAAGGCATTGCCAAAAGTTGGGGTTGATGTAAAGTCAGTTATTCCATATTACAATGAGATAAAAAAGAAATATCATTTTGAAAAAGAAGGAGAATTTTCATTTGAATTTAACGGAAAAACAGAAAACGTTGGCGTATATGCATCTGTGTATCCGGACACAAAGGTCTCTATTTATTTTCTGCAGAGCGATAACTATTTATCGTTGAGCAAAACTAAAGATAAGGATAAGCGCATGTGTCAGTTTGCGTTCTTCAATCTGGCAATTGTTAACTTTATCGGTTATCTTTCGGAACATCATAAATGGACTGCGGATATTATTCATTGTAATGATTGGCATACTGCCTTAATTCCTCTAGTTTTAGAACAAAAAAAGCTAGCAATTCCGACACTTTTGACAATACATAATCTTCTTTATCAAGGAGTGGGTTCTTTGAAAGTATTGGATTTGCTAAATATCAAAAATGAAGAAGCAAGAGAATTGAAAAGAGGAGTGCCTGCGAATGAAATGAATGTTTTGGGTGAGGGAATTGTTCATGCGACCTGTGTTTCTACGGTTTCTCCTTCTTATGCCAAAGAAATAGCCAATAGCTATGATAAAAATCCAATATCCCAATTTTTAAAAAAAAGGGAAGAAAAACATTCAAAAACTGACGGTAAGATAGAGGGAATTCTCAATGGAATAGGTTATGACATCTGGAATCCTGCAAAAGACGAGACTATCTTTCATAAATTTGATGTTGACACTTGGGAAGTGGGAAAGAAAAACAACAAGGAAGACTTATTGAGAGTTTTAGGGCTGCAGGATAAACCCACTTTTTGCTTTATAGGTAGGATGGCTGCTCAAAAAGGGTTAGATATATTAATTAATGCTGTTAATCAATGTTCTAATCTTGATGTAAATTTAATAATATTAGGATCAGGTGACACTAGAATACAAAAGGCCGTTTCAATAATTGACAAAAAATGTCCATGGGTAAAAGCAGAGTTTGGTTATAATGAAGAATTAGCGCACAAAATTTATGCCGGATCGGATTTTATAATTATTCCCTCCAGATATGAGCCTTGCGGTTTAATTCAAATGATTGCGATGAAATACGGGACAATTCCGGTTGCCTCAAGAACAGGTGGGTTAAAAGATTCGATTTTGGATGGGAAAGACGGAATTTTATTTAAAAAAGGCAAATCGCTTAAGCTTAGAAAAGCTATTAAGCGTGCATTAAACATTCAAAAAGATAAAGACAGATATTCAAGAATGGTCCACCGGGCAATGAAAAAAGATTTCTCCTGGGATAAGAGTGCAGTTTTGTATAAAAAACTATACAGAAGAATGCTTAATGATAAATAAATTAAATTTTAAAATTTACGAGCGCGCTTTTACATTGATTGAGCTTCTTGTAGTCGTTGCAATTGTTGGGATAATAGCGACGGCAGTCTTATTATCTATTGATCCGATAAAAAAGATCAATGCCGCAAAAGATGCAATAGTAAAATCAGATTTAAATCAAATAGTAAACACTTTACAGCTTTACTATACAAATTCCAGTAATAGTCAATACCCTTCAGTAGATGATGGATTAGAAATGCTTGTTCAGAGCGGTGAAATAGAAACTTTACCCAGACAACAGACTGGTGTTGCAAGCTGTACGGACAATGCCGGAGAAAAAGGCGCAGGTGAAAATTATTGTTACAATAGCACGGGTGACACTGCAATTCTATGGTCAGTTTTGCCTTCAGATAAAACCAAGTCTTATTGTTGGGATTCTTTTACCGGAACATATAAGGTTACAAGTATTCCGGCCTTTAGTGCAATTATTTGTCCGGCGGCTATCTCTACTCCAACTCCAACTTCTGCTTTTCCTACTTCAATTTTAACTACAACTCCAACTCCACCCTCAGCTTCTGCGCTTGTTTATACAGCGGGATGGCGCAGTTCCGACTATGGAATGGAGGATCCGCAGGCAGCTTGTCAGGGCCCCGGCGCATATGATGGGGAGTGTACAATTCCCGCTTCTTACTGGGTAGATGTTGCTCAGAAAATGGCAACTAAATTTCCAGGTTCAGAGCCGGGAGGAGTTTATACAATTGGCTATATTCATAATATGGGAACCGCAATGCCTTATGAATTGCAATCTACACTTGGTACAATGACTGCAGTCACTTATACGGGTGAAGGTATGCAGGCTGATCCCGAATTAATGTTTGATGCTTTTGATGCGGCCGGTCTAAAAGTACTCATCGGCATCGAGCCGGGAAATGCTGATATAAATGTTCTAGCAAATAAATTATTGAATAAATATAAACATCATTCCAGTCTTTTGGGCATGTCTTTAGATGCTGAATGGTATAAATCTGAAAGTGGTAGTGTAAAAATGACAACTGCCAATATTACGGATTTCAGAAATGCTATTGAAGCTGTAAATTCTAATTATATAACTGTTGTAAAACACTACGACTCATCCAAATTAACTGCCGGTGTTCCAAGAGTAGTTTACCTTACGGATACATGTAACTTCCGTTCTTTGGCAGCTGCTGTGGATGATTATGTGGCATGGGCAGACACTTTTAGCGCTAACAGAGTAGGTTATCAGTTGGGTTATGACAAATTTGAGGTAGGTACTCCTGATGATCAGTTATGGTGGGGACCGCTTGGTACAGGCGGTCAGCCGGCAGTTGTAATTACAAATGCCATTCTAGCTCAACGTCCCGGTACGGAAATCTTTATGATTTACTGGGCAGATTTCACTATGGATACGCAGTTTCCGATACCATAGAGAAATAATATCCGCTTGATGAAAATTTCCAAATTGTTTTATCAGTAAATTACTGATAGGATTAATTTATGGCTGATTTTGAGTTTTTACAAAATCCTTTAAATAAACAATGGGTAATTTTGTCTCCAAGACGGGCAAAGCGTCCGGATATAGCTAAGGGAATAGAACCCGTTTGTCCTTTTTGTCCCGGAAAAGAATCGGATGAGAAACCAGCCTATGAGGTAAAAGATAAAAATGGTTGGCAAATTAGGGTTTTAAACAATAAATTTCCTTTTGCTCCGGTTCATGAAGTAATTATTCATTCTCCCGATCATGATAAAAGTTTTGATCTTTTACCGAAATCTCAAGTAGAATTAATTCTTAAAACTTATAGGCAGCGCTACAACACACATAAGGACAAGGGTCAGGTTTATATTTTTCATAATCACGGAAAAGGCGGAGGAGAGAGCTTGCCCCATCCGCATACCCAGCTTGCAGTAATACCTTTTGAGGTGCAGTTAGAAATGCCCCGGCTTGCAACCCCTAAGGAAATGAAAATAGCGGCAAATGGGCAAACATATAAAGAAACTGATCATTTTGTTATATTTTGTCCCAAAACTTCACAGTGGCCTGATGAAGTTTGGGTAGCTCCGAAAGAACGGGGGAATGCCTTCGGTCTGATAAAAGATAACCAGATTTCAGATTTAGCTTTCGTATTAACAAGATTAATCCGGATTTTTGATTTACGGCATGGTTTGGAATTTCCTTTTAATTTTTATATTTATCCGGGAGGGGATTGGTATTTGAGAATTATACCAAGGGTAAAGAATTTGGGGGGATTTGAAATCGGAACCGGCATATTTATAAATACTCAAGATCCTCAGGAAGCAATAGAGTTTATCAAAGAGCATTTTGAAAATCCAAATGAAGAAAAAATAAGGAAAATTAACCGCGCAGCTTACCGCAGGGGAGTTTAACCCTTAAAGTTAATGTAGATGTACACTTTGTCCTGATAAACCCTTACAACGCCATTCTCGATTTGAATTTCCTGTTTCTCTTTCGGTGTCGTATGAATTATAACTTTGTCTTTTATAACGGCAATAAAGTTTTCATGTTTGGCTAAAACATCAAAAGTCCCCTTATCATTGATAGCGGTTACCGCAAAAGCTTTTCCGTCGTATAGAATTTTATCTTTATTTCTTACAATAACAGCTAAAGTAGAATTGTTAAGCATTGGTTGTTTCTTTGGTTATTTCTTTTATACTTCCAATAAAACTGAATTTATCATCTGTTATCTGGTCGTATTTACCTGATAAAAGATTACCTACGTCTTCAACAGTTGTTTCTCTGGGGACATAAGAGCCTTTTCTGCTGGTTTGATTTTCAGTTACAAAGAAGTTTTGAGTCATAAAATTCCTTAGTTTTTTGGCCCGCTGATAAGTCAATTTATCGCTCGGCGATAGCTCCGATTCTCCAACCAAAGAAACAATTCTCTCTAAAGAAGCAGCTTGTTTTAACAAATTTAAGGCTTTAAGTGCAACATCATAATGGCGTTGTCCGACTGTTTCAGGATTTAGGTTTGCAGAGGTTGAGGACAGCAGATCAACTGCAGGCAAAAGCCCTTCCTGATAAATACTTCTTGATAGAACAACAGAGCAATCTAAGTATGAAAAGACCGATTGTACTCCCTGGTCTAAAATATCGTCGTTTGGAACGTAAATTGCCTCAATTGAAGTAATACAATTATCTTTATTTGAAGTTAGTCTTTCATGGAAAGAGGCCATTTCGGAAGTTAAGGTTGCCTGATAACCGTCCTCTGAAGGAATTGTGTTCATTAAAACAGAGAGCTCATTTCCGGCTTGAGCAAATCTAAAAATATTATCTATAAAGAAAAGTACGTCTTTTTTAAGACTATCTCTAAGATATTCTGCTAATGTAATAGCGGAATAGCCTGTCAGGAAACGGATTGCCGGATTTTCTCCCATCGTTCCCAAAAATAAAGATACGGAAGGTAATACTTTTTTCTCTGCGAGGGTGTGGTAAAGTTCATGGCCC
>Ga0172380_10008640_pt1 | contig 11048 bp, 11 predicted proteins | sample Leawe162metaG_FD_119747 | JGI IMG/M metagenome (GOLD analysis project Ga0172380, IMG submission 119747) | Leachate microbial communities from a municipal landfill in Southern Ontario, Canada - Leachate well 162 metaG | ecosystem: Engineered > Solid waste > Landfill > Unclassified | place... | reverse complement strand
TCCCGGACCGACTTCAAGCACTATGTCATTTTTTTCAATATTCGCCGCTTCAACGATGTCATCGTAAACTTTTTCGTTTATTAAAAAATTCTGCCCGCGGGAACGGGCAGGTTTTATATCGTTTTCTTTGCAAATTTGAATTGTTTTTTCGGAAATATCCATTATTTTTTCTTGCCGGCTATAAAAACTTTAAAATCTTCAAAAGCATCGACAAGTTTCTGTATCCTGTTGGCGCGAACCCCTGGAATTCCTATCACCCAAGGAGCAGCCGGGGTGCCGGCATACAAATAATCAGTCCCGGCAACAGGATGAGTGCCTCCGCCTTTATAAACAAATCCGACTATCGGCGCCAAAAATACTGTTCCAAGCTGCGATTGGACATCAATCTGAATATGGCCGGCGCAAGCCGATCCCCATGCCTTCGTTGCTAACGGACAAGATATGCCGCAAACGACAGGATCACTGGGCGGAGAATCGATCACGCAAGGCTCATGGACAAAAGCTATCTTACCGCCATCCTCCATGCCAGTGCTTGCATTTACAAAATTATTCCATTTAACATAATCTATCAAACCTCCTCCGATATAATAAGAAAACGAAACAAACGAAAGAGCTAAAATCAAAAAGAAATATTTATTTTTAAAAATTTTCGGCATAAATTAATTTATAAATTATCTAATAGCCAAATTCCTTCGCTATTTTTGATCAAATTGAATTCCACGTCTATCATTTCTCCGGAAAAATATATTTGATTGGCATACACATCCTTGTCGTCGCTCGAACTCAAAAATTTTGCCCCAGCTATAAAATTACCTAAAGAAAATCTTGTTTCATCGCTCAGATAGTCCATCGTAAAAGCAACCGGAGTTTGCATCCTAGCGGTAAAATATTTTAATGTCTCTTCAGTATTTCCTGAAATTATGGCCAATCCCGCCTCTTCTAATACTTGTTCGGCCGTCTTTTTCGCCGTATCCGGATTTGGCGTCGGCTGAGGCGAAATTTCTTTTAAGTCGATATCGCTTATCCCGAGCCCCAATCCCCTCATTACGTCGAAAGCGTCGCTTGGACGCCCGAGATAATATCTTTTATCGTCTTTAGGGTTAATATACCAAGCTTCTCCGTTTTTTTCAACCTGGATCAAAATTCTTCCACTATTATTATTCGCTAAATTCAAATCTATATTCTGAACCGCCTGTCCGACGGGATTGCGGCTATTTTTAACTTCTGTTAAATCGTCATACCCGTCATCATCCGAATCTTTATCATTCTTGTCGGTTCCGATCGCGTCTTCAAGCCTATCGCCCAAACCGTCTTGATCCGAATCGCTTATCGCGAAACCTTCAAGCAATCCGATGGGAATTTTTTCCAAATCCCTGTTTAACGCGCCTATTCCGAATTTCCGCATCAAACCGAAAGCATCGTCCGGCCGACCCAAAAAATATCTTTTCGCATCGACAGGATTAACATACCAAGCTTCCCCGTTTTGTTCCACTTGAAGCAGGATATAACCGGCGACTCTCTCCGCCAAACTATCCGCAAACGCGGCAAACGGAATGAAAATCATCAGCAGCGTTAAAATTTTCAATTTTGGATTAAAATCCATAAATCTTTTGTTAGATTGATTTTTAAAATCAAAACCAGCGGCGCTTAGCAAACATTTTTATTTACCTGTTATTTGACGACAATACTCACCAGCTTCCCTTTGGCAAAAATTACTTTCAAAATCTCTTTCCCCTCCGTCCATTTCCGTATGTTTTCATTTTCCAAAGCTAATTTTTTGGCTTCTTCTTCGCTGATGCCGGATTCAACTTCAATTTTTGCCCTCACCTTTCCATTAACTTGGACTATCATCTCAATTTTGGAATCGCGGGCCAACTCAGGCAGATATTTCGGCCATGATTCTTTAAAGATACTTTCGTTGTAGCCAAGTTTTTGCCAAATCTCTTCGCAAATATGCGGTGCAAAAGGCGCCAAAATTTTAATCAGCATTTCAAAAGCTGTTTTTGGAAGACTATCAAATTTAACCAAATAATTAACCAAAATCATCATCTCGGAAATCGCGGTATTGAAATGGAATTTTTCAATGTCCTCGCCGACTTTCTTGACTGTTTTATGAAACATCCTAGGCATCTCATCCGGTATCCCGACGCATTTTCCACTGCCGTCGCAAGTACAATTTTTTATTTCTTTCTCGCTTAAATTCCAAACTTTTTCCAAAAATCTAAATGACCCTTTTACTCCGTCCTCGTTCCACACAACATCATCTTCCAGCGGCCCTGAAAACATTATATACATTCTTGTGGCATCTGCTCCAAAAGTTTCCACCATATCATTAGGATTAATTACATTGCCCTTGGATTTGCTCATTTTTACTCCATTTTTATCAAGAACCATTCCTTGATGGCGAAGTTTTATAAAAGGCTCGTCAAAATCAACTAAACCCATTTCGTGCATCGCTTTCACAAAAAAACGGGCATATAAAAGATGCATATACGTATGCTCGGCGCCCCCTATATATAAATCAACCGGCAACCATTTTTTTAACTTTTCCGCGCTGCAAAATTCTTTCTCGTTTTCCGTATCAGGATATCGTAAAAAATACCAAGCTGAATCGACAAAAGTATCCATTGTGTCAATCTCGGGCTTCCAACCATCTCCGAATATTTTTTCCGTTCGATTTTTTAGCTCATTTGATTTGGCAAGCGGTGCGGTTCCAGTCGGCACAAAATCAACATCTTCAGGCAACATCCAAGGCAAGTTTTCCTCACCGACAAACTTTGCTTCGCCTTTCCGAGAATAAACAATCGGTATCGGACAGCCCCAATATCTTTGGCGCGAAATTGACCAATCGCGCAAACGATAATTAACAGTCATCTCGCCACCGACAAACTTAGTAATTTCTTTTTTTACCTCCACTGTGCTCATGCCGTTAAATTGGTCTGAATTCACAGAGAAACCGTTGTCAATAAATGTTTTACCATTTAAATAATCTAAATCTATTTTATCTTTTTCCTCGTTTCTGCTTTTTATCTGCATCTTTTTCAAATCTATCATAAACCTTCTGCTAATCACTCTGCAATCTATGCCTCCAATATTTTTTTTACCTTCCTCAAAATCATCTGCCTTTATTTCAGAGCCTTCAATATATGGGCCAATGTCAATTTCTATATCATCTTTATTTTTAAAAATATGATTTGTTAATTTTTCTGAAATCTTCTTATCCCTAACTTTTTCAAAACCAAGTTTACCAAAAATTTTAATTACTTTTTTAAAATCTTCATCAGTTTTGGCAATTAAATCTATATCGCTGTGCTCTCTATAAATTATATTGGCATAACTTGGGCAAGCCAAACCACCTAAAACCCAAAATTTAATTCCTTCCTCATTCGCTTGCTGAGTAATATCTTTTAAAACCTCTAATGTCTTTAGGGTTTTATTATAACTTTCCAAATCGGGAGCAACGACTTGTCTTATAGGAATATTAAATTTAAAGGCGAATTCCATATCACGCTCATCATGCGCCGGCACAGCCATAATGGCTCCTGTTCCATACCCTGCCAATACATAATCAGCCACAAAAATAGGAATTTCTTCATCGTTAGCCGGATTAACCGCTTTGATTCCTTTAATTTCAACACCGGTTTTTTCTTTGTTCTCTATCCTCTCCATCTCAGTCTTCTTTTTTGTTTTTTCTATATATTTTTTAACTTCTTCTAAATTCTCAATTCCAACTTCCAGCTTCTTAACTATTTCATGCTCAGGCGCTATCACCATATAAGTTGCCCCAAACAAAGTATCGGGACGAGTTGTAAAAACTTCCAACTCTTCTTCTAACTTTTCACTTCCCTGTCTGTCGGTAGGCATGGTAACTTTAAACTTAATAAGAGCGCCTTCCGATCTGCCTATCCAGGCCCTCTGATTCTTTTTGGTATGCTCCGGCCAATCAACCTTATCTAAATCATTAATTAACTTTTCAGAAAAGTCCGTTATCTTAAAAAACCAACCGGATACTTGCCTTTGCTCAATCACTGTTTTACATCTCTCGCATTTTCCATTTTCAACTTGTTCATTAGCTATTCCTGTTTGGCAATTCGAACACCAATTAATAGTATCTATCTTTTTTTCAACTAAGCCATTTTCAAAAAATTTACCAAAAAGAAATTGTGTCCATTTATAATAAGACGGTTCAGATGTATAAACAAGATGATTAAGATCATGGCCCAAGCCAAGCATATTCATTTGTTTTATGTAATTGTTTGTATTTTTCTTAGTTGTTTCCTTTGGATGAACTCCTGTTTTTATAGCATAATTCTCAGCCGGCAAACCGAATGAATCAAATCCCTGGGGATGCAAAACATTATAACCTTTCATTTTTTTATACCGATAAACTATATCCGAAGCAGTATAAGACTCGCAATGCCCCATATGCAAACCGTCGCCCGAAGGATACGGGAACATATCCAAAATATAATATTTCGGCTTGCCTTGATCTTCGCCGGTTTTATATAATTTTTCTTTCTCCCATTTCTCCTGCCACTTATTTTCTATTTCTTTATGATCGTAGCTCATATTATTTTAATTTATAATTTTTATCTTTTAGAAATTAGAAATTATAATTTAGAAATTCTTTATCTATATCTTATTAATATGCCTTTTTTTCATTTTTTTCAAAGCCACTTTTTGCATATCCACGTATTTATCATATTCATCAACAATTTCCGAACCGATAATTTCTTCAATCACATCTTCAATCGTTACGACTCCGATTACCACTCCGAATTCATCAAGAACGACAAACAGATGATTGCGCGTCCTTTTGAAGGCATTCAAAAGATCGTCAAGACGCTTGTCATAATCCACGTAAATCACATTATCACGGGCAATCGTTCCAACCGCCACTCTTCTCCAATCGCCATTTAAAGCAACCAGATCTTTTACGTAAAAGATCCCGATAATATTTTCCAATTTATCTTTATATACCGGAATCCTGGAATGTCCGGTCTCAACGATTTTTTTTACTGTATCATTGGTTAATTTTATTTCTTGAGACAAGGAAAATATGGCGGAACGCGGGGTCATGATATCTTCGACGGTCTTTTCTGAAAATGACAGCGCGCCTTTCAGTATCCGCTCTTCGTCGGCGTCTATGTCGCTGCGCTTCGAATCCTCATGATCCTCAATTAATTTCACCAATTCCTTTTTCGAATAGATGGTAGGCAATTCTTCTCCTAAAACTTTATCCAACATGAAAGCCAAAGGTTTTGTAACCGGATAAAAAAGGAAAATGAAAATTTTTACAACCCAAGCAAGTTTTGATCCCAGTATTAAAGCAAATCTGGAAAAAGTTGCCTGAGGTATGATTTCTCCAAAAACCACGATTAAAACGGTGGCCATGACGGCGGCGCTCACCCCGGACGAAATCGACCCCAGATAGACCGAAAGCACTGAGTTGACAAGGACATTTCCCGTCAAAAACGTGCAAAGCAAAAGATTGCCATTTTTCCTGAGATTAAAAACTTTTTTTGCGGTCTTATCTCCCAATCCAGCCTTCCTTTCAAGGTCATTCTTGTTCAAACTAAAAAAACCCAGTGTCAAACCGGAAAAAAGCGCTGAAAAAAGCACTAAAATTATAATTATAAAAAAATCTTCCATATCACAAAAAAATGCCAAACGTTTCTATCTGTTTCCGCATGTTTCCTTTATTAATATTAACCTAAAATTGTCTAAAAAGCAAATAGTCCAGGACAAAACCTTGGACTATTTTTTTAATTTTATGACGGGCCGCAAACCTGTTCCCTTGGTTCGACAATTTGTCTGCCTACCTTCGTAATTTCCCAGTCTGCGTTAGTTTTTTCATACACAGAATTGCAACTATTGCATGTAGCGATATCTTTTTTTTCTTTGCTTGCTATCATTATCCAATATCCGCAAACATAGCAATTTCTTCTGTTACCGCTTTCATTATCCATGTATGCCTCCATTTGTTCGTTCGCCGGAATAAACCAGTATCCATTCTCCTTCACTGTCTTTTGAAAAACTGTTGCGGCAAGTGCAAACAACTTCGCTCTTTCCCATTTTTTTTGCTTTTTTTATGGCCGCCTCGCAGCAACTACTCATTTTTTTCTTTGTCTTTGGCATGCTATCTCCTTCCCTTTGTTTAATCTTTTATCTCGATCCCGACAGGACAATGATCAGATCCCATTACCTTTTTTAAAATGAACGCTTTTTGTATTTGAGTAATCATATTAGCAGATACGCAAAAATAGTCAATCCGCCATCCGATATCTTTAGGTCTGGCGCCCGCTCGGTAACTCCACCAGGTATATTCCCTGCTGTTTGAATGAAAATACCTGTAAGTATCGATAAATCCGGCATTCAAAAATTCGGTCATCGCGCGGCGCTCTTCATGCGTAAAACCGGGACTGCCGATATTTTCTCTCGGCCTAGCCAAATCAATCTCTTCATGCGCCACGTTGTAATCACCGGTTATTATAACCGGTTTTTTCTTTTTCAACTTATTCACCTTTTCTAAAAGCTCTCTATTGAAAGCTAATTTATAAGGCAAACGAGAAAGTTCGCCATTGGCATTAGGATAATAATTATTAAGCAAATAAAAATCCTCAAACTCAATAATCTGCGTTCGCCCCTCCACGTCAAACCTAAAAACGTCAAGCCCATTATTAACTTTCAGACTTTCCCCGCTTCGGTAAGCTTGCGAGGCGAGAACTTTAAACTTTCGACTAGCGACTAATGTCGCGGTCCCGCTATAGCCGGGACGCTCAGCGCTATTCCAAAAAACTTTATATCCTGGAAACATGTCTTCTCTAAATCCGTCTTTCTCGCGCGCCTTCTCGCAAATTTTTATTTCCTGCAAACACAAGATATCGGGTTTTTCTTTTTCTAAAAAATCCAAAAAACCTTTTTTTAAAACCGCTCTTATTCCATTAACATTCCATGATAATATTTTCATAACATAATTTATTGCTTTATCACATAATAACACAAATAAAAAAACGCCACCAGCATAAGGACGATTTTTAATTTATTAAAAAAATATTTTCTACTTAAATATATTTTTAGTATTAAATTGACTCTCCCTTGAACTACCAAACGTAATTCAAGGAATGAGTTAACTCAACTGCTTCACGGCTTTCTTTGAGCCACTTTTTTTTTGATTTCACTGCCTTCTTTTAAAGACATTTACATTTTTAAATTTTAAGTTTATTTTAGGCACATTCTTTAGAGCACGCACAAACTTTAAATTTATAATTTAATAATATCAATTAATTATTAAAAAAACATTAACAAGATGTGACTTACAAGGCTATCGCGGTCTCCTTTACAACAAAAACCCGCGTTTATCGGGTTTTTCATGCAAAAACTTTTATAATCGAATTCATTCTCGGTTAAACTAATTATCAGATAACTAATTTAACCTCTGAATCAATTCGATTACTTTTTTTTCTTAGCAACCGGTTTCTTTTTAGCTACCGGCTTTTTCTTGGCAACCGGTTTCTTTTTTGCAACAGGTTTCTTTTTAGCTACCGGCTTTTTCTTAGCAACCGGTTTCTTTTTTGCTACCGGTTTTTTCTTTGCAACCGGTTTCTTTTTAGTTGGCATAATTTCACCTCCTTTCCTTTATTCCCTCAAATCTATAAAAATCATCGGGAGTTTTTTTGAAATTATTAATAAAGATATGAGATAAATAATTTTTTTAAAAAAATATTTTTCCACATCATTTTATCAACAACCGTTATATCTACATTATATAAATAAATAAAAAATATAGCAATAGCAAATCGAAAAAATAAAAAATAAAATTTTTTTTATTATTTTTATTTGCAAAAATTATTTTCGCTGCACGAGAAAGGCAGATAGCATCCGCGTCTCTCGCAGCATGGCCCGTCTTTAAAGCCGCAATCCGCGCGCTTGATGAATATTTGCGTTGAAATCAAATAATCGCCGGCCCAAGAAACGCCGATGCCTGTCTCGTCGTAATCGGGATCTAAGATATTTTTTTTATGTCCGGGGCTATCCATCCAACCCACAACCGTATTTTTTTCAATTTCATCATTGCTTATGATTTCTTTATCAACAACTTCCAAATCGCTTGACTCATTATATTTTTTTATTCTTTTAACGATTTCTGAATTAATAATTTCAATTTTTTTATCATCATTTCCTTCACTATCCAAGGCTGTCTTAAATTCTTTATCCCACAACTCTTGCATCGTCTTGCATCCGTCTATTTCATCGCCCACCAGGTCTCCTGCCGTATATCTTATTTTATAATAAGCGCTTGGCATCAAAGCAATATTCTCGCCGGCGCTGCTAAAATAATATATATCCCTGTTATTCAATCTGTCTGCATTATATAATCCAAAATTCAAACCTTCATGATGTATTATCGGCAAATCGCAAGCCTTACTCTGCCCGGAAAATGCTTCATTTTCCTTTGCCAGATTATAACTATGCTCCCTGGCAACCCGCGCCAATTCTTCATTCCAAATAAGCGCCTGCAATCCGTTTTTTCCCCTCTCATCGTTAATCAGCAAATTAATATTTTTTTCAATTTCACTATCGGTTATCGCCGACTTTTCCTCTTCTATTTCTTTTAAGTCTTTGTTGGTGATGCCAAGTCCCAAAGACCGCATCACGCCAAAAGCATCCGACGGGCTGCCTAAAAAATATCTTTTCTCATCAACCGGATTTACATACCATGCTTCGCCGTTTTTTTCAACTTGCAGAAATATTTTTCCTTTCTGCTTAATAGCAAATTTTTTATCAATCGGCAGATATCCCTTCCCGTTCGGATTATAACCCATTCCTATTTCCTGCTTATCGCTAAAACCGTCTTGATCGGTATCGTTTAAAACAGGATCGGTCCCCAAAGAAATTTCCATACCACGCGAAAGTCCATCCGCGTCATCATCATCTCTCACGCTAGAACTTAACAATCCGATAGGAATTTTATTTAAATCCTCATCTGTAATGCCAATGCCAAAATTTCTCATCAGATTAAAAGCATCTGTCGGTCTTCCCAAGTAATACCTAATGTCGTTGTTTGGATTCACATACCAAGCCTCGCCGTTTTCTTCTACTTGTAATAAAATATAGCCGGATAATCGTCCGGCTAGAACCTCGGATGTTGCCAGAAAAAATGACAACAAAGTTAAAATAAAAAATAATAAATATTTTTTCATGTTAATCTTTTTCTAATTCCTCTTGAATTACCTTCAAATGCTCATTTTTTTCGCTTTCGCGCTTATCATAAACATTGATAAAATCATAGCTATATAAAATATAAGCTATGCCGTAAATAAGAATCAAACCGGAAGCCGCCATGAGCCCGAAGCGGCGATAAACGACAAACAAAATCAAAGCGGCGGCAATAACCGCTATCATCATCAGCTCGTCATGGCTTAAGCCCTGGATGAAAAATAAAATTTCGTTTATTTTCGCTTCCATAAAAACTTCAAATTGTCGGGGCGCGGAGAATCGAACCCCGGCTACCGGACCCCCAGCCCGGCGTACTACCATTATACTACGCCCCGATTTATCAAAATAGCGTATATAGCACCTAATATAATGATATAAGAAAAGCCGATTTATGTCCAACTTTATCTTGTTCCAGCATCTAAAAAAGCCCCACCAAACAATGCTAATCAAGAATTGGCTAATTTGCAATGGACGCTAATATTTATTTCAAAAGTAGCTGTCTTTGTCTTAGATCCGAAAGAAAATATTCCTTCGAAAATAAACCAATAACATTTAGTCCTTGTGATCCTGTCTCCCGCCATCACGACGGAGGAACGCGGATTAGCCTATCAAAAATAATTTGATCCAAATCTTGAGTGAGCTCTGGTGAAGCTTTTCCAGCCAAGCACCGTATCCATGTGCCTGCCTATTATCATAATAGCACAATAATCATTAAAAACATATTAGCTTGACAAATGCTTTGACAAAATAATGATTTATCTGTAAAATTAGTGATAATATGAAAAAGCGAAAAATTGTATTAAAATTCTCGTCAATCCTGGTTTTAACCGCAGCTTTTAATTTTTTTCCTGTTTTTGACGCAAAAACATCATCGGCTGAAACGATGCCGCGCGTTTACCTACAGCCCGACTATAGTCTTTTTATGGATAAAGATTTCCTTTACGTCGATTTAGCCGTCGATTCCGGCGGTACGGAAATAAACGCCTTGCAAACAAGCCTGGAATTTGACACAAGCAAGCTAATCTTGGAACAAGCTTCATATGAAAATTCTTTCTGTGAATTGCTTGCCTATGAAAAAATCGATAATCAAAACGGAAACTTCCACGTCGCTTGCGGCTCTCCCACTGGCGGCACCGAAGCAAGCACAATCGTTCGGCTCAAATTCAGTAAAATCGGAGAGGGTTGGACCAAAATGAACCTCGGGGAATCTACGGTTTTAGCAAATGATGGCCTTGGGACCCCATTGGCATCCGACAATGAAATACATAGAATATATATTATTAAATAGAATATTATTACATTGCGTTCGATGAAAAACAGCCGGTTTAAAAACCGGCTGTTTTTATGTATAGTTATTTTATTTTAACATTTCTTCAACATCTTTAATTTCTTTGAGTATCTTTTGCTCTACTAAATCCAGTTCTTTTTTCAATTTTAATTTCGTTGATGAGGCGTCTTTTTTGGCAGCGGCAGTCTGTTTCTTGCTCAAAGCCATAAATTCTTCATCAACCGACTTCTTATAAGCATCTAAATTAGCATGCAAAACATCTTCAATTTCCACCGTTTCTTTCCTAAGTTTCTTTCTGGCGAATCCGATAAGGAAGATTACGAGCAGGACTATCAAAACGATCAGGAATAGCAGACTGACGAAAACGGTAAAATAATTTATTACAAAATTTCCTATTACTGCGAATATCGGCGGCGTTACCAAAAAGCTTACTTTTTCACTCGGCATGCTTTCGATCTCGTTATGGTTCTTGGCAATGGCCCAAACGACGTATCTGCCGTTTTCCAAACCGCCGCCGTGAACATAAAACCAATTTCCGGCC
>Ga0172380_10008639_pt1 | contig 11048 bp, 6 predicted proteins | sample Leawe162metaG_FD_119747 | JGI IMG/M metagenome (GOLD analysis project Ga0172380, IMG submission 119747) | Leachate microbial communities from a municipal landfill in Southern Ontario, Canada - Leachate well 162 metaG | ecosystem: Engineered > Solid waste > Landfill > Unclassified | place... | reverse complement strand
CTGACGGCGAAATCGCGGACGGAGCGAGCGAGGTGCTGCTGACGCTCGGGACCGGTGACCGGCTCGAACTCGATCCCGTCGTGGTCCGCCGCGACGAGTCACCGCGATGGCGTGAGCCGGGCGCGCCTGCCGGCGCGGCGGAGCTGCCGCCGTCACCGGCGGATTCTGAACCGCCGGATGCACCGCCGCCAGCGGTGCGCGACGAGGTCGGCGGCTTCGACTGGAGGCGGGCGATCTTCGAGGCCGACGATCTCACCGAGACCGACGAGGTCTTCGACGGCACCGATCTCGATGATGCGGCGTCCGGCTCCGGCAGCGCGGAGGTTGCCGACCAGGGTGCGCGAGAGCGCGAACCGGTGGCTGCAGCGATCGCGACCGAGGAGCGTCCCGTCGTTGCACCCACGGTGGTAGTTGCCGAGCCGCTGGCCGAACCGGAGGCAGACGAGCTGGCTTCGCCGCTCCTGCTGAACCACACCTCGGACGCCGAGCAGGCAACCTGCGACGCGCCGGCGCCGCTTGCGCCGCCCCAGCCGCGTGAGTCGCTCGCCGGATCGGTGCGCCAGCAGGCGCTGTTCCTGCCCGAGGCGACGGGTACCGGCCCGGCTGATGAGGACGAGGCACTGATCTACGTGCGATGCCTCGGCGATCTGCGGATCACCGTCGGTGGCGTCACCGCCCAGGGCTGGGCCTACGACAAGGCGCGCGAGCTGCTCGCGTTGCTCGTCGCGCACGGGGGAGCGCCGGTTCCGCGCAAGGCGATCGCCGAGGCGCTCTGGCCGGACATGCTGTGGGACGCGAGCCTCAAGCACATGCTGGCCAACGCGACGAGTGCGCTGCGTTCGGTAGTGCGCACCACGGCCGGTCGCAGCGATCTGCAGCCGCTCACGCTCGCGCATGAGCGGTATCAGGTGCCGCCGGGCATGCTCCGCTCCGACCTCGACGAGTTCGAGGAGGCGCTGCGCTTCGCGGCGGCGCTGCCGCCGGGGGATGCGATCGCGCAGTACGAGCGGGCGCTCGAACTCTACGAGGCGGACTTCCTGGAGACGGAATCGTTCGCGTGGCTCGACACGTACCGGGAGGAGTACCGGCAGCGGTTCGTGGACGGGGCGCGCGCGGCCGCCCAGCTCGCGATGGACGCGGGCGACGTGGAACGCGCCGCCGGCTTCTACCTCGCGGCGACACAGCGCATCCCGACCAACGAGGACGCGGTCTGCGGGCTGATGCGCTGTTACGCCGCCGTGGGGAACACAGCAGGTGTACTCAAGGTGTACCGCGTGCTCGCGGAGGCGATGCAACGCGAACTCGGGCCGCGCATCGGACCGGCCCACGAGACGCGCGCGCTCCTGAAGGAACTGACCGCGGGTGCCGCCGTTGGCTGACTTGCGCACGGCAATGCCCGTCCGTGGGTGGGAGCGCGCCTGGCCCGCTTCAGGCTCACTGTCGACCGTCGCCGCGGCTTCGACCGCGGCCGGGGCCGCGATCCTGGCGGCGGTGGTGAGCGACCGCGGTCCGGCCGCCGTTCTGGTGCTCGGCGTGTGCGCAGGCGCGCTGGCGCTGATCGGTGTCATCGACGTACGAACTTGGACCGTCCCGAACCGCCTCGTGTACCCGGCCCTGGCTCTCGCACTCGTCGTCGCGGCGGTCGATCCCGCGCGATCGCTGGCGGGCTCGATGGTCGCGGCCGCCTTCGCCGGGGGCCTCTTCGCCGTGGCGTTCTACGTGAGGCCAGGCACGCTCTTCCGAGGAGCGCTCACGATCCCGTCGAGGCGAACGGGCTCTCGCAATGGCGTGAGATGGGGCGGTATCGCCGGTGCGGTCGCGGTGCTCGTCTTCGGGCTGGCGCAGCCGGAACAGTCGGTGTCCACCGCACTCGCAGCCGCGGCCGTCGCTGGCTGCCCGTTCCTGCTTCGCCTCGACACCGGGGGAAGCGGCGGCCGAGGCGGCGCCGCGGCGACCACCACCGTGCGCGGTGTGGGCGGGGGCGACGTGAAGCTGGCGGCGCTGCTCGGCGCCGTCGCGGGCACCCCGGACGTGCTCTCCATGTTGCCCGTCGCCGCCTTCGGTGGGGCCGTGGCGGCGCTCACGCTGGCCTTCGTGCGTCGAGGCGGTGGCGGGATTCCCTATGGGCCGTTCTTGGCCGCTGCGACGGTGCTCCCGCTGCTTCAATGACTGGAACAGGTCTTCCGCTCGTTCTTGTTTGAGATTCGAGTAGCGAGCAATGAGGCGGGGCTTCGCGGCCCTATGCGCTCCTCGCGTTCCACGAATTGAGGCACGCCGACGACCTGCCAGGAGCACTGATCATGTTCGCCTTGGAAGCGCGCGCAATATTCCAGCGCTGCCACATAAATCCGGTAATCCACTTGTACGAACCGATAGAATCGTGCCGCACAAGCACGGCGGTACCGAGCGCTATGACGACTCCGACGAGCACCCCTTCAATCCGTGACCTAGCTCCACTGGAGACAGGCGGTCGGAGGGCGCGAGAAGGATTCCTCTTCCAAGATCATGTTGCCGCTGGGTTCCTGATCGAGATGCTCGAACGCAGCGAACTCGAGGAAGTGTGGTGTGAAGCCCACGACGACATCACGCTGCTCTGGTCTCGAGATGCTCCCGAAGTCGAATTCGTTCAGGTGAAGAGCGAAATCAGTGATCAGCTCTGGTCGCTCAGCAGAGTCTGCAAGCGAGATGGCAGCCGCGTTGGCACCTCCGTTTATGAGAAGTCGCTAGCCAACGACCGCGAGATGATCGAGCATCGATCCTTCCGCCTCGTTCTGGCGCAAGGTGTCGTGCGACCGCTTAGAAGGTTTCACGCACCCGAGCAGGCGCCCGATGCAGATCGGGATCTGAGCACGCTTGGCCGAGTTCTTGGCAAGTGGCCCTTGGCTGGCGTTCGGTCGCCCGCGGGGAACGGAGCCGACTATTGGCTCGCTCGGCTACGTATTGACGTCGGCGAACTCATCGCTGTGCAGAATCAGAATCGCGTCAGACTCTATGGACACGCCTTGGGCACAGGAGCTTTCCTCATGCCCGACCAGCTCGATCAATGCTATCTCCGGCTCGTAGGGCTCGCTGCTGACGCAGCCACACGGCGTCGTAGCGTGAGTGAACCCGAGCGTCTTACGCGAACTCAAGTGATCGCGTTCGTCGAAGATCTCTACGAGACCATCGATGTGGGAAGCCGCAGGTCCCCTGCGGCAAAGCTCCGGGAGAAACTCCACGAGGCCGGGCTTCCAGAAGGAGACATCATTGGGGCGGAGGATCTTCGAAAGCGGTATCGACTCCAAAGTCTCGATCGCGCCTTCCTCGACCTGAGACCCGCCGCCCGAGATGTACCAGACGACGTCCGTGCACGACTCAACGAACTTCGATCGGAGTTGTATTCCGCCAGTTCACCCGAAACCGGCATCGAGTTCCACACTCGATGCCTCCATGCGATGGCTGACCTGCATAGTCGAGCCTCGGGGACCGCTCCATCGGTCGCCTTCTATCAAGGTGCGATGTACGAGCAGACGGAGCGGTGCGTACACCGCTTTGTCCGGGCGTAACGATGCGCTCTGGATCCCAGGTCACCCAGCTCCCGATCAGCATCCCCCTGCTAGCGGACGACCTCGTGGAGTTTCATGCCGCTCGCATCCTCCTGCTCATCGAGGTCTGCGGAAGCAGCCGGCGGATCTCAGGGCTGACGAAACTAGCGAAGCTCGATTTCTTTGTGCGGTATCCCGAGTTCTTCAACCGGATCGAGCAAACTGGATCTCCTTCGATTGCACCGGCTGCTGATCAGGGAATGATTCGCTACCGGTATGGGCCTTGGGATCCGCGGTACTACCAGATTCTTCCCTTTCTTGAGGCACGTGGATTGGTAGCCGTCGAGAGGAAGGTCAAGACGATCGTCTTCAGCCTGACTACAGCCGGACACGAAGCGGCAGTCAGGCTCCTGGCCGATCCGATCAACGCGGACCTGGTTCAACATATGCAACGAGTAAGACAAGAGCTCTCACCGCAAACCGGCTCCCAGCTGAAGTCGTTGGTGTACGCGACTTTCGACGCCGAGGTTGCTCAACTCCCGCTCGGGGTGGGTATTCAACAATGACCGCTACCTTCTGGATCGAGCGCGTCGAGCGTTGGGTGGTAGGGGCCGCCGAGCCGGAATTCTTGGAGTTCGTCCCTGGGATCAATGTGATCGTGGGCGCCCCAAACAGCGGTAAGACTGGGTGGCTGAAGACAATCGACTATTGCTTCGGCGATCGTGACGGGCCAACGGAAAGCCTCGGCGCCACTCTCGCCTCGAAGTACGAACGGGCAGCTCTCCTCCTTCGCTTTGGTGAAGATTCAATTCGGCTCGAACGTGCCTGGGGTACTGGCGCGATTCGTAGCCGCATCCGAATCGGTTCCGAAAGCGTCCCCGATCGAGACTTTTCGGAGCACTTCCTGAGGATCCTCGGGGTGCCACCAGTGAAGTTCCCTCTCGGCAATCCGTATAACGAAACTCAATGGCGCGAAGTCAGTTGGAGGATGATGCTGCGCCACCTGTACCGGGGGGAGTTCTTCTGGACAGACTTTGCCGATCAGCAGCGCCCGCAGGAGCAAGCCGCGAGCGTGCTCCAGCTTCTCGGACTTGCTCAGGCGTCGTTTCCGGAGTCTGCCCTTCAGCTCATCGCACTCCGCCGTCAAGCGCAGAACGTAGCCGGGAAGATCGATCAACTAGAGGAGACCTTCGGAACGCTGGCGAGCGCCCTGATGACACAGCCAGCTGGACTGCAGGGCGCAGTGGAGACAGTGCAGCAGGCAGACGAATCACTGGGAGCGGAGATCCAACGCCTTAGTGAGAGGCGAGCTGAGGTCTTGGCGGCAACTCGGGATCCCGCCGGTCACGACACGGACGGGTACGAAGAAGCGGTAGCGTATTGGCGTAACGCGAACGCCGATGTGAGGGCAATCGAGGCGCGGATCACCGAAACGCAGGAACGCACAAATGACCTAGTGCGGTATCGAGACTCAATCGCGGCTGAACTTGTGCGAGCTCAGCGCTCGCGAGGGGCGCTCGCAACCTTCGGTTCAATGAGAGTCACTCATTGCCCTGTTTGCGATCGCGGAGTTGAGATGTCTCGCGCCGACGATGCCTGCTACCTCTGCCTTCGTCCGCTGGACTCCTCTGCGGAGATAAGCGCGCAGGCAGCGGACACGCGGATCAACTTCGAGGTGAGTCAACTGCGGGCAGAATCGGAAGAGCTAGCCGAGCTGGTAGCCACGCTCACGGTGGAGCACCAGGAACTGGGCATCCGCCTTGGGAGGGCTCGGGTTCTCCTGGCCCAAGCAGACGCTCAACTGCGGCCCTACCGCGAAGCCGCTACCTCCCCGGAGGTCGACGTTGAGATCAGCTCTATCGATCGAGAGATTGGTTTTATCGAGGGCCGACGAGAGGCGATGCGGCAATTGGCGACGCTGTGGAGTCGTCGAGAGGAGCTCGAAGCGGAACATGCGACTCTGCTCACGAAGATTGAAGCGGCCTCGCAAGGCGAGAGTCACGCGGCAACGCTTCGCGAGGAGATGAGCGCCGTCATCTCTGACCAGATGAACTCTTACCTGCGCTTGTTGGCCGCCATCGATCCGGATCGTTGGCTGGGGCCGGACTTCATTGGAATCGAATTGACCGATCGCGAGATTCGCGGAAAAGCAGGCAGCGGTTCTTGGAAGCGGAATCTTGGTGGAACCCTTCAGTACTACTTCCTGCTCGCCTATCACTTCGCACTTCTGAGCCGCTCCGGGGGCGAGTCCTCGCACCATCCGGGGCTCACGATCCTCGACTTCCAACCGGATCTGCAGTCCGCCACGGCAATTGGTACGAACCTCGGGGCCGTTCTACAGCCCTTCGAGGCGCTGATGGGTTCAGGTAGTCCCCCCCGTCAACTCATTGCGGCGGGGCATTCCTTCGAAGCGCTGACGAGCGCGCACGAGATTCGGCTGGAAGAGGTCTGGGTCAGTCCGTCCGAGGCGACTGAGGCTTCGTCGGACATTCCTGACTCGCCTGCCGACGAAGAAGTCCCCGAGCAGTCCCAGTAGGGAAATTCTTGGCGGACCGCTCCACGGCGACGGCGACCACACTGCTTCCCAGATTCGAGACTCCCGATCCATCGCGATCACAGACACTGCGCTGCGAGGGACCCATGAGAATCGTTGACGTGTCGATTCGGAACTTCAGGGGGATATCGAATCTCTCCTGGCAGCCGCCGCCAGGAGTCCTCTGCTTGGTCGGCCCCGGCGACTCGGGGAAGACCACCATCCTCGAGGCTATCGAGTCTGCGCTCTACCCCCGGTGGGCACTGCAGTTCGTCGACTCGGATTTCTTCCAAGGATCGACTGCGGAACCGATCGAGATCGAAGTCACTGTCGTAGACGTACCTTCGCGTTTGCTCACGCAGGACAAGTACGGGCTCGACCAGCGGGGATTCGCGCCGTCAGGCGAGATTCACGATGAACCCGAGGACGAGGACACGCCCGCGCTAACTGTCCGCCTGCGGATAGACGAATCGCTTGAACCGGCTTGGCACGTCATTTCGGATCGGAACCCGGAAGGACGCGTCATTCCTGCGCGCGACCGGGAGATCCTCGCGGCAGTTCCCTTGGGAGACGACGTCGATCGGCAGCTGGCATGGACTCGCGGATCGTCTCTAACGCGGCTCAACGACGATCCCGACATAGTCAGTGCAGCATTGTCCGCCGCGCATCGGAAGGCCAGAGATGCGGTTTCGGATCTCGACTTCGATGGGCTCAAGGAAGCCGCCGAGAAGGCCGGCGAATGGGGGGTGCGCTATGGTGCTCAGCTTGCCGTACCTTTGGACGTTGGGATCGACGCAAGACAGCTGAATGTCGGCAGTGGGTCACTCACGCTCGCCCAGGCCGATCGGATCCCTGCTCGGAGCGTTGGCCTCGGGAGTCGTCGACTCTTAGCCTTGGCGATCCAGAGGCAAGCCGCAGGACAGAGCGTCGTGATGCTCGTCGACGAGGTCGAACATGGTCTTGAGCCTCACCGGCTCCGTCATCTGCTCCAGGAGTTGAGGCGCTCAGGACAGCAAGTCCTTCTCACGAGCCATTCCGACACTGCGATTGCGGAGCTCGGGACGGACGGGATCGCCGTTGTTCGCCGCGACGATGTGGGCAGAGTAGGCGTTCTCCGGCCTGATCCCGCTCTGCAAGGTGTTATGCGCGCTATGCCCGAGGCGCTCCTAGCACGGCGCGTGATCGTCTGCGAAGGAGCGACTGAGTATGGGATCTCCCGAGGTCTGGTGTCTTCTTGGGACGCCACTCGCGACGTTCCGCTGGCGGCGCGTGGGGCTGTATTCGTTCCAGGCGGGGGTGGCGACAATGCGGCACAACGCGCTCTCGCGCTTCAAACGCTCGGATTCGAGTGCGCCTATTGGGCCGATTCCGATCGGGCAACCACGCCTTCGATCGATGTGCTGCGCGCCGCAGGGGTGCAATGCATAGTCTGGGATGAGGGACTCAACACCGAACAGCGGATCGGGAACGACGTGTCCGATGAAATACTCGGCCGACTCTGGGAATTGGCTGTGAGTGAGAAGGGTGCTGAAACGGTAGCGAATCAACTGGGTTCTGCACTCGCTGTTCCTGGTTCCCCGCCCCGGTCTTGGCCTGAATGGCTTGCCTCGACGTCAGTAGACCAGCTCAGGTCTGTCTTCGGCAGCGCGGCGGCTAGGTTCGGGTGGTTCAAGACGATTTCCGCTGGGGAGCAACTTGGGACCGTTCTGGCTGGCTCGCTGCCTTCGATTGCCACGACCGATCTCGCGCGTAAGGCAGACGAGGTTCAGGCCTTTGCCTACGGAGACTAGCCCGGCGGATCTGGCCGCCGCCTCGCGTGCATTCGTCATCGCTCCCGCCGGATTCGGGAAGACGGAACTCATCGCGCGCGCTATCGAACTCAGTCCCGGCCGAAGTTTGATCCTCACCCACACGCACTCCGGCGTGAACGCGATTAGGGAACGCCTTCAGCGCTATGGAGTCCCGCGCGAGAAGTTCGATGTTGCGACTATCGCCGGGTGGGGGCTCCGCTACGTATCCGCGTTCCCTCATCTATCCGGCGCAACCTTCGACCTCCCGACGGGGCCCGAGTGGACCAGGGTTTACGACGCGACCGTGAGACTCCTAGAACGACGGGCCGCACATGATCTCATCATGCGTTCGTTCTCCGGGGTTTTCGTCGACGAATACCAGGATTGCAGCAAGCAACAGCATCGAATCGTGCTCGCCCTCGCGGAGATCTTGCCCTGTCGTCTGCTCGGCGATCCCCTCCAAGGCATCTTCGACTTCGCAGAGCCGACTATCCAGTGGGACACCGACGTCGTCCCCACATTCGAACGGCTGCCCGATCTGGTGACGCCTCACCGTTGGCTGAACACCAACGAGGCGCTCGGAACTTGGATATCTACGGTACGAGCGAGCCTCATCGCCGGTGAACCGATCACCTTGACAGGGGGCCCACTCACTTGGGCTGAACGAACAGCACCGAATCAACTTGCCCTCTGTCGAAGTGCGGGGCGAGATCCCGGGCAAACAGTCGTAGCGATCGCAAAGTGGCCTAATGACTGTCACGAGTTTGCCAGCAGAACGGGAGGACTGTTCAGTTCGATGGAGGAACTCGACTGCAGAGCGCTGATGCAGTTCGTCGGAGCACTCGACGCTGACTCCGACGGGTTTGGTCAAGCATCCTTGTTGATTCGCTTTGCAGCACAGTGCTTCACCGCCCTGGCAGGCCCTCTCGCCACCTTCCGCGAGCAGTATGACCGCCACGCGACCCCCGATACTGGTCGGCTGACAACGAACCTCGCGGTCGTTGAGTCACTCAATCGTGTCGTGGGAGAACCCGGAGCCCGAACGTTGCTCGCTGCGGCCCGGACGTTCGATCGTTATCCGGGAGCGAGACTCTATCGACGCGAGCTCTGGAACGAGATGAAGACGACTCTCGGGACCTTTCTCAGCGGCGGTCACGGGAGTCTTGAAGAAGCCGCTTGGTATGTCAGGGACCGATCGCGTCGGAATGGTCGGCGCTCAGAGAACCGGGTTGTGTCACGCACTCTCCTCGTGAAGGGGCTGGAGTTCGATCAGTCCGTGGTTCTCGATGCCAATACGCTCGGCGCGAAGGAAGCCTACGTCGCGATGACTCGCGGGACTCGTGGGCTCTCGGTGCTCTCGACCGACTCCACCCTCCAGTGGCCTGCCCCCAGCAACGTGCTCGCATAGCTGGGTGATTGGGACGTGACAGGCGGGGCTTCGAGCATCGCCTCCCAGCCCTGCAGAGCTACAGTCGCGCCAGCAACTCGTCCACGGTGTTCGCGAGCCGGTACCGGAGGGAATCGTCCCCCTCGGCGAGCGCGTCGAAGTGGGCTCGGCCGTACTTGGTCTTGGCCTCCTCGACTTCGCGCAGGTCCTCCGTGAAGAGGCTGCCCTTCGTCTCGACGACGAAGTAGAGTCGCTCCTCGCCATCCTGATCCACGAGGACTGCCCAGTCAGGGTTGTATGCGCCGAGCGGTGTGGGTACCTGGAACCAGCGTGGCAGTTTCGCGTACACCTTCACGGCCTCGTTCTTCTCGAGGTCCTGCGCGAACGTCTGCTCGATCCCGGCCGAGTCGAACACGACCTGCTCGTAGACCGACTTCTGCGCGTCGATCATGTTCTTCAGGTAGCCCTGAAGCTCCTCGCTCTCGAAGAGCTCCTGTGCGTAGAACGCCTGATCGCCGACCCGTTGATACTTCACACCATCCACGAGGGCGGCGCGCTTGCGGCGGTTGATGGTGCCGGCGGTCTCCTCGATGAACTGCTGCGGATTGACCTTGAAGTCACCAATCCGGCCACTCTCGACGAGGATACGGTGGATGCTGCGGCGTGTGAGCTGCGTCCGATCCTGCAAGGTGGTCAGGATGTCGGGCAGCACGATCTCGCCCTCATCGATGGTGATCGGAGCGGCGACGGTCCGTTCCTTTGCTCCGACTCCGCCGCGATCCTGGCTGATGATGGCGGTGCGCCACTGAAGGCGGCTCTTCGGAATGGCAGGTGCATCGCGGAGCGCCTTCGCGCAGTCAGCGATGAGGGCATCGTTGTCGAACTCGACGCGGTAGGTCGTCTTGTGCTTGATGCGATCCCAGAGTTCGCGGAAGTCGTCGCCTTCGAGGATCGCCTGGCGTGTCCGCACGGTGCGGCGCTCGCCGGCATCCTTCACCTCGAGGCGGCGAGCGAGGTGCTTGAGGATATTGACTACCTGCGCCTCTGCCTGTTGGTCGAGGCCTTCTGGGAGCGCGAGGGTGCCGTCGCGGAGGGCGATACGCAGCGTGTCCTGAACCTTGCCGCCGCCGTCGATGTACGCCGCTTCTCTGAGGTGCTCCCACAGGGCCTTTGACTGCTCGAAGCCCAGCGGTGCGGGTTGGCCATCTGCATCGACGATCGCGACGTTCGCGAACTCCTGCTGCTCCACGATGCCGAAGCGGATGCCGGTGTCCTCTTCGATCTCCTTCTGGAGGTTGGCCGCGAACTCCTCGTATCGCTCGGTGGCGATCACGGTGAGCGTGTTCACGTCGAAGCCGCGCACGCGCTCACCATCCTGGTTGACGCAGATGCGGAGGCCGCGCCCGATAGTCTGGCGCCGGCCCCGTTCGGTGTTCATTTCGCGCAGCGCACAGATCTGGAAGACGTTCGGGTTGTCCCAGCCTTCGCGGAGCGCCGAGTGGGAGAAGATGAACTTGAGGGGCGTCTCGAAACTCAGCAGCCGCTCCTTGTCGCGCATGATCAGGTTGTATGCGCGCTCCGCTGCCTGGCGACCGGCCTCGTTGCCTTCGGCGGTGTCCGTCACGCGCCCACGCCGGTCGATCGAGAAGTAGCCGTCGTGGACTTCCGCGGCGGGATGCTGGAGGTCGACTTCCTCGAAGAGCGTGCGGTAGTCAGGGTGCGCCCGGAACCGCTCGTACTCTTCCTCGAAGATCTCCTGGTAGATCCCCCTGACCTCGTTGTTGTCCTCGTCGTACTGGCGGTACAGGTCCACG
>Ga0172380_10008638_pt1 | contig 11050 bp, 9 predicted proteins | sample Leawe162metaG_FD_119747 | JGI IMG/M metagenome (GOLD analysis project Ga0172380, IMG submission 119747) | Leachate microbial communities from a municipal landfill in Southern Ontario, Canada - Leachate well 162 metaG | ecosystem: Engineered > Solid waste > Landfill > Unclassified | place... | reverse complement strand
TGCAATGGAAGCTTGAAGCACACCAAAAAACGATCCGCCACCATTGAAGCTGACGAAGGCAAACCGAAGCCGACACTTTCACCTCAGAAAGCCTAACGTAGAGCTAAGGGGCGCGCCGTTCGATGAAACCCAGCGAAGCCCCAAAGCCGTGAAAAAAACCGATGTTCAAATGCGCCAACGGTCGGCGCGTCCCTTTTAAGCGGCGTGTTAGGCCAAATAGGGCGGTGAAGGCGAACTAAAAGCCCAAACGTTGCCATGAGCCTAAAGCCACTGTGGAACCCCACGAAGCTGCGGTCTCGCCCCCGTTGCCCACGTTAGCCCCGCCCGCTAAAAGCGGATGCTACCAAACCGCCCGGGTAACAGCAACCCGTGTGTTGGCGGCTTGCGTCGTGCGCGGGCCAAGCCGCCAAACTTGGCCCTTAAGCTCCAACCCGCGCATGACGCAAACGCTACGTCAGAGGGACAGGTAGCTTGAATGGCCCCGGGGGGTTGGGCGGCACTTTGCCCAAGTCCACGATGCCGCTAACTCGTGCGGCCTGAAACCCCTCACGAACCGGCCACCCGACCGAAGAAGCCTAGTAGCGCCGCCCCAACGCCAGCCACCCGCCCAACCCGGCCGAGCTCACACGAAAGCCGACGCCAGCGGAACCTAGTTAAACCGTTGGCAACTCAAGCTCCCGCATAAACCGCGAAGCCCGTTCAAAAACTGCCCGCAACGTTTGAGGCCAACGCAGGCCATCCGAAACCTGAAGCCTTGAACCCAAAACGACTAACGTTAATTAGCCACCCCATTTGATGTAAAGCTTTACATCTACGGTGGCGATTTATGACGCAAAACTTCCACATAAATAACGCAAAGCCTTACATCACGAATTTGTCTAAATAAATTTAAAAATATAAAATGAACGCCCGTTCATATACATGGCAAAATTTAGCACATCCTAAAATTAATGCAATATCCATCACAAAATTTACCTAATCAAGAGCCTAAGTTGCTAGATCAGGTGCGGGCGAAGATCCGCTATAAGCACTACAGCATTCGTACCGAGCAGGCTTATACGGATTGGATTAGACGCTTTATTTTGCATTTTGGTAAGCGGCATCCGCGTGAGATGGGCGCGGCTGAAATTAGGCAGTTTTTGACGCATTTGGCAGTGGAGGGGCGAGTGTCGGCTTCCACGCAAAATCAGGCGCGTTGCGCGTTGTTGTTTCTTTATAAAGAGGTTTTGGAAACCGAATTGCCTTGGCTGGATGATGTCGAGCAGGCAAAAACGCCCAAACGCTTGCCGGTGGTGCTGAATCGCGATGAGGTGCAGGCGATTTTGTCCAGGTTACAGGGCACGCATTGGTTGATTGCTAGTTTATTGTACGGGACGGGGATGCGGATTCTGGAATGCTTGCGGCTTAGGGTGCTGGATGTGGATTTTAAGCGGCGCGAGATTTTGATCCGTGACGGCAAGGGCAATAAAGATCGGGTGACGATGTTGCCGGTAACGCTCGTCGTAACGTTACAGGCGCATTTGCAGAAAGTGAAGGCTTTGCATGACGGCGATTTGGCGCAGGGCTTTGGCGAGGTGTATTTGCCGTTCGCACTCGATCGAAAATATCCGAACGCGGCTAGGGAGTGGAGCTGGCAGTATGTGTTTCCGTCGGCGAAACTATCGGTAGACCCGCGTAGCGGCAAGACGCGCCGGCACCATATCCAGGAGCAGGCTATTCAACGCGCGGTCAAGCAGGTAGTGCGTGATGCCGGATTGACTAAGGCGGCCACGCCGCATACCTTACGGCATTCGTTCGCCACGCATTTGCTGGAAAGCGGTTACGACATCCGCACGGTACAGGAGTTGCTAGGGCATTCGGATGTCAGTACGACGATGATTTACACCCATGTACTGAACAAGGGCGGTAAAGGTGTCAATAGCCCGTTGGATTCGATACTTGGATGATTTTTCTGATAGCCGCTGGCGAGGTATAAAGTGAACACATGGAACTATAGGGTAATCCGTAAACAACACGAAACTGGGGAATTCGTTAGCTTTCAGATTTATGAAGTGTATTACGATGAGTCCGGGACGATTGAAGGGTGGACGGAAAAGCCTGTTCAGCCGTCAGGTGAATCCATTGGCGAGTTGCGTGAGGATATTGGTTATTTTCTCACGGCGTTTCGCAAAGATGTGCTGGAACGCTGTGAAGTGAATGGCAAAGAGTTGCTTCGCCCGGCTTATGAGGATCAGAAGATCAATGAGGGTCATTATTTTGAACTCATGGATAGAACATCAGTAGCACTCAATTATTTAATTGAGTCCGTTGGCAATCACCCTGTAGTTCGCAAAAATGCCGCATTGCGCTCAACATTCGAACAGGCTGAATCCGCTTTGGCCGAGTTATATCAATTGGCCGCAAAGTTGGAGTTTGAGCATGTTGGCGGCTAATAACGGCATCATTTCGGGCAGCCCAAACATCGGGTTTTTCGCTCCGTTAACCGTTGGCTGTTCCATGACTAAATGATGCAAAAACCCTTCAAAATCCACTGCCGTTTCCAACCCGCCGGCGACCAGCCCACCGCAATCAAGCAATTGGTCGAAGGCTTAAATGACGGCGAAGTGCATCAAACCCTGCTGGGTGTCACCGGTTCGGGAAAAACCTTTACGATAGCCAATGTGATTGAGCAAGTGCAGCGTCCGGCGATGATTATGGCGCCCAATAAAACGCTGGCGGCGCAGTTGTACGGCGAGATGAAGGAGTTTTTCCCGGAAAACAGCGTCGAGTATTTTGTCTCGTATTATGATTATTACCAACCGGAAGCCTATGTGCCCGCTTCGGATACGTTTATCGACAAGGATGCATCGCTTAACGAGCATATCGAGCAGATGCGTTTGTCGGCGACCAAGGCGCTGATCGAGCGGCCCGATACGATAGTCGTCGCTACGGTATCGGCGATATACGGCTTGGGCGAGCCGGAATCTTATTTTGAAATGGTCTTGCATCTGGTCAAGGGCGATTTGGTCGAGCAGCGCGCGATATTGCGGCGTCTTGCGGAAATGCAGTACACGCGCAACGATACCGAGTTGCGGCGGGCGACTTACCGCGTGCGCGGCGAAGTCATCGATATTTATCCGGCCGAATCCGAGCAGGAAGCCTTGCGCGTGGAATTGTTCGATAATGAAGTCGAACGTTTGTCGTTGTTCGATCCGTTGACCGGCGAGATCCTGCACAGGATAGCCCGTTATACCGTGTACCCGAAAAACCATTATGTCACGCCGCGCGAGCAGTTATTATCCGCCGTCGAAGCGATCAAGATAGAGCTTAAAGAGCGCCTGGAGCATTTATATTCATTAAACAAGCTGGTTGAGGCGCAACGGCTGGAGCAACGCACCTTGTTTGATATGGAGATGATACTGGAAGTGGGCTATTGCTCCGGTATCGAAAACTACTCCCGCTATTTGTCGGGCAGGGGGCCTGGAGAGTCGCCGCCGACGATGTTTGATTACCTGCCCGATGATGCGTTGATTATTATCGATGAAAGCCATGTCACCGTGCCGCAGATCGGTGCGATGTATAAAGGTGACCGCTCACGCAAGGAAACACTGGTTGAATACGGGTTTAGGCTGCCTTCGGCGCTCGATAACCGGCCGTTGACATTTGCCGAATTCGAGGCGAAATCGCCGCAACGCATTTATGTGTCGGCAACGCCGGGGACTTATGAAAAAGCCCATTCCGGCATTTTTGTCGAACAGGTCGTAAGGCCCACCGGCTTGCTGGACCCGGTCGTCGAAGTGCGCCCGGCGACAACCCAGGTGGATGATTTATTATCGGAAATCAATTTACGCGTCAGCGTCAAAGAGCGCGTGCTGGTGACGACGTTGACTAAGAGGATGTCCGAGGATTTGACGGAATATTTGGCGGAGCATGGCGTCAAGGTGCGTTACCTGCATTCCGATATTGACACCGTGGAGCGGGTCGAGATTATCCGCGACCTGAGGCTGGGCCAGTTTGATGTGCTGGTCGGTATCAACCTGTTGCGCGAAGGTCTGGACATCCCCGAAGTATCGCTGATTGCGATACTGGATGCCGATAAAGAAGGCTTTTTGCGTTCTGTGGTCTCGCTGGTGCAGACGATAGGCCGCGCGGCGCGCAATGCGCACGGCAAGGCTATTTTGTACGCAGACCGCATCACCCGCTCGATGCAGCAGGCCATCGAGGAAACCGAGCGCCGCCGTGAAAAACAGCACCGGTTTAATATCGAGCATCACATCACACCTCAGACTATCCTTAAATCCGTCACGGATATTCTGCAAGTCGCGATACCCGGTTCAGGTGCAAACATCGTCAAGCCGGTCGGCAAAGTAGCGGAGTCTGCTGCGGATTACCAAGCCATGACGCCGAAGCAGCAGGCGAAAAAGCTGAAACAATTGGAAGAAGCCATGTACCAGCATGCGAGAAATCTTGAGTTTGAACAGGCGGCGAAAATCAGGGACGAGATCAGGCTGTTGCAGGCGGAAATACTGGTGTAGGGCTGTGGCCGTGCGCGCCTTTTGATTCCGGCGCGCGCGGCACGCCCTACAGGGATGTTTTTATGTAGGGTGACGACTCTGTGTTACAGTTCAACTGACAATCAGGCACATCACTTGGAGTTCAATCATGAAGATCAATAAACCCCTATGTTTAGCGTTGGCTGGATTATTATCCGCATTAATGCTGCTATCCCCACTTAAAGCGGCAGCCGCCGATAAAAGCAAGGCTTGCCGCTCGCTGGTCAGCGGCACTTACCTGGTCACGATGTCGAACCCGGATGGTTCTTTTGCATCGCGGGCGGTATTGACGTTCAGCTCGGACGGCAATTTAACCCGGACGGATTCCAATCAGGGCGGTGTTTCAGGCGCTTTCAATGCCTTTACGACTTCTTTAGGTTCCTGGCAATGCGACGACAGGAGAACCGTGCATGCAACGGCCATTAATTTTTCGCTGCCCGGCGTGTCCAGTGCCGAGGGCGGCATGGCGCGGTCGGATTACCAGGCATCGGTCAATGCCCGGAAACAGACCATCCAGGGGAGTATCGATGTGCGTTTTTTTAACCTGACAGATGACCCCTATAAAACTGATCTTCCTGCGCCTGCTATTTCTGGCACTTTTGAAGGCAGCCTCGTTCCTGCCCAGTAACCCCGCGTATTGTTTACTGTAGGGCGCGCCGTGCGTAAGCAATCAACGCCGCTTACGCATACGCCAAACAATAAACCCTGTCCCGATCAACGCCGCCGGCATAGCGATTAAAAACCCGAAGCCGATGGCGGCAACCGCGGCTTGCGTTAATTGCAGGGTTTTGTCGGTGGCGATTTTAGCGGGAATGTCGATGAACCGGTCATCATGGATCAGCCAGTTAAAAATCCTTAAGCCGATGTCCAGGTTACCTGCATTGCCGAGATAAGTGTTTGACAGAAAATCGCTGTCGCCGATGACGGCAATGCGCTGTTGCCCGGTCTTGCCGACATCACGGCTTAAGGCCAAGCCAAATATCAGCGGATTGCGCGGTTTATCGGAGGCCTCGGAACTCAGGCTGCCGGTCTCGGTGCTCAGCAAGGGGACGGCGTGGAAATCGCCGGTTTGCCGGTATTCAAGCGCTGCGGCGACGGGGTACAGGGTAATGATTTGCAAGCCCCGCGTGACGGCATGCTCAGGATAGCTGCCGGCGACGACAAAGCCGGGGTTGTCGATGCCGTACAACCTGGCGCTGCCGTCAATAATGGTGCCGGGCGCTATATGGATGCCGAGTGGTTGCAGTATGGCATCCAGGTGCGGGGTATCCGGTTCGGTTAATAGCAGCAGGTTGCCGCCGTCCCGGATATAACGGTTGATGATGGCCTGTTCGCCGGGCAATAGCGGCACGGCAGGCGCGGCTATCACGAGCAATGCCGAGTTGTCGGGAATGCTGGGCAGCGTGGCGAGGTTAAGCGTTAAGGCCTTGATGTTACGGCGTGCGAGTTCCTTGCCGAATTGCCCTAAATCAAAATTGGCGATGCCGTCGGGCGAGCGTTCACCATGCCCGTAGAGGAAGCTCACCCAGCGTTGCTCGGCATTGGCAAGATGCAGCAGGGCATTGCTTAAGGTCGATTCGTCGATAAATTTCAGTTTTTCGCTGTGTCCACGGTAATCGACAAGAACGGCTCCCTCTGCACCCAATTCCAGTTCGCGCGCTTTTTCCGGCTGCCCGTCAGGGTCTACGAACTGTAGCGAGACATCTGCTTTATGGCGGCGATAGCGGTCGACCAACTGCGCGATTTGCAGGCGTATCGGCTGGCCTTTCTTGATATAGGCGGTAATGTCCACTTTATCGGGCAGCGAAAGCAGCAGTTTTTGCGTAGCGATTGACAAGGTATTGCCGGTATTGGCGGTGACATCGATTTGCAGCGGGTAACGCACGCTTAACCAGGCCAATGCGCCGATTGCACACAGCAGTGCCAAGGTAGCCAGGTCGCGTTTTAGGCGGCGTATCCGGTGGAATGATAAGGTCATTGGCATAGCCGGTTATTATCGAGGCTGCGGATGCTGAGCAGTATGAAGCCGCCGATGAACAGCAGGAAATAGCCTATATCGACAGAGCTGACCAGGCCGCTTTGCAGGTTCTGGAAATGCCTCAATAGGGACAGGTATTCAAACAACTCGTTGCGTTGGTCTTTGACGCCTGCCGTCCAGTCCAGTATCCACAGTAATAGCAGCATGCCGAAACTGCCCATTGCGGCAACCACGGGGTGCCCCGCTATAGCCGACAGGTACAGGCCGGCCGCGGCAAACGCCGAAACGAGCAGGGTCAGGGCCAGGATATTAGCCAGGAACTTGCCGGCATCCAATTCGCCGCCGGCCAGCAGGGATAGCGGCATCATGGCAGTCAATGCCACAACCAGCAACAGCAGCCCCAATATTCCCAGGTATTTGCCGATAATAATCTCGGCGCTGGACACCGGTGCGGACAGCAGCAAAGCCAGTGTCTTATTGCGGCGCTCCCCGCAGATCAGCTGCATCGTCAACAGCGGCGTGACCAACAGCAGGATAATGCCGGCGTTACCGAACAACGGCGGCACGATAATATCCGTGAGGCCCGGCCCGTTCTCGATTTGCGCGAGCTTGGGCTGCAACATCAGGAAGCTTTCAACCTGGGTTAAAAACAAATAGGCGAAAATTGTTTGCAATATCGCCAAAACCGTCCATGCCATCGGCGACAGGAACAGCGTCTTGAATTCGCGCGAGGCGATCACGAAACATGTCATGATTCATTGTCCCGGATTAAGGTAATAAAAATATCTTCCATCGATTTTTTTACCGGTGCTAGTTCCTGTAATTCCCAGCCGGCGGCGATAATGGTTTCGGTAATGCGTTGCGTAGGATTGTCGGCCACGCTGTAATGGATCCGCACCCGGTTCCCGGCGCTGTTTTCAATCCAGCTAACGCCGGGAATCGCCGCTAACAGGCCGGTATCGGGCGCAAGCCGGGTTGCGACCTCGACAATGCCGGTATCCATCATCCGGTTAAGCGCATCGATACTTTCATTTAATATCAGTTGTCCTTGGTGAATAATTTGCACTTGCGTACACGATTCCTGCACTTCGCTGAGCCGGTGCGTGGACAGGATAACGCCGTGGTCCCGTCCCAATTCGCGGATTAATGCGCGAATTTCGCTGATTTGCAGCGGATCGAGGCCGACTGTGGGTTCATCCAGTATGATGAGGTCGGGATTATGCAAGATGGCCTGGGCGATGCCGATACGCTGCTGGAAGCCTTTGGAGAGGTTGCCGATCAGCCGTTTGGCGACAGCCGCCAGGCCGCAACGCTGCAGGGCGTCATCGATGGCCTGGCGGATATTTTTGGGGGCGACGCCATGCAGTTGCGCGCAGTAAGCGAGGAACTCATGCACCGTTAATTCGCGGTAAAGCGGCGGCGTATCGGGGCACACGCCGAGATGGCGTTTCGCTGGCAAGGGCTGCTCCAACAGGTCGAAGCCGTTGATTTTGATAGAACCGGAGCTGGGTGCAAGCACGCCGCACAGCATTTGCATCGTCGTCGTTTTGCCGGCGCCGTTCGGGCCTAAAAAACCCAGCACATTACCCTTGGCTAATGTAAAGCTGACATCATTGACGGCGCAATGTTTGCCGTAATAACGGTAGAGATGTTCAGCTTCTATCAGTAACGCCATTGTTTAAACCCGCTTTAACAGCTCTTGTAATTCGGCCTGGATTTTTTTTCGGTAAAACAGGAACTTCCAGCGCGTACCGCCGCATTGTCGCCATAACATCGCCGAGCGTATGCCGGCCAACAGGCAGGCGCGTATCTTATTGGCGATATCGGGCCGTGATAAATAATCGGCTTCGCCATTGACCATGATGCGCGGTTGCAAGGTGCTGAGCGTATTGGCATAAATATCGCCAAGATTCGCCAGTACATTTTCATGCAGCAGGCCGAAATGTTCGCTTTGCGCCTGGGCTTTGGTGATGCCGATTTGTATCGTATTGAGCAGGTCTTTGCGGGTAGACAGTTGATTTTCGAGAAAAACCAGTGAAGCCGAATATCGCGCCTGTTCGGGATAGGTGATTTTATAACCGGTCATTTGTGCGTTGAGTTGTTCAAGCCCCAGTTTTAGGCCGGCCAGGCTGCCGTATACATCAATAACGCTGTCGGAGTCGATTTTCAGCACACTGCCGATACTGGCTTCCATCGCAGAGGCGTCCGCGGCGCCTGTGATTGCGAGTTGATGCACCAGTGCGGCGGCCTGGGCAATTCCGGCGAGCGCAATGGTCTGGTTAGTGATAGTATTTAATTGCATAAGTTGTTACTAGGGATGATTTGGACCGTTATCGTACCAAAGAATAACGGTCTTCGTTAATTTGAAACTATTTAAAACCATTATGAGGAGAATGTCATGATCGAGTCTGTAGTATTAACCGTTACCGGCATGAAATGCGGCGGTTGCGAGGCCAATATAGCCGGTGCATTAACAGCGATTGAAGGTATAGCGCAGGTTAATGCATCAAGTAAGGAAAACAGTGTCAGCGTCGAATTTGATACTGAAAAAACCGACCTGGACGCGATTAAAGAGGTGATTACCGGTGCGGGATTTACGGTAGAGGCGTAGTACAAGTAGGGTACGCATTTATGCCCCAGTGGGTATCGCGTACCTTGTTCGAGGCGTTTGGCCTTATCTGCGCTGGATTTATGGTACGCGATGCGTACCCTACTTATGTTAGGACAGTTTATGAGCACAGAAGACAATTCCGAAGCGTTGCGCTTATCGATTTTGGGCATGCGTTGCGCCGGTTGCGTCGGCGCCGTTGAAGGCGCTTTGGCGGCGGTGGACGGCGTCAGGTCGGTCAGCGTCAATTTTGCCGATCATTCGGCGATGGTCATGGGCGCCGCCGATCCCGAGGCGCTGACGCAGGCGGTTAAAGATGCCGGCTATGATGCGGCGATCATGGAAGGGCTGGAAGACCCGTCCGAACAGGAGGCCCAGGAATTGCAGCGTTACCGGCAATTAATGAAGAAAGCGGCGGTAGCTGGGGCCTTCGGCGCCGTGCTGATGCTGGCCGAAAACCTCGGCTGGTTGCCGGAAATGGGATCGAAGGCAGGGCAATGGCTATGGCCGGAAATTGCCTTGGTCACATTAGCCGTGCTGATGTATTCAGGCCGGCATTTTTACAGCGGCGCAGTTAAGTCATTACGCCTGGGGCAAGCCAATATGGATACGTTGATTGCGCTGGGCACCGGTTCGGCATGGCTGTATTCCTGCATCGTCATCGATTATTACGCGATCTTGCCGTCGCTGTCCAAGCATGCGTATTTTGAAGCCGCCGTCGTTATCCTGGCCTTTATCAACCTGGGCACCGGTCTTGAAACAATGGCTCGGGGCAAAACCTCCAGCGCGATCCGCCAGTTAATCGGCTTGCAGCCGCGCACTGCCCGCGTGATCAGGAACGGCGAGGACATCGATATTCCGATCGAACAGGTCGGTTTAGGCGAAACCTTGCGCGTCAGGCCCGGCGAAAAAATCGCCGTTGACGGCGTGTTGCTGGAAGGCCATTCCACGGTCGATGAATCGATGCTGACCGGCGAATCGTTGCCGGTGGAAAAAACCGTCGGCGCACAAGTGGTGGCCGGCACGATGAACCAAAGCGGCAGTTTCCTGTTTAGCGCAACGCGCATAGGCCGCGACACCGCGTTAGCGCAAATCATTAAAAGTGTCCGCCAGGCGCAAAGCAGCAAGCCGGACATCGCCCGCCTCGCCGATAAAATCTCCGCGGTGTTCGTACCCGCCGTCGTTGCCGTGTCGGTATTGACGTTTTTAACTTGGTACGCCTTCGGTCCCGATCCGTCGCTAGGCTATGCCTTCGTCACGTCGATGACGGTATTGGTCATTGCCTGTCCTTGTGCGCTTGGTCTCGCCACGCCGATTTCGGTGATGGTCGCGGTCGGCAGGGCCGCGCAGTCGGGCATATTGATACGCAACGGCGATGCGCTGCAAACGGCGGGTAAACTGACCTGCCTGATTCTCGATAAAACCGGCACCGTCACCGAAGGCAAGCCGGTCGTTACATCGATAGAATCCTTAAGTACGATCGATGAAGACCGCATCCTGCAATTGGCGGCCGGCATTGAATCCGGCTCCGAGCATCCGTTAGCGGCGAGCATCCTGGCTGCGGCCGAGCAAAAACAGCTCAAGCCGGAAAAAATGACGCAGTTTGATGCGCTTGCCGGTTTCGGTATCAGCGCCATGTGCGACGGCCAACGCATCCTGTTCGGCAACAAAGCGTTGATGGATGCCAAAGGTATTCGTTATACGGACGTTAACAAGCGTCTCGAAACATTGTCGGCATTAGGACAAACACCGATGCTGCTGGCCGTGGGCGATGCTGTCGTCGGCATTGTCGCCGTGGCCGACCCGATCAAAAAAGATTCCGCCGCCGCTGTGATGCAATTGGCGGGGCAGGGCATACGCGTCATCATGGTGACCGGCGATAACCCGATTACCGCCGATGCGATAGCGAAGCAGGCGGGCATTGTCGAGGTC
>Ga0172380_10008637_pt1 | contig 11052 bp, 6 predicted proteins | sample Leawe162metaG_FD_119747 | JGI IMG/M metagenome (GOLD analysis project Ga0172380, IMG submission 119747) | Leachate microbial communities from a municipal landfill in Southern Ontario, Canada - Leachate well 162 metaG | ecosystem: Engineered > Solid waste > Landfill > Unclassified | place... | reverse complement strand
CTCCTCCTCCACCTCCACCACCAGCATAAGAATGTGGAGTAGTCCAGATACTGTTGCCACCAGCTCCACTAGTGCCTGTTCCTCCAGCAGTCCCGTCGGTAGCAGTGCCCCCACCTTTGAGGCCACCTGATCCAGCAGTCCCGTAACCACCACCAGCACCACCACCTGCATAACCGAGACCAGTTGAGGTTGTAGACCCCGCATTTCCACCACCACCACCAGCACCACCTGTACTAGATCCTGCAGAACCTGCTCTACCTGCTCCGCCTAGTTGATTAGCTCCCGCGCCACCTCCACCACCACAGAGTCCGGCTGTATCGGTGGGTAGGTCGTCGCTATCGCCGCCGTTACCACCTGCGCTACCGGCAGCAGCACAAAAGGCTTCGCCGCCGGTGGCAGCGACAGTTGAAGCTCCGGCGGTCCCACCGTTGTAACCAACTCCGTTGGTATTGATGGTAGTTCCAGAAGGAACAGTAACAGTGCCCGTAGCTCTAAAGAACATGACCCCGCCTTTGGGAGCGGTCCAGGCACTGGGGGTAAAATCGGTCCCAGCATTGGCCAAAGTTACGTTTGCGTAGTTTGGTACTCTCTGAAGCATGACACGCTGATTGGTGGTGCCAGTACCGATATTGGAGTCGGTACCGGAATCGTCACCGTAGAATTTGTTTTTGGCAGTAGAGAAGGTAATAGTGGAAGTAGAGATAGCTGCGATACGCAAAGTTTCGTAGTTGCCGACATTGGAGTAACTGGTAGAAGTTCCCTGGAGATTAATGATTAAGACCTCGTCACCGACAGCTAAACAACCCGTTGCGGGGGTGGTGGTGAGGGTGGCGGAGGTCGAGGTTAGGCCGCTCACAGAGTAATTGACCGCGTCGCCGCCGTCGGCACATGAGCGACTAGTAATAGAGTTGACGGTGTTGATATTGGTGTCGGCAGTGAGGGAGATGTCACCATCGGCACCAGTACCATATATATAGGTACTGTTTAAGGCAATATTGCTGACTTTGGTTTTGGCGGTCGAGGTAGAGGAGTAACTCACGGAGGCCAAGTCTTGATTGGTGCTGGTAGCCCAGTCGGAGATTTTTTTCCACAAGGAAGTGACTTTATCAAAAAACCAACCAGTCAAAGTAATATCGTTGGTAGTTTGGCCATGAGCGATCTCGATGTAGCTACCACTAATGGTGGCAGAGCTCGTGGCGTACATATTCATGTCGGTGGCAAGATGATGCCAAGAGGAGTCTTCGCCGTAAAGCCAGAGGGCACCGGTTGTTTCGGTAAGGCTATTGGATTTGGTAGTGCTGTTGTAGTAGAGGGAGCCGGTGGGGCTGGTGGGGGTAGAAGAGAGACTTTGGAGGGTAAGGCTGCCGTCGTCGTTGATGCGGAATTCGTCGCCACCGTTTGTTTCTCCTGCGGAGAGACTGTCGGTATTAAATGATAAGTAGGCGGTGTTGTTGTCACCAATGGTTGCGGAACCAAACTTGGCAAACCCAGTGTTGCCGTCGCCGACGGTCAGACCAGGATTGCCGGTATCGGTAACTTGGAGATCGAGGAATTTGGCGTTGCCAGAATTGTCGACAAAGTAAGTGGTGCCACTGGCAAAGTAGGCAGCCCCGGTATAGAGATTGTCCCAAGCGATAGTGCTGGAGCCGAGATCGTTGGTGCCGGTGGCGGTGAGGGGGACGAGGTCGGAGTCTTGTAATACCCGACCTTGGAAGTTGATGGTGTCGGTGATGGCATTGCCTAGCACAGTGTTGCCGTTGCTAGTTAAATCGGTAAAGACTGCGGTGTTTGGAGTAGTGCTACCGATAGCTCCGGGTGCTGCCCAAGTTCCGCCCAGTAGTTTGGAGGCATTGATTGTGCCAGTGCCAGTAAAATCAAGGCTAGCACCTGAGCCAACTAACATAGCGGCTGTAAGGTTGGTACCTGAAGTGATGTCGGCAAATGAGCTAGTTCCACCACCACAGTTCTGCCATTCAAAGTCTCCACCGGTTGATTCGTAAGAAAGACAAAGCTCATCGGTTGGGCTATTGACTGACTTGAGCATTGACTCGGTAATTTTGTCGGCACCAATAGTAGTGGCCCCGCTACTATTAATAGTGAGATCTCCTGAAACTGCTACTGGGTTGTAATTAGTGCCGTCAGCGACGAGAATGTTGCCGGAAGTATTTGTACCCATAAAAAGATCATCGCCAGTGATGGTGAGGTCACCAGCTATAGTGGTGTTGCCGGTGGCAGAGACGCTGAACTTGGAGGTGGGGGATGAACCAGACAATAGGTCAATTAATTTGAATCCAGAGCTATTATTTGCGGCAGTGCCAGTAATCAAAGATCCGGTAGTAAGTTGAGCATTGCTGACATTGAAAAAATTGGTGCTAGTAGTATTGCCATTTGCATTGACTTGGCCGGTGCCGTCGGGGGCGAAAGTGATATTGCCGTTGGATCCTGCAGCAGTGACAAAAGAAAGAGCAGGACCCGAGATTTGAAAAGTGCCGGAAGTACTCGTGAGCTTGGGGTTTGCATCCGTCATAGAGATGGTATTGGCAGAATTGAGGTAAGGAATGGTAGAGGCAGTGGTACCGATGGGTAGGCCTTGCAAGGTTTCAGAGTTGAGGGCATAGGCAACTGAGGCGATAGGTTGGCGAGGAGAAAGGACATCGGAGACTACGGTAACTTCGAGCCAAATATTTGAATTTTCGGTAAAAACTGAAGAGGTGATACCGGCGCCACAGGTGCCACCAATTTGAGTGGAGAAGACACCATCGGAATCAGGAGTGATAGCACAGGTACCAGTACTATATAGTTCTGTGCCACTCGTGAGGGCATTCCATAATTTGAAAACCATGTTGGTAGATCCAGTAATTGGGGTGCCAGCAGAATTCTCTAGTCTACCTTGGAATGAAAGTTGGCGGTTGGGCGTGACAGGAGAGGAAGGATAGGCGGCGACCTGGCTAGTATCACGAGAGAACTGGCGATAACCAAAGATGCCAAGTGAGGCAGCAAATATAAGCAGAATCACTAGAGTCGCAAAGTTACGGACACTGGGGTTGGCAAAGGCTGGAAATAAAGGAAAACGGTTTTTGCGGGAATTGTGATTTTTCACAAGATTTTCGTTCTGATCTGGAGAGGAAGAATTAGATTGTAGATCGTAGATAGTAGATCGTGGATTGTAGATGGTAGATGGTGGATCGTAGATTGCAGATTGTGAATTAGTTGAACTTTCATTGTTATCGGACATGGGTATTGGAGAGTAGTTATTTTTGTACCAGCTACTAAAACGAGCGATAGACTTGTCTTTTCGCTCTATGGTGGATGAGAGAGTAGATCCAAATTCGGCTAGATAATTCAGGTATTTTTTGATGTTTTTGTCGATTAGCAGTTCTGATATTTGAGTGCTAGGCAAGTTGGTGCCTACCCAGTCAAAGTAGCGACCGATATCTGATTTATAGGACTTGATGGTTAGAGGAGAGAGATGCTCGGCTTCGAGGTACTTAGTGAAGTGTTTGATATAGTCATGATTGGACGTGGAATGGTAGGTAGTGGATGGTAGATGAGCTGAAACGGGGTTGTGAAGGGAGTAAGTGAGGGAGATAAAGCTCCCGAACTGACGAAGTGAGGCCATGGTGCGTTTGAGCATCGAGGGTGCAATGGCTTGTGAAGTAAGTAGCTCGATATAACCGGTGTAGCTGGTTGCGGAGGTGACCTGGTCTAGAGTGGGGACTGAGCCTAGCCAGCTTAGGAAATGAGAGACATCTGAGAGATAGAGCTTGCGAGAAACTGGACTAAGCTTTTGAGTAAGGAGATATTGTTTAAAGGCAGTGATCATATAGTTCGGTTTATTTAGTACAGGTCTGGTGGTTATACTCAGTTATACTTACAACTCCACTATAATAAAAAATAGAGCAACCTGTCAATAGTCTGGTGCGGGAATTAATACCGCAGTATAATGCGGTAATGTTTTCATTCGTTAACACTCGACTTAGAATAATAAATTGGATGTTTTATCCTAGGACTACGGTGTAGAGCTTGCGGTTGGTACTCATGGAGAAGATGTAGGTGACCTTATCTAGTCGTACAGTAAAGGTCGAGTAGCGACCTAGATGGGGAATGTAGAGGCGACCATGGTCGGGAGATCGTAGATTGTAGATAGTAGATGGTAGATGGAAGGTGAGGGGGCGTGGGCGTTGATTGGAGTGATAGACGGTGCCGTGGTCCAAGGCGCTGAAGTTGGAATCTAAGAGAATTAGGTTGTAACGTCTTTTGCTGATTATGATTAGCAGTAATATGATAGATATTGCTAGCAATCCTATGATGAGATATGGTAATGATAGTCTGGTTTGGATGTTGGATATTGTGGCAGGAAGCGAGGCAAGACTAATAGGGGTGTAGGGAAGGGAAATAACCTGAGTAGGAGTCGAACCTGGAGTGGTGGGAAGGGAAATAGTAATGGCTGCTTGAGTCACGGTGAGGGTGAAGTCGGGGAAGACTGAGGTGTTAGCAGCTCTATCTACTCCCACAATAGTAACTGTATAAACTCCTGGAGATAGATGCTGATAGAGATAGGCGAATCCATCGGCGTTTGTTATTGAATTAAGATATAAAAGTTCGGAACTAGGGGAGAGGGTAATTTGGATTTCAACAAAGGGATCGGAGCGTACCCTAAATCCAATGTCTTTTGGGCCAGTTATATCAAAGTTCGATCCCTCGGTAATAACTGGGTTGTGATAGTCGTCGAGGTCTGTGAGGGTGAGTGGTGGGGCGACGGTATCGACGGTTAAGTGCCAAGAGGCTGAGCGAGAAGTGTTTCCGGATGGGTCACTGGCGGTAACGTACCAATCGTATACACCATCTAGGAGTGAGACTGTTGGATGAAGTTTGATTTCTTGTCCATCGATCCGGGCCGTATAGCCAGTACTCGCGGAGTTGCCGAGATTTGATATACCCAAGTAGGTCGCAACTCCATTGAGATAGAGGGTATAGGTAACAGTATTGCCGTTGGGGTCTGTGCTGCTACGCCAAACAAATTCTGATCGATTGTCACCAGTTATGGTACCGTCTTCTGGTCTAACGAGAATGGGGTTTGACGGAGCAGTTGTGTCTCCGGTCGTGGCTGCAGTTGATGGGACGGTGGCAGTAGCGGAGATGGTAGCCGACTTTTGATCGGTAATGGCGTGCACTTTAGGCGGGGCAATGATTAAAAATGAAATTAGAGCAACCAAACAGTAATTAGTAAATCGCATAGTAGTTTCCAATAAATTATGGATACCTTAATAAGTATACTTTAAGTGAATGTGGATTGGAGTTGGATGATTAATTTTGCCTGTTTTCTATCTCGGCAATTTTGCGTTTGAGTGCATCTATTTCGTCGTCTCGGTGATCGTCGCGAGATTTGAGGTGGCGGCGAATAAGAATGTAGAGAGCAAGGATAATCAGGAGAATGATCGCAACTGTGGCGATGAGACGGTATGGCATGATCCAGAAGTAAATGGTACGGCTAGCAACCAGTCCAGGTCCATACGAGACATCTAGGGTGGCAGTATATCTACCTAATCCCCAAACTGTCTCCCAGGTGCCTTTGAGGGTGCGAGAGGCAAAGGGGAAAATATTGAGTTCGTCTAAGGGTAGATCGAGTAGTTTGCGACCAATCATGTCGTGGACGACGATGTTTGATTTGGGTTTGATATGAGTATCAGATTGATTTTCGATGACAGCGCTAAAATCGATGGGGCCAAACTCGGAGACATTGTTTGTAACTTTAAAATCTTTGATTAAAGCGTCGTATTTGATATCTCCGGCGATAGTGATGCCAAAGAGTGAGCCGATTTGGGGCACGACAATTGCACCAGTTGTATCTAGCTTAGTTTTATCAATTGGAGAAAAATATACGCCGGCGTAGTGGCCTCCGGGTAGTGCGCCCACGGGAATTTGGATGATGGCAATAATATTTTTGGTTTCTTGAGGTGCAAGGGTAAAATCTGTTTGATCGAGAACAAACCATGGCGAAGCAAGATAGCGCCCAGAGGCCGAGGTGGTGATTTGAATAGGGGTACCAGAGTCGTCTTGTACGATAAAATCAGATATTTTGGCGCCGAGGGTGATGGGCTTGTCGCTAGAGTTGGTTACTTTAATAGTTTGCTGGAGAGAATCTCCTGGTTTGCCTTCGAGATCGATGCGTGGAGGAGAGACGACTAGTGAGGTAGCTGAGGCTGGTGTGGCAAGGAAGAAAAAGCAGACTAAGCTCGTGAGTATTTTGAGTGTAAAGTTTGTGGATTTGGGCAGGGATAATTGCATAAGATGTGTCCTAGAAAGTGGCGGTAGCTAGATAAGAAATACTATGAGCATATTCTCCTTGTGGGGTGGTGGCCGAAATGTTGGCTTTGTAGGTGACATAGGTATAGGTCACGTTGGTTGGACCAGTGGTATAAGACACGAGAGGAAGTGCCTGAGTACTGTCGGTGCCGGAATATTTGTTGGCGGCAGCGCCACCTGTACCCCAAGTGCCTGTGTCGACGTGGGTGCCAGATGGGTGGATACCATATGCTTCGGTTCCTGGGGTGTTTAAGACGACAGGTGTGGCTGGATCGGTGGCGGCGGTATTGTCGTCGATCGTGTCTGTGCCTTTGCGCATGTTGCCATCATCGATGGCGGTGAGTGCATATCCGCCGCTACCATTGGTACCGACACCAATTTTTTGGGCTTCGATGCGGGCACTGGCTAGGTCGAGCACCCCGAGGGCAACAGCAGTGGAGGTCGAGGTGGCGCCAGTATTGTTGGTGAGGACTTCGGAGTCCACTGTGTCGGCGGGTTCGACATCGTTACAGGTGTCGGCACCACAAATAGTCAATGAGATGGTTGGGTCGACAGTGGCGGTGACACGGACTGGTTCGATGAGAGCAATTTTGCCTGAACTAGAGTCGATGACAGTGGTGCCACTGAGATTTTGCACAATGTAGGGATAAGTTTCGGCGGTGCCTAGAGTGGAATCGGCAGGGGCGGGGGCGATTGGAGCGTTGGTTGAGATAACGACTTGGATAACTGCACCAATTCCACCGGTGCCGGTATAGGTCACATCATAACAGTGATAATTGGAGGGGGTGGTACAACCTGAACCACCTGAAACGGTACCAGTACCAGCAGAGAAAGTGTAACCGCTACCACTAATAACGCTGGCAGTGACAGTGGGTGAGGCGGTAAAGTCGAAGCCACCATCGTCGGGGATCCCATCTGTCCAGACAGTGGCGCCATCAGAGTCGGCGGGAAGCATAATACGGAAAGAACCATTTAGTACGGCGGTAGTAGTAGTGAATCTGAAGGTTTGGGTGGGTCGGGTGATGAGGTAGATGATATCGTTGGCGTCGTCGTCGGTGGAGGCAAGGACGGGAGTTACGGTAAAGTTGTTGGCATCGACCACGCCGACCACGGTGTAGTAACCGACGGTGCTAGAGCCAATCGTGAGAGTATCGCCTGCCTTTAAGTTGGCGGTGGTAATGGTGTTGCGGATAGAGGCAGCACCACCTGGATCATAGGCTGGGGTGATCAATTTGACATTGCTACTGCCTGCTACGGTCCCCGTGGGATCGACGGTACCTAGGGCCGAAAGACGTGAGGTAGAGAGGGTGTCGGCAACAGTAGTTAGATTGGCTGATTCGAGTTTGCTAGGGTTGACGAGAGTTCCCAGAAAACAAGAGACTAACAGGCCATAGGCTACGAGAGATTTCATACTACTTTAACTTTAGAATGCTTGCGACTAGCTGTCAATAAGATAATGACCAGAGTAATGAGGGTGAGGGTAATAATGCCCAAGCGAAGAGGGATGAGCCAGATAGTCTTTTCGATTTGAGTAAGTTTGGTGCCACCCTGAGACTCGATGGTGAGGCGCACAGTATAAGGACCGAAGTCGTGCCAGGAGGGGGTCCAGGTGAGGTCTGAGGGTAAATCTTTGATGGTGGATTGGAGATTGCGGCTAGAATTGCCCAGGACTAAGTTGGGATAGAGAGGGAGGGTAAAAATAGTTTTGCCGGAGGGATCGAGAATTTCGTAATTTCCTTGTGGACGGATCATGATGGAGGACTGGTTGTAGAGAGATGGATGTGGGGTAAGTGGGAGCCAAGAGTCATGGACCGCACCAAGATCGAAGTTTTTGATTTCTAGATTGATGGGCATCACTCCGGTTGGATTGAGGGTGATGAGCATGAGGGCAGAGATAGAAGGGGTGGCGACGGAGGTTGATTGGAATGGGCTGGTGCTGACGGCTTTGACGACGAGAGCTAGGTAGGTGTCGATGGGGGCGTCGGTATTTGGGGCTTCGAAGCTGAGGGTAAGGGGAAGATTTTCGCCTACAATATGAAGCTGTTGACCCAAGGGATGCTCGGGAGAATTGACGATAATAGGGAGGGTAGATAGATTGACTGGATTTGGGTCGACACTCATGTGTCCAGTGCTGTCGGAAGGTTTGACTAAGTGGAGCTCGGGGATAATTGAGACATTGTCGCCCTGAGTTTTGATGTTAAATGTTTGAGTGGCCTTTTTGTTGGGGGCGATGAGGATTTCGACGACAGGAGGGGAGATGCTAAGGGTAGCGGTTTGGGCGTGGACAACGCCAACGGTAGATCGTAGAAAGTAGATCGTAGATAGTAGATAGAAGAGAGTAGATAAGATGATAAAAAATGTTTTTTTCATAGATTTAATAAGTAGGCGTAGCTATATAGATTATTTGGGTGGTGTAGGTGCCACTGGCTTGACTCGCTGAGGGAGAAAGTTTGTAGTTGACGGTCGCAACTCTATTTTTCCCAGCAGAAGTAGTGGTCATGATGGTAGCGGGCGGCTCGCTCGCGGAAAAGTCGGGGAATGGGCGAAACATGGTGGGTCCGGTAAAATCTGTGGCCACGTCGTTGCCCGTAACATTGTAACCAAAGCCATTGTTGGTGGCGACAGTCCAGGCGCCAGCAGATGATTCGGTACAGGTCCCGGCATCGCAAGTAGTGTCTGGGATAGTGTCGCTGTTGTCATTTGTTAGTTTGCTAGTTTCGTAGGTAGTGACACTATAGCCTTGGCCTGGAGTAGTAACTGTCAGTGTGTGACTGGCGGTCGAAAAGGAGTTGGGGGTGAGGGCGAGGTTGACCGCTAAGTTGGAAATGCTAAACGAAAAGTCGTAGAGCGCATAGATATACTGAAAGCCGGCTTTGACATGATAGCCAGTACTAGAAAAATAATTGGCAGCGATCTGACCAACGGTATCGGTCAAGTTGTAGCTGGCGGATGACTTGGAACCAGAGGTCATATTGAAATTGCCCAGGCGAATTTTGTAGTTGCTAGAGTCCATGGAAGTCTGGGCGTGGACGACGCCAATGGTAGATCGTAGAAAGTAGTTCGTAGATAAAATAAGAATACAAATAAGAAGAAATTTGCGCATACATTTAGTATAGCAGCGGGAAAGTTGCTATATTGTATCTATGGAGATCCAAGGACAGTTTGTGCCAAAGAAGCTCGCGGGGGTAAAGCCAGAGATCAAGGGTTTGTGGTGGAAAGGTAACAAGGAATTGGTAGTGAGTGAAAAAATTGTGGCGATCGTGGGATCGCGGCGGATGAGTCAGTATGGCAAGCGAGTATTGGCGGAGATCGTACCTAGATTGGTAGAGTTGGGATATGTGACAATTTCTGGTTTTATGTATGGCATTGATATAGAAATGCATGGATTGACTATAGAAAATGGTGGGCAAACTATCGGAGTGTTTGGTTGGGGGATCGACGCACCAATTTTGCCGGAAAATGTAAATTTGTATCATAAAGTATTAGAAAATGATGGATTGTTCCTATCTGAGATAGAGCCTAAACAGTTGGGAGAGCTATGGACATTCCCGAGGCGCAATAGAATAGTAGTGGGACTGTCAGACCTGGTAATAGTGGTAGAGGCAGGGATGAAGTCGGGAAGCCTCAACTCGGCAGAGTGGGCGCGGAAAATGGGGAAACCGGTATATGCTGTGCCTGGATCGATATTTTCCTCAGTCTCGCTCGGGTGCAACTGGCTGATAGAGGCAGGTCTCGCCAAACCGATGATACTTGACTACTTTAATCAAAAAACTTGCTCAGAAAAAGTACGGATAAATCGGACAAAGAGGAAAATGAGTGAGGGTGAGAGTAAATTAATTACTCTACTGACTCAGGGGGGACCAAGATCGGTGAATGAGTTGGCTAGAGCTACTGGCACATCGGCCGGCGAGGTATCTGCCAATTTGACGAGCTTGCTACTAAAGGGGGAGGTAGGGGAGGAGAGAGGGGTGTGGGGGATGGCGAGATAATTGTTGTCTTGTGTAATAATGAGAATATGCCTGAACTTGGAGTATCAGAAGAAATGTTGACACCACTTGCTGATGGGAAAGAAAAACAGGCCTTTATTATTACTGATAGGCCTGAAAAAGTATTGCTTCGATGGAAAGATGAAAAGTATAAAGGTCCTGAGTTTGCAATATCTGTCTATTATCTTCAAAAGATATTCCATATGCTCAGGCCAGATAATTTTATTGATATTGATTATCCTGATAATGGTGGCATTGTGGTGGATAAAGTTCCAAGTACGCCAGATTTCCAAAAAGCTGTTGATATACAGCAGAGAGTCTATGTACCAAATGAGGGAGAGGTGGGTAATGATGATTGGTGCAAAGCTAAGCAAAAAGAAATGTCGGAAACTGGCGAATATCAAGAAGTTGCTAAATTAATTGAGAAGTTGATGGTTCCCAATGACAATGATTGGGGAACGATAGAATTGGCTAAGCCAGGCAATTCCACATTTATTGATGGACATCCAATGATTGTAGATATTTTTAATCCAATTAATGAGGGGATGATAGAGGGAGTATATCCTCTAAGACGCGCTTCACTAAAGATTGATGTACTTAAAGGTGTTGTTGAAGAGTATGTGATCCAGGGGAGGATAACTACGCAGCAAGCTGAGCAGATTAATAGTTTTAGCGAAAGATATCAACAAAATGTATTAAAGCTTATAGATAATTTGTCCGGGAAAAATGCGATAGCTCCTGATATGGGTTATACAACGCT
>Ga0172380_10008636_pt1 | contig 11052 bp, 11 predicted proteins | sample Leawe162metaG_FD_119747 | JGI IMG/M metagenome (GOLD analysis project Ga0172380, IMG submission 119747) | Leachate microbial communities from a municipal landfill in Southern Ontario, Canada - Leachate well 162 metaG | ecosystem: Engineered > Solid waste > Landfill > Unclassified | place... | reverse complement strand
TGCAACATCCGGTGAAAATCTTCAATTGCTTGAGCCGACAACGGGTGAGACGGTTCAATGACTTCGGTCATGGTTTGGGAGGTGCGGCAGAGGCAGGTCACCGAAGTGCGGGTGGAAAATTCGGCTTCAATGGTGCGATGTTCGATTTTTTCTTCAGCCAGCCCGGCACACAACAGTTTCCCGGTATCGCCTCCGGCAAATTGTATCAGTAAAGTTGAAAATTCATTCCATTGCGCGGCCGCCCGGCAGAAATTAACTCCTTTTCCGGAAGGAAAACTTTGCATTTCCTCAGCCCGGTTAATTGCTCCGGCGGTGAATTTCTTGAAGAACAGCGCTTTCTGCCACGCCGGATTCGGACCGAAGGCAATGATATATTTGTTTGGGTTGTTAATCATAAAAGCTTTTCCAGAATTTGTTCAATTTCAGCATCGGTGAAGGTTCTTGGATTTTTCTTCATGCTGTTGCTGCGGCAGTTATCAAGAATGAATTGAAAATAACTGCGATTGAATCCGAAACTGCTGAACCCGGCGGGAACATTCAATTCCGCGCATAGATTTTTAATTTCCTCAATAAATTGTCCGGCGTTGCCACAACCGCAGGTCACAGCCAGTTCATTCATCTGCTTTTCACAGTGCGGCAGATTAGATTTCATGATAATCGGCAACAGAATAGCGCAACACATTCCATGCGGCACATGCAGTTTTGAGCCGATGGGATGCGCCAGCCCGTGAACTGCTCCGAGGCCGCTCTGGGTAAACGCCATAGCTCCAATCATGCTGCCTTCAGCCATGGCTGATCTGGCGACGAAATTATTCGGGTCAAGGTAAGCTTTTTTCAAGTTGGCGAACAGTAACGCGGTCGCTTTTGCCGCCAGCGTCATTGAAACCGGGTTGGCGTCGCGAGCGATGTAAGATTCTATTGCCTGAGTCAGCGCGTCAATACCGCTGGCAGCAGTCAGTTCCGGCGGACAGGAATAAGTTAATTCCGGGTCGATGATGGCAACATCCGCGAACATGGTATCGTGACGGATGGATTTTTTTATATCGGTTTTCTGGTCAGTCAATACGGCATTCGGAGTGATTTCAGCTCCGGTTCCGGCCGTTGTCGGCAATGCCGCGAAAAACAGGCCTTTGCCGGGGACGGATTTCTTTCCGTAAAAGAAGTCGGCGGTTTTGCCGCGACAGGGAATTAATGCCGCCGCAGTTTTGCCGCAGTCGATAACGCTGCCACCGCCGATGGCGACTACGGCGTTTACTTCGTTGTAACGCCCGGCTTTAAGTAGATTGTCCACTTCCTGTAATGATGGTTCCGGAGCAATGGATGAACTGGAAATAACTTCATGACCTTTGAGCAGGCTGAACATTCCGTCAACCAGTCCGCTGTGTTCCGCGTGTCGTCCAGTTACCAGCAGTATTCTGGTGTCAAACGGCAGATATTCTGGAAGCAAACTGTATGTTCCAGCTCCAAAAATAATTTTTCCGGGAAATTGTAAACTGTATTTCATAATAACACTTCTCCTCGAATGAAGTATTTAGAAACGATCGTTTTTAATTATTTTAACTACAATATGTCTTTTATGGAACTGTCAAATTCAGCAATTAATTCCACCGCATTTTTTGCGGCTTTACTTTCCGCCTGTTTTTTATTTTTCGCGGTTCCGGTGGCAACTACTTTATTGACTTTCACTTCCACCTCATAACAGGGGCTGTGATCCGGGCCGGTTACGTTGATTACGGTATATTCCGGAGCCATTCCCCATTTTCTTTGAGAATATTCTTGAAGAATGCCTTTCGGATTGAGACCGGATAACAACTTTATCGGTTCTGGAAATTCTTCCAGCATCACATCCAAAATGAATTTTTTAACCTCATCAATGCCTGCGTCCAGATAATACGCTCCGAGCAGTGATTCAAACAAGTCAGAGAGGGTTGAGTCGCGGTCATTGCCACCGGTTTCCTGTTCGCCACGGCCTACCAGCAGAAAAGCGCCAAGATTGAATTTTCTCGCTAATTGCGCTAGGGTTTCCTGTTGAACCATGGCGGAACGAATTTTTGACATCGTACCTTCAGGTTCAGACGGATATTGGAGATAAAGATATTCTGTCAGAATAATTTGCAATACGGAATCGCCAAGGAATTCCAGTCGTTGATTGTCATATTTCAGGCTGCTTTCCACTGCGTATGAACGGTGAGTCAACGCTTCGCGCAACAAGGCTTTATTTTTGAAGTTATAATTTATTTTCAACTTCAATTTTTCAATGTCTTCAGGCATATTTTAATTAACCAGATGTTTATGTTTATTCCACTCTTCCGTACTATATTTCGTTCCGGCCAGCGCCGTTGCGCGGTCGAAGAGACTTTTAGAGACATTAAACTCAATAAACTCGATTGCAAATTGAGTTTGCAACGCCGTGATTAATTTTTCAATCAGCAGTTCACGATTGCCGTCTGCGACTGCCAGGTCAATGCTGCCTTGATGGAGAATGCCGTCACGCGTCCGGCGTTGTGCCGCGCCCGCATATTTTTTACCGTTCCCGACGACATCGTAACGGGTTGGCGTGACAAAACATTGCATTGTCGCCCGGTCAACTGGCGCACTTTCGGAACTGGACAGTGAGGCTTGAACTCCAAACTCCCCTAACGCACACTGAATTGCCCGGTGAAAAACATGGTAACTTTCCGTACGGTCAAGTTCGCAAATCTGATGCCCAGCTGGAATTACCACCGTGTAAGTCAAATCATGATTATGATAAACCACGCCGCCGCCGGTCGGCCGCCTGACTACAGTGTGGGTATGATGCGGCGCGGCATCATAACTTTGAACGTAACCAATCGAAACTGCCGGTCGGTCCCAGCCGTAAAATCTCACCACAGGCGCACCCGTGCTGGCGGAATCCGTCAGTAACAGTTCATCTATGCTCATATTCAAATATGGGCTGCGCTTTTCATCCAGCCATAAAAACCATTTTCCGGAATCAGTCATTCAGTTTTTCCTCACTCGTCCGGCCAGATAGTCAATCCGGCGGTCAATTTTCTTTCCAGTTAAATCGTGTCCGGTAAATTCAAAATATTTATTAATAAACGCGATTTTTACTGCGTTTGTATCATTAAGTTCAATTCCTGCCGCGCGGCAGACGCGATACCAGGAAGATATTACTCGCGCCAGTTCTTTTATTCTCGTCCGGCGGGGCAGGGGATGAGTGGAAATTTTCGCGCCATCGAAATCCAGCAATCCGTACTCAAAAGCGTCAGTCGGCTTTTTCAGGCAGAGAATGTTTGGCATTTTTAAGTCGCCATGCGCGATGCCGGAATCATGCATTTTTTTCAAGATTCCGCAGATTCCGGATACAAAATTTGGAAAGTTATTTTTTAACGTCAGTTCTGCTATTGAGTCAGCGGCTGTCATGGGTTTTGGGAAAGATTCTGTAACCAAATATCCGCAGTGTGGCAGGAAATATTTCTTCTCTATTCCCGCCGCGAAAACTTCCGGAACAATTATTCCCAGCGCGGACAATTTGATTGACACATCAAGCGTTTTTAACGGACGGCTGCGCCGGAAAGCATATTTCAAGGTATGCAGAAAACCTTTGTTATTGTAACGCTTAATAAAATATTTTCTGTCGGGCGCTGAGAACAGTCCGGCGGTGGTCGTTTTTGAATTTTTCAAAATTTCCGCCGACCGCAATAACAAATCCGGATTAGCAAGACAGTTTTGCAACTCCTGCGGTAGTTCAGACTGGTGATAACCTTGCAGGCGGGCGGTTCTGAAAAAAGAATAATCACTGCCGCTGTGGCGGCAGTGATTATCTGAATTTTTGCTAATATTGTTCATCAGAGGCAAATTTAACCTCAGAGATTTTCTACTACTAAATCTCCAACCTGACTGGTTGAATAACCCATCTTGCCAGCCGCCATGGATTTCATTTTGTTGCCGGTAACAAAGGTAACGCTTTTCTCGATGGCTTGAGCGGCCGCTTTTTCACCGAGGAATTCAAGCATCATGCCGCCGGCTGAAATTGCTGCCAACGGATTGATTACGCCCAGACCGGTGTATTTCGGAGCTGAACCGCCGATAGGCTCGAACATGCTTACGCCAGCAGGATTGATGTTGCCGCCAGCCGCAATGCCCATTCCGCCCTGTGTCATGGCGCCGAGGTCGGTGATGATGTCGCCGAACATATTTGTGGTGACTATGACATCGAACCACTCAGGGTTCTTAATCATCCACATGCAAGTGGCATCAACGTGGCAATAATCGGTTTTTACCGTCGGATAATCTTTGGCCACTTCATAAAATGCTCTTTCCCAGAGATCGAAAACGAAAGTCAGAACATTGGTTTTCCCGCAAAGCGTCAACTGGCTGGTCTTGCCGGCTGCAATATCTTCCGGTTTCAGTCCGCGCCACGGATTAGCTTTGGTATGACGTTTTTGCGCACATTCAAAAGCGTATCTCAAGCAGCGTTCAACCTGAGTGCGGTTGTATACCATAGACTGAATAGCAACTTCATCTTTGGTGCCTTTCATGGAAATTCCGCCAATGCCGTTATAAATACCGCCGGTGTTTTCGCGGACAACAACGTAATCAATGTCTTCCGGTTTTTTGTTGGCCAGCGGAGTTTCCACGCCCGGATAGAGTTTTACCGGACGCAGATTGATGTATTGATCCAAATCGAAGCGCAGTTTCAGCAGAATACCTTTTTCCAGGATTCCCGGCTTGACTTTCGGATGTCCGATTGCGCCAAGAAATATCGCGTCAAATTTTTTCAATGTTTCTGCAGCATCATCTGGAAGGACGTTGCCGGTGGCGAGGTAGCGGTCGCCGCCCCAGTCAAAAGTCTGCTGGTCAAAAGTAAAACCAAATTTTTTTGACGCAGCTTCAAGAACTTTCATTCCTTCGGCAACCACTTCCGGTCCGGTTCCGTCACCGGGAAGCACGGCAATTCTGTATTTCTTGCTCATTATAAAATCCCTTTTGAGTTTTAGCTCGTGTTAGTTACGTTGTCAACTTTAGATAAAAACCAAATATAGAATCTACTGCGATTATCAATATTTGCAAGTCTTCGCGGAGGCTTTTTTTGCCGTAATAACTTCGGAAAGCAATGTTTTACTTGACTGCGACATTGAGGCAGAAAGAACGGAATGCGAGTTCTTCGTTAACATTAAAACGGAGATCGTAAATAAGTTTTTCCGCTTCCTGCAATGCCCGGTGCGCCGCATCTTTATTGATGGTTTCCGGAATGTCAAGGTTATCGAAGATTTCCGGATTGGCCAGGGTGGAACGCTGGACGCCGCAACTTAGCTGGTAGGTTTGAGCGAACCAGGTGTGGATTGCGCCGATGAAATAATTCCGTTCTTTTATATATTCGCCGGCGACTGCCGCGTCAAATTGTTTTTCTATACGTTTGCGCACTGCCGGTTCCAGCTCTTTGGATTGTTCAAGTTTTGCCTGCCATTCGGCATCAATCCGGTTGGCGGCCGCGTCTTTTAGATGGTCGGATATTCGGATTACCTCAGCGGCGCTCTGTTCCGCGATAATTAAATTCCCGGCAGCCTGAAACTGGAGTTTGCAGAGACTTTCAAACAGCTTGCCACTGTTTTCGAAATCAAACACACAACGATTTTCCAATAACAGCAAAGTCTGGCAACGTGAACGGGTGGTCGGCAGCATCGCGGAAGGGTTGCCAGTGGCGAGAATGAAAAAACAGTCAGCCGGAGGCTCTTCCAAAGTTTTTAGAAATGCGTTCTGTGATTCCGTATTCATCCGGTCGGCATCGAAAATAATGCCGATTTTTTTATTGGCGGTCAATGTGCTGGTCAAATAAAATTGTTCCTCAAACCAGCGGACGGTATTAGGTTCGGGATTTTTGCGGTCGCCGACGGGAATCTGCCAGGTTTTCCCGACCGGCATTAACGTGTAAAGTTCAGCGTAAGCGCCTTGCTCCAATTGGCGGCAGATTCTGCATTCTCCGCAGGGCGAGCCGTCTGAAAGATGATTGGGACAAATCGCAATTTGACTAAGCACTGCGGCAAAATCTTTGCGGATGTCCGGCGTGTCGCCATGAAGTATGTAGGCATGCGCCAGACGTCCTGAGACTTTGGCGCGCAACAGACATTCAACTTGTATCGGAAACTTTTTAGCGTAATGTTTAAACAGCATTTTTTATTATTTCCAGGATTTTCTGAAAGGTTTTTTCTGGAGCGTCTTGAGATGGAACAATTTTCACCCGGTCCGGTTCCTGTTCCGCTATTTTTAGAAATCCGCTCCTGACGGCGTGATGGAAAGCCAGAGTTTCGCTTTCAATCCGGTCTGTTTCGTTTCGCGCTGCGGCTCGTCTGAAACCTTCTTCCGACGGCAGGTCAATCAGAATGGTCAAGTCCGGAATACAGTCGCCGACAACGTACCGGTTTAGCTGTTTGACAAAATCCATATCCTGATTTCTGGCAAACCCCTGATACGCGACGGTGGAATCGGCGAAACGGTCGCAAAGGACGATGAATCCTTGCTCCAGCGCCGGTTTAATTAGATACCGGACGTGCTGAGCACGACTGGCGGCGAACAGCAACAACTCGGTTTCGTTAAAAACCGGCTCGTCGCCAGTATGATGTTTTACCATCTGCCGTAAACATTCCGCCAGCGGAGTTCCGCCCGGCTCACGAGTTGTAACGCATTTACGTCCCTGTTCCTCGAAATATGTTTTCAACAACTGCATCTGAGTTGTTTTGCCCGCGCCTTCCGGCCCTTCAAATGTTATAAAAATACCTTTATGCGAATTCATACCTTTTCCGCGTTAATCCTTTTTTTCGTGATTTAAACAATAGCTCAATTTGCGAACTTCGCAAAACGTTGTAAGTTTTAAACGCGAAAAAGAAACTAAAAATTTTAAACAGGAGCAATAAGATGTCAGCTAAAGAGCTTAATCGCAATAGCTATTTGTCAAAAAATGTCGGAGATTTTGCCGAAACCATCGAAATCGGCGGAAAAAAGTACATTAAAGTCAATGATTTGAGGTATGGAACTAATCCGCATCAACCAGCGGCATATTACAAACCAGCAGACAAAATTTGCATCATCGGCGACATGAAAGTGCTGAAAGATGGCAAAAGCGGACTCTCGCAGACCAATCTTGAAGATATTTCATACGCATTGAATATCGTTAAGTTTTTCAACGTTCCGGCCTGTGCGGTAATGAAACACGTCAATCCCAGCGGCGCCGCCGTGATGCGCCACGGCGAGAGCCTGAAAGATGTTTATATCAAAGGCCGTGATGCCGATGCCCGCGCCGCTTTCGGCAGCGCAGTGGCATTCAATACTAAAGTCGATGCCGACACTGCCAGTGAAATTATGGGCTCGTTCGTTGAATGCGTAGTTGCTCCGGAATATGCTGATGGCGTTCTGGATATTTTCAACGACAGTGAAACTTATAAGCTCAATAAACATATTAGAGTTTTACAATGCGGTAATCCGGCAAATCTGCCGAAGTTTACCGGTGATGACGCAGAAAAAACCAACACTATGAAAGTTCTTGCCGACGGTTCGCTGGTAATCGCCGCTCCGTTGCTGACTTCTCTCCGTTCTGTAAATGACCTCAAACCGGCGGAAGCTGAAAACAGCCGCGTCGGTCGGCAGGTTTCTGAAATCAGAGCCTCAAAAGAACAACTTGAAGACTTGCTGTTCGCCTGGTACACCAATATCAGCGTTCGTTCCAACGGCGTGGTAATTGTCAAAAACGGACAAACGCTGTCCGTCGGCACCGGTGAACAGGATCGGGTGGGCGCGGTTGAACAGGCTATCGTTAAATACCGGGAAAAATATCAAGGCGAAAATTCCATTGACGGCGCGGTTATGGCCAGCGATGGTTTCTTCCCGTTCCAGGATGGCGTTGAAGTCGCCGCTGAAGCCGGAGTCACCGCGATTATCGCTCCTTCCGGTTCATTGCGTGACGCTGAAGTTATTCACCGGGCGAATGAACTCGGTGTGGCGCTTTATTACGCTCCTGAACGCATTTTTTCCCATCATTAATCGCCTTCTGGCGTAATTGGGATGAAGGAGACAAAATATGGCTGAAGGCGAAGAAAAAACTAATTGGCCGCTATTTTGTCTCCATCTCTTTTTCGGCGCGATTTTTGGCGCTGTACTGGGCTATTTTGTTTTAGATAAAAGTGGTTTGGAAAAATCCTGCTTTTACGAATGGATTTTTATCGGCGGCGGCGCATTGCTTATCGGGGCGGCCGCCGGTTATCTCCGAGAAGAATTTTGGGAAACGCTGAAAGAAAGACATTGGTGGTGGAGAGTTTAGTTTTTTTTGCACTTCATCAGTTGGTAATTTCTTGTTGGATATTCAATATTCCGTTCAAATTAAAAGGATATTCTTTTAAGAAAAAAGTTAACTGGTTTGTTTTTCAATCACTGCGCTCGTAAATAAAAACATACAGGCTGCTTTAGTTTCCAGAGCTCATTAATTGAACAGGCGCGTGGGTTCAATTGGAAGTCGGATTTTTTTTTGATTTTCAACTTCCCTTCTTCCTGCTCAAAGCATTTCTGTGAGCTTGCGAACGTTCCTTGTCGTGCGAGACTGAAACGGGCGTTCGATTAGACACCCTGAATTTCACTTTCAGCAAATCAAGAATTTTATGTTTTTCCAATATTGGTTTTTAACGCTTAACCCCCTTGTTTACTTTTCTTGCCTGTATACTTTTTCTTGCCTTCGACTTCCGCTGCTTACGGCAGAAATTTTACGCAGACCGGTTTGCCAATTGCGATTGGAAGCGCCGCAGGTTCCGGCATTCCAGACTGCTGATTGACGCGGAATGAACAGATACTGTCGCCATCCTGATTTGCCGTCAGACAAAAAGTTCCCGATGGGTCAAGATTGAAGTGGCGGGGATTTTTAATTCCGGCTTTTTGGTAACCGATGGCGGTTAATGTGCCTTTTTCCTGATCTATTTTGAAGACTGCCAGCGAGTCGTGACCGCGATTGGAACCGTAAAGAAACTGTCCGTTGGGATGAACTTTCACTTCCGCGCACCAACTGATGCCTTTAAAATCTGCGGGCAGGGTGGAGATGGTTTGAATTTCTTTCAATTCGCCATTGATGGCATTGTAACTGAAAGCGATTACGGTTTCGTTCAATTCATTAATTACATAGGCAAATTTGCCGTTCGGGTGGAAGGTGAAATGTCTTGGTCCGGAGCCCGGTGTTAACTGCGCATAAGCTGGAATGTTTTTCTCAAGTTGACCAGTTTTCTCATTCAACTGGTAAATCAAGATTTTGTCCATGCCCAAATCGGCGACAAAAACGAAACGATTGTCCGGACTGACATTGACACTGTGAACATGGGCCTCCTTCTGGCGTTTCGGATTGACGCTTGAACCCTGATGTTTTATCACGCAAGCCGCCGCCGCCAGGCTGCCATCGGAGTTCACCGGCAAGACCGCTACGCTGCCGCCGTAATTGGCAACCAGTAAAAATTTTCCGCTCCGGTCAAGACAAAGATAACATGGTGACGAACCGCCGGAATCAACCTTATTCAACAACGTAAGTTTTTTTGTTTTCCGGTCAATAGAAAATGCGGATACCGTTCCGGTTTTGCCTTCACCTACTGCGTAAAGCCGTGTTCCGTCAGGATTTATTTCGATGAAACTTGGATTCGGAGTTGCCGCTGCCAGTTCCGGCCCGGACATCGCGCCGGTAGTTAAATCCAGTTCGGAATGATAAATTCCTTTAGATGAACTTTTTTGGGTGTAAGTTCCCACATAAATATCCAAAGTTTTCGCTTCGGTTGCAGTTTGCATTGCCAGTAATGATGCCGCCATGATTAAAATCCTCATAGTTAATTTCCGTTCTTTAAATTTATATTTTGCCAACTCAAAATTAGAGCATATCTTGTAGATTAATTCAACTCTGGCACGAAAAAATACAAACGTAAAAATATATGGGTAAATTTTAGAACTTCCGCATTTTATAACTTTTTTTGCCTGTTCATTTTTCTTGCTTTCGGCAACGCCGGGCTCAAGAGAGCATGCTGGTGACTTCACGCATTAACTGTTCTCGGCCACCGGAAGTATAAATTGCCGGTGAGAGCGTGCGGGCTAAAGTTTTCCGGTTGGAACTGTAAAAGTAGGAAACTGCCATTAAGGTGAACAGGTAAGTTTCGAAGGACAACTCTTTTTTTATCGCACCTCGTTTTTGTGCCTGTTCAAACGCCTGCCGGATAATCAAATCTTCTTTTTTGCGGATTCCGGTAAGCTGTTCAACGGCAACCTCATCGTCAAGGTTGGCCCAGGCCAGCATTCGCCAGAAATGCGGATATTTTTTATGAATCGACATAAAATCTTCCAGCAGTACGGCCGTGAGTTTTTCCGGTTCATTGATGACTTGCTTCCGGGATTTTTCCGAAAAGAGAGAAACTTCTTCGAATACGCGTTTCAAGCAGGCTTCAAACAATCCGGATTTGCTTTGGAAATTGGCGTAAATCCGCTGTTTATTTGCTCCGGCAGCGTCGGCAATATCATTCACTCTGGCGCCGAAAAAACCTCTGGCGGAAAAATGTTCTATCGCCGTCTGCAAAACTTTTTCTCTCGTTATTTTCGCTCTTTCCTGCATTTGCATCCTTGCTGGTAAAATTTTATAATTTACTCAAGATACCAAGTTTGAAACAATTTTTCAAGGCGGATTGAATGAAAATTTATTCATAACAGCTGACAACAGCGTTTTGAAGGTTAATATAGTTCGCTGGTAGCGCAGACCTTGTATGAATATAAAAATAGTGTTTTTTGAGCGTTGTTGCCACTTTGATACGAGGAATAAAACTAAATCAATCCGGCGTATTTTTTAATTGAACTTAATGCTGATTTTTGTTTGATGATAAAATATTGCAAAAACTCCATAATATGCAGGAGGTATTGAGGATTTATATAAGCTATAATAACGATGTATACCAAATTTATAAAGATAATTGTTTGTTTGTTTCGGAATTTAAAATAATAAAGTAGAAGGGAAATTATCATGTGTAAGTCTTGCAAGGGAACGATTGTAGAAAAGGTGGAAAACGG
>Ga0172380_10008635_pt1 | contig 11053 bp, 19 predicted proteins | sample Leawe162metaG_FD_119747 | JGI IMG/M metagenome (GOLD analysis project Ga0172380, IMG submission 119747) | Leachate microbial communities from a municipal landfill in Southern Ontario, Canada - Leachate well 162 metaG | ecosystem: Engineered > Solid waste > Landfill > Unclassified | place... | reverse complement strand
GCGATGCGTCGAGAGTGCGGATAATGTACATGATGATTTGGTTGCGGATCATCGTTGCTGCACAGCGAACGTCTTCGTCGTAGCCCCTGTCCAGAGCCACCGCGTCGGCTATGTCGGCGCATAGGCGCAATGTTCGTTCGTCGTAGAGGTCATCCATTAGCGGGCTCCTTCCGCTTCGAGGATCGCTTTGCCGATGAGCTCTGGGATTTGCGGGACGACGGCGTTGCCGAGGGACCTAAGTCTGTCCACCCGAGAGGGAACCCCATGAGCCACTCGACCCACGTCGGGTTCAATGCCCCACCAACCACCTGGGGGAGACACTCCCCGGCCTTGCTCCCCGTTCGCTCTATCCTGGATTTCCCCGGATGCCGGTAGTCTCGAGCAGTCGGCGTTGGCCACAACTGCACCGCGATCGTCAGCGGCATGCCCATGCCATTGCCGTTCTTCGCCGTTAGCTTGACCCGCTCGCGGCGTTCCATCCATGTCTGCGGGCCTTCCCCCAACTGAGCGACACTCGCGTCCGGAGTAGGCCACAAGCCAGAGGCGGTCTCGGCGGTGCTTGGCACCAACGGCACATGCAGGTATGCAGTCCCACGTCGCGTCATACCCGAGCGTGGCCAAGTCCCCGAGTACGGCTCCCACCCCAAGACTAAGCAGGCCTGGGACGTTCTCCACGATCGCGAAGCGGGGTTGTAGTTCGCCAATGAGCCGCCGGTACTCCGACCACAGACCAGATCGCGCACCTTCGAGGCCAGCGCGTTTGCCAGCGACGCTGATGTCCTGGCACGGGAACCCCCCACAGATGACATCGACGGCAATTCCATCGGCAGCAAGTCTTGCTCCGGTGAGTTCTCTGACGTCATCGTATATCGGCATCCCTGGCCAGTGCTTCGCCAATACGCGCTGACAAAATGGTTCGATCTCGCAGAACGCAACTGTCTTGAAGCCACCCGTGCGCTCGAGGCCGAGTGAGAAGCCGCCGATGCCGGAGAAGAGGTCGAGCACACGAAGGGTCATTCCTCACCCCCATCACGAACGTATTTGCCGCGTGACCAATCGAACTTGGCGCCTTTAGGCTTCCTGAAACCGCGCTTGCTCTTGAGGTACTTGGTCGGCACCAGGAGCTTGGTGGTGACGGCGCGCGCCTTGGCGGCCTTGCCGTGGTCATCGGCGTCCTTCGCCGGCCGGCACCAGCCACAGATGACAAAGCACTGCTCGTCGATGTCCTCGCCGCCGTTCTCCAGCGCCGGGTCATGCTCTATCGTCCAGACCTCGCCTGCCGCGAGCTTCCGCCCGCATCCCCAGTTCTTATCGCCGAGATCAGAGCGACCGCAGATCCCACCGCGCTCAAGGAAAATCTTGGCGCGGCGCTGCGGTGTCATCGAGCGGCGCGGGCGTTGATGAAACGGAGAAATGGAGGGAAGGTCACCCATTACTCAGCCTCCTTCCGCTTCGGAATTAGGATTGGAGTTGACGCCTTCGGTACCAGGTGCCTCGGCTATCGCACTATCCCCCTTCATTGGATGCTCCGCTCCTTAGCGGCTCCTTCTGCAAGGCTCGCCATCCCGCGAGCGAGAATGTTCAGTGCGGCGTTAACGTCACGGTCGTGGGTCGCCCCACAGCCTCCGCACTTCCATTCTCTTATTCCAAGCTGTGCGATACCTTTCGGGCCACCAACCACACCGCAGTTGGAACACAGTTGGGAAGTCATGCGCTCATTGACTTCGATCATGCGCCCGCCATGCCTAATGGCCTTGTACGAGAGCATCGATCTGAAGGTGGACCAGCCGGCGTCGTAGACGCTCTTGGCCATGCGGGTCCGAGCAAGTTTCTCGCTCGATACGTCCCCCACGAAGATGAGATCGTGAGCCAAGGTGAGCGCTCGGCTCACCTTGTGCAGGTGGTCCCTGCGCTGGTTGGCAACATGCGCCGCGATAGATCGCACTAGCCGCTGCTTATTTGCTCTGGAGGCGGAAGCTAGGCGCTTCTCTGCGAGTCTGTAATGCCGAGGCGCAGCCACAGTCTCGCCCGTCGAGAGGATCCCAAGCCTGTCCAGCCCTAGGTCGATTCCCACCGCGGACGTGTTGGACGCGCAATGAATGGACGACACTTCAACGGGGCAGTTTAGATACCAACGGCCACGGGCATCTTGGGAAAAACTGCCACCAAGAATAACCGCGTCTGGTGGCATCTCACGCTCGTGCATGCACTCATAGAGCCGCCCGCGGAACCTGAAGCGCTTGCCTCCTATGCGGGCCACGTGGCCCTGGTTGAACGGCACCCATCCTAGAGATTTACGGCCCCGGAACTTCAACCAATTCCTGTTCCGCACGCTCCGGGACGACGCGTACTGACGACACGTCATCTGCACGGTGTGGGAGTGTATGTCGAGGTGTGTAGAAGAGCCTGCCGTCAGCTTCACGAGGTCGCGCGCCCTTAATGGACTGCGGCCGGCGCGAGACGCCTTCTGCTGCGTCTCGTTGCAATAGTTCCAGACGACGTTCACCGCCCGCGCCTGCCGGTTGAGTTCAGCCACGTGCTTGTCCTTCAGGCGAAAGCGGTAGGTGAGGATCATGTCTCCTCCCCTTGCGGCGAGATAGGCGAAGCCGTCAACTCATCGGAACTTCCGGTTGGTTCCTCACTCACATTTGCTGATAGGTGGGAGAGGACGGCACGGGCTGCATCGCGATCCCATTCGTAGCTCTGCGTGCCGGTGGCGATGATCGATTCACGGATCACCCTCGCCAGTTCTTCCTCCGTCACGACCGGGGATGGCTGGGGAGGTGAGCGCGTAAGCGCGGTCGTCATGTTGTCGATCTGATTGATGACGCCCATCAGGTCGTCGTCAACGCGCCACTGCGGAACCTCTGGGAAGTGCTTCGCGGCAAGGACGATTGCGAGTTGTTTTGCAGCCTTCAGGGGCGTCCATTCCCCCGTCACCTGTGTTGGTGCTGGCGGTGCAGCGGCGAGGGCTTCACGGATGCTATCGATGGCAGCAAAGCGCTCATCGAGGTTACGCACCGGTTGCCCGCGCCACGCCCGCGTTAGGACATCGAAGGCATACCCAGCGTCCTCTAGATGGCCCCTCAGTCTTTCCCGCTCTTGTTGCCATCCGGTCGGGAGAGTTTCAGGCGGGGGAGGTGCGACGGTGAGCATGGCGGCATACGCCTTCCGGGTCTTCTGCGTATTTGCGCCAGCGTCCCGCGCGTAGGTGATTTGCTCACGACCAGCGAGCACCATCTCATCTGTCGGCTCTCTCGGCACGAGTTGCCATCCGGTCGGTACTGGGGATGGCTGGGGAGATTTATCGCTACCCGGCATTGGCCAACTCCATTGGCTCAGAAGGTTGGAACTGCGCGCCGCAGCAGCTTTCGTCCGCCCGCAAGTCGCACTTGCCGTCGGGACGCTTGGGGCGCCCGCAGGGGCTGAGCGCGCGTCGCGGCTCGTCCAGGAAGCGGACGATGCGGGTGTGTTTCATGGTCTTGCGGAAGCGGTATATGTCGAGTTTGTCGGCGTCGGCCTCATGTTCTTCTATCGCCGCCACAAGTGCGTCTCGGTCGATGACGCACGAGAAGTCATCCCGACCGGAGCCGATGATGGTGGCCGGCAACTCGACACGAACGATGTCGTAGTAGGGCTCCCCAGAATAGCCGCTCGTCTCGACGCCTATCGGGTGTCTGACGACGATGCGAGTGCCTGGCGCCAACGCCGACTTGAGCAGCGCGCAGTTGAACGTTGCCGAGCGCAGCCCGAGGCCGGCAACGCGCTGGCGAAATTCGTCGCGCTGCTTACACCCGACGCGCAGCGGGCAGCCGGTGCACGGCCGCAGATAAACGGCCATCACGAGCCTCCTTCACCGCCCGAGCACGGCTCGGAGCGGCTGCGCTGCGCGCGCAGGTAAGAGCGAGACGCAGCGATGGCGGCCTTCATGTCCTGGAAGTGGGACAGTCGCTTGTGCTTGGCGATGGTGAACTCGTCGAGCCCGACCGCGAACACCGGAATGCCGACCGCAAGGGCGGCGCCGACCTCTACCCACGCGCCCTTGAGCACGTCGTCTTTCTCACGGTAGACGATCAGTAGTTCGCAGGACGACGCCTCGGCGATGCAGCGCCGCCAGAGGTCATCCAGGCAGGCGCTTTCGCCTTCGCCGGCCTCGTCGATCCACGTTGAAATGATCGGCTCACCGATCTTATCGCGTAGGGAGCGCCAGCGCGCCGCGTGCTTGGTCTTGCTGGCGATGTAGATGCCGTGCCGCTTAGCTTCACCCCCCGAGGCGATAGCCGGTCCAGTCCCTGACTGGGCGGCTTGGGTGATGGGCGGAAATTTTCGATCCCACTCCACACCTGCGCGCTCTAACGCCTCGCGGCATTCCGTGGCGCGGCTATCGTAGAAACCTACCTTGTCCGGGCTCTTCTCGCCCTCGGCCCAAATAGCCGCGTCATATAGCGCTATGTAAGCGCGTATCAGGGTTTCGTCGCGCCTCACCTTCTCTGCTTCCAGAGCTTCGAGACGGTTGGCGACTTCTCTACAAAGCGTGAAGGGGGCGAGAGCATCACCGGGACCGCGTGCAACTTCTTCCAGCCGCTTCACCAGTCCTGCCGTATCCTCTGTCATGGCTTTGGCTCTTGAGTTGACGGGGACTGACTAGGGGATGAGGTTGACGGCGCGGGGCTATCGAGCCCCACACCTGCGCTGCGCGCGCCAAGGGGCCGCAGCAGGAGAAGCAAAAATGAATAGGGTACGGTTGCGCCGATCAGGACGACTTCCCAAAGCGCGAGATCGCGGCCAAGCGCACGCTCAAAGGCGTTGAGCAAAAATACAGCAAGCGAAAACGCCAGGGCCAGCAAGACGATGATTGCTACGGTGGCCGCCGCTGTAAACATCACTGGCCCTCCTTCACTTCATCGCGCCCTTGCGCGATAGCCGAGGAGCCGTGTTCCGAAGGCGTCAACCCATCTTCGCCTGCGCTGCGCGCGCCAGTGGCTTTGGAGAGAGCGGCACGGGCATTGCGCCACGCTTCGATGAAGCCAGAAGGGTCGGCGATTTCCAACTGCTCGGCGGTCTCTTCGGCCTCGGCGTCGCTATCGCAAGCCATGATGGCGCTGAGATACCGCAGCGCTTCGAAAAGCTCTGGCGCTGCTGCTATCAGACGGGCGTTGGCGAGGTGTTCCGCGTACTTGCCACCCATCCTTCGGAATGCTCCATTGACCACCGCGGCGATTGCGAGCCCTGTGCCGTCGCGCTGAATCGTAATGTCGTCGAACGGGTCTGGCTCGGTGCCAACCCAAGGCCCAGGCGTCCACTTCACTTCATCGGCCTCTTGGCCGATAGCCGAAAGGCCCGTGGCCTGAGGCGTCAATTCATCCATGGCTAATCCTCGGCTTCAGCACCTTGTCGGTATCGTCGAACACAAACCATGCCATCCGTGACTTCGGCCGCGGGATGACTTCAATCGCCCGCGCGCGGGATGGATGGGCGCGCAAGGCCCCGCGTGCCACGCAGGCGCGCACCAGCCGCGTGATGTCTCCGGCCGATTTGGCGCCGAGCGCCACCGCCATTTCCCTGCGCGTCGGCGCAATCCCACCCGTGCGCGCCGTCTCGGTGGCGATGTATTCGACGAGTTCCTTCTGGCGGGCGGTGAGCATCAGCGAAACCTCTGCAGGCCGCGCTCGTTGGCCTGGATCGAGCGCCAAGCCTCGATGATCAATTCGCACTTGTTGCGTTGATCCCGCAGGCGCTCCCACTCTGCCTCTGCGGCGGCATGCTTCTCGCAAGCCTCGGCGTATTCGTCGGAGGCTTCGGCTTCCGCGCGACGTTTGTCGGCCGAGCTTTCGGAGGACTGCCGCATCAGCCGCGCCCGCGTCTGCCCGACTTTGTATTCCGTCCTGATCTGCATGCCCCGCGCTGCGCCCATGGCGTCGCTGTTGGCCAGCATCCAATCGAAGGCGGCCTGTGCACATGCGCTTCCGTGAGCATGCTGCCGGGGAGATAGGAGCGCTGCGCGGGGGCGTTCATTCGGCGGCCTCGGCCAGGGGCTTCAGCGCCAGCATCCGCGCGCGCCCTTCCGTTGACAGGCGAGCCAGCATTGGCTCGTTCTCGGCCCACACGACGGCCGGGTCAGCGCCGTCCTCGCGCATCGAGCCCTCGAAATAGTCGAGCCAGCCGGCCTCGTCGGCCAGCGGCGGCTCCTGCGTCAGCGCAGGGATTTCATCGTTGAGCGGTTGCGGCAGGGCGCGGGCGTAACGGGATGGCTTCTTTTCCAGGGCCTGGTGCATGGCATCGTAGCCGGTGCGCAAATCCTCCAGGCTCATCAGCTCGGAAATCTCGGTCCACGAGTTGGAGCCCATGTGCGTCGCGATCAGCGACGCCTTGGCCGCCTTGTCGGCGCCCGAGGTGCTGGGGTGGTGCTTGACCAGCAAGGAGTCGATCTCGTCGAGCGCGATCTTGCGCTGAATGCGCCGGTAGTCGCGTCCGTTCTCATCGAGCGGGATGGCGGCCTCCGACGTGCGCGAGGTGTCCACGCCCAACTGCGGGCCATCGAGGTTGAGGAACTTGATGTGCGGCAGGAAGTCCTTGAACGACGGGTTCTTGAACGCCTTGCCATCGATCAGCGTCGAGCGGTCCTTGAGGACGTAGGCGGTGCGGGAGACCTTGTTGGTGGCTAGGTCCGTCTCGCGCTCCATGAGCACGAGCAGCGAGGGCTCGTAACCCATCTCGCCCTCGGCCTTCATCTTGATGCCGGTCTTTTCGAGCTGCTTCTTGCCGCCGTCATCGGTGAAATAGTCGTACTCGTAGCCGGCGCGGCCACACACGATGATGTGCAGGTTGGAGTTGATGAACTGGTCGGTGAACTTGCGCCACTCCTTCTTCAGGAAGGCCCAGTCCTCGAACTGCAGGCCGCGCGTGCGGTTCTTGCGCTTGGCGTAGCTCTCCGTCAGCTCGGTCCAGAAATGGGTGAGCGAGTCCACGATGAGGATGGAGGCAGCCTTTTCAGACTCCTGCACGGCGGCGATGAGGTCGTAGAACGCCTTGGTCTTGGCGGTGTGCAATTCGAGCCCGGCCTTTTCGAATTCGGGCTTGATCCAGTCGGAGCCCGTCTCGGTATCGAGGAAGAATGCGGGCCGGTCGGCGTAGCTGACGCCGGCCTTCTTCATGTGCTCGACGAGGCCGATGGCGACTTTGGTCGCCGTGAAGGTTTTGCCCGAGCCGGCAAAGCCCATCAGGCCCATCTTGAGATATGCCGAGGTCATCTCTGCCTTTTTGAATAGCGCCATGTCCGTACTCCTTTCACGAAGGGCCTAGAGGCCGCCTGTAGCCAAGAACCAAATGCCGACCGCGGCGACCGGCGCCGTCGTGGCGAGAATGACCAGCAGCACCGTCCGCCACGGCCCACGCCGTTTCGCCTTCGCCGCCTCGATGTGCTTCCACTGTCTCGGGTGGAGCACGAAATCGTTCTCGGGGAGGTCGGGCCAGGGTGTTTCGTCGATCATTCGACGACTCGCAGGGTTGGCGTCACCTTTGCGCGCTCGATCTCGACCGACTTCTGGAGCATGTCGCGCAACGGGTTCTGTGTTGCGTAGTCGGGGGCGGCGCGCTGGCGCTCCGTTTCCAACTCGCACCAGATTTGGGTGCAGAGCGTTGCTGCCTTGCACTTCATCGCCGGGGGCAGGTCTGCCAAGTGGGTCATGACCAGCGCGGCCAGATCGACAGCGTGGGCGTGGATCGCGTTCATGCCGCCACCTGCGCGCCTTCGAGCGCGTCGAGCTCGGCAACCTCGTTGCGGTAGACCTGCCAAAGGGTGCGGTGCCGGGGGAGGCTGTAGGCCCAATGGCCCGACTGGCAGCGCTGGTATTCGACCAGCAGCGCCTGCCCCAGGCGGGTGACGACGCGGCGGCGCCCGCCCAAGGACGCGTCCTCGATCTCGGCCCTGTAGAGGAAACCGAGCTTGGAGAGGGCGTAGGTGCGGTCGTAGGTCAATGCAGGGTTGGGCATGTCTCGCGCTCTTCTTTTTCGGCCATCACTTGCTTGCGGAAGCAAAACCCGTCCTTGAAGGCCGGGGTGGTGTGCGGGTCCAACGGCTCGCCCCGGAAGGCGCTGAAGTACCCGCGAATGAAATCGTTCAGTTCCGTCTCGCTCAGTCCGTCCATTGCTCGTCTCCGTTGCTGGGGGAGACGCCGTTCCTGTTTCTGATCGGACCCGGTGCGATCCGGGCCTCGTGGTGCTTAGGCCGGCGGGGCGGGTTTGGACTTCTGGAGGAAGCGCGCCCCGCCGGCTCGTCGTCCCCGCTGCTTGATGGGAACGATTGGAAGGGTACACATCGTACCCCATACGGTCAAGTACAATTTGTACCCCGACGGGGAAAATTCCGTCGTGGTGTTGCAAGCGGCCCGCGCGGCGCGCACACTCGGAGGGGTTAATTGGTGGTGGAGGGGTTCATGAAAGCCATACTGTCAGCCGTCGTTCTGTCGCTGGCCCTGGTCGGGCCGGCGTTTGCCAAGGCCGGCGATAACCAGTGCGTGCGCCGCGATGCGGCCAAGCGCATTACCGTTGCCGCGGCCAATGGCGGCGTGGTGCAAAACGTCTTGTGCTGCTGCTCGGTGGGCAGCGGCGGGCAGTGCTGTAAGTACGTGAGTTTCTGCGGCGGCGGCTTTGTGCCGGGCTGCTTTTGCCAACAGTAGGCAATCAGTATTTTCGGATAGAGCGAATCATCCGGCCGACAATGCGGGCCGGATGCTCCTTGTTGATAAGTTCGGTGGCGTAGTCCTCGTTGAGGGGCGCCAGCTCATAGGCGGGCTGGCCCCCGCTGCTACCTCGCGGGCGGTACTTGCGAAAGACAGCCTCCTTCTGCCCTTGCAGGAGAGCGCACACGAAGTCGCCGGCCCGGATGGGCTGGTCTGGATCGAAAACCACCAAGTCGCCACGGCGGAAGCTGTCTTCGCCGCGCGCTGGCTTGGCCACCATGCTGTCGTCTTCAAGCTCGATGTAGAAGGTACGCGGCCCAATATCTGGAGCGGCGTCGATAGAGATGAGATCGTGGGAACCAAGATCAATCTTCTTCGAACTGAAAGACATACTCGCGGCCTCTCTGAAGGTTAGCCGCGGCACGGTTCTAAATGCAGAACCCCCCTGTGCAGGCACGATTGCACCCTCCCCCCGGAGCACCCGCTTTTGGTGAGGCTCACCATATAAAAGCCAAGCCGCATTAACATGAAACGCGCCGGCATATCCCTCTGCAATGTCCGGCCCGTACCCGCGCCCCCCGCTTTCGTTAGCTTTGTACGTCTCATAGCTGCAGCCTCCCCAGCGGTGGCGTAATTGCCGCCACGCTGCTTTTGCTGAACTAAACCCCGCTTCCATGCGGGCTAACTTGAGCCGGGCGGCCCGCTGGGCGCGCTCGGTTTCCTCTCGGGTCTTAATGCTCATGGACGCAGCGTACCCGAAGGCCGGGGTACGTTTCGCAACTTTCGCTTGACCGCGAGGGGTACTCTATGTACCCTAGCACGCATGTTCAAATCCTACAAGCAAGTCATCGGCGCCTGGGGACAAGCGGGGGGAACCGTCGCCGACGCCCTGCGGGCCTTCGCGGCCGACATGCAGATCACGACCAACACCGCCAAGGCCATGTACCGGCGCGATTCGATTCCGCCCGACTACTGGCCGCGCGCCGTTTCCAAGGCGGCAGCCCGCAACATCGCCGGCCTGACGCTCGACCACCTGGCCGAACTGCGGCGCGCCAAAACCGAACGCCTGCGCCGAGCGGCGCGGCGGACTCGCCCCAAGAACCGCGCCCCGCGCGCCCTGCAAGCCACCGCCTAACGGCGGCTCACGTCCCGTTTCGTGCGTGTTGTCAACAACCAGAACAGGGGGACTACCAATGCGTACTTTGATTGCCACGCTCGCTCTCGTGGTGCTGGCCGGCGCCGCGCATGCCGGCAACTGCACCACCAACACCGCGCTTTCCGCCTGGGGCCAGAACGGCACCAACGGTGTCCTCTCCAACACGGGCGCCGAAGGCGCGGTGGATTACACGGGCGTTGCCGGCCAGATCATCACGCCCAACAACGACGGCAACGGCGTCGCCAACCTGCACGGCACCGCCGTCTGCGAGGACAACTCCGGCGAGCTGCTCGCCGTTGCGGCGGCTCTCTCCACGCCGGTTTGGCTGGAGGAAGGCGAGCGCTTCGCCATCTCGGGCGGCCTCGGCTTTTCCGCTGACGGTGACACCGCGCTCGGCGCCACGGCTATCGTCCGCATCGACAAGGGCCTGTCAGCCTACGCTGGCGGCGCCTTCTCGACTGACGACACGGACAACGCCGCTGGCAAATTGGGTCTGCGGGCAGGTTTCTAGTCTCTCTCGCGGCGGCGTGATCCCTCAAGGCGTACATGGCACGCCGCCGTCACTTAACCGGGACTTCGGTCCCGGTCCTTTTCTCCGGTAGTTGCGTGCGTTCACGGTTTCGCCGCTTACGCCTCACGGGGCGCAGCCGGCGACGTCGCGAGCCCGGCTCGTGTGTCGTAGCCCACCTTGGGCGTTTCCTCCCTAGACTTAGCGGGGCTGTTGGCGTCCCCGCATTTTTCCCCCGTTGCGTCCGTCGCGTTGCGTCTCCGGCGGTAGCGCCGGGTGCAGTGGGGCCGTGCCGCGAGGTCGGCCGGGGCCGGGAACCCTGCATGCCACTGCACCCTGCCGTAACGCTGGATACCTCTGCCGCCTCCTTGTTGCCGGGCGAGACCGCGCGTCCGACTGAGCAAGAGAGAAGACCGATCCCTGGGCGGCAGGGGTTTCATGGTCATTCTGGCAGGGCAAATCGGTCTGGCGCGGTCACTAATTTCTGAGGGCGCTATGCGCGACGACACATACCTTCCCGCCTACGCCCCCGCGCTGAGCGAGACGAGCGCGTTCACGCAGCAGCCTGCCAAATCGATCAACTACGGCCTCGTCGTCGATAGTGGACTGCTCTACCAGTCCGCCGCCATCGCGGGCTTCGGGTTTACACTCGGCGCCTTCATCGCGGTGGTGCTGCTCGGGCTGCTGTATCTCGCCGTGGGCGTCGTG
>Ga0172380_10008634_pt1 | contig 11057 bp, 10 predicted proteins | sample Leawe162metaG_FD_119747 | JGI IMG/M metagenome (GOLD analysis project Ga0172380, IMG submission 119747) | Leachate microbial communities from a municipal landfill in Southern Ontario, Canada - Leachate well 162 metaG | ecosystem: Engineered > Solid waste > Landfill > Unclassified | place... | reverse complement strand
CTCAGCCTCAGTAATCTCCCAGCAGCTCCATTTGGTTCATCTGAGCGTAATATTGGTCAATTCCAGCAATACTGTCATGCAATGGCTGCCCTTTCTCCCGGAAGCCTGCTGGATTCTGGCTTTCGCGGGAATGACGGATGTTGGCTATTGCAGTTCAGGCAATTCACCGGCACCACATTGGCCAGATGACCTGATGCGACCCGTCCCCAAAAAAAAGCGCGTCTCTCGAACGCGCTGAACTCCAGACGGAGTCACGTCTGGGAGGAGCCTGTGCTGAACGCTTGCTGTAGGCTTACGCAGACATTGCGATGGCTGGCGAGCGCCGGGCGTTGTTCACCAGGTACTCGACGATGTCGTCGCTAGCGGCGCCGGGAGTGAAGACTTTCGCCACGCCCCTGGCCGTGAGCTTCTGGATCTGCTGCTTGGGGATGTTGCCGCCGCAGACGACCAGGACGTCGTCCAGATCGTTCGCCCGGACCAGATCCATCAGTTCTTCGATCAGCGAATAGTTGGCCGCGTGGGAGCTGATGCCGATGGCGTCGACGTCCTCCTGGATCGCGGCGTCTACGATGGATTGCGGGGTCTGGTTGACGCCCAGGTAGACTACTTCGAAGCCGGCGTCACGCAGCAGCATGGCGACCACTTCGCCGCCGGTGGTGTGTCCGTCGAGTCCGATCATGGAGACGATGACCTTGAGTCCGTTGCCCTTTGTCATGAGTTGTTTCCTCGGCTGATGATTTGTTCGGCGCGCCGCATCACGCGGCTTCCAGTTCGAAATCGTAGGGGCAGTCGATCACCTTGAAGGGATCGTAGCTGAGGCCGCGCGCCATGCGGATCACACCGATCACTTCGCCGGCCGTGGCGTAGGCTTTGACTGCCTCGATGATGGCCGGCATCAGGTTGAAGCGCTCGCCCCTGCCGGCGTCGGCATGAAGCTCGCGCAGGCGTTCGGTGACCTGCGGCATGTCGCGCGTTTTCTTCCACTCCTCCATGCGCTTGGCGATGGCTTCGGAATCGCCTTCGTGTACTTCCTGGATCGGGATTTCGAAGTCTTCCTCGGGTGGGATGACGAGGTGGTTGACGCCGACCACGAGGCGTTCCTTCCGGTCCACTTCATGGAACTTCTTCGCCGCTTCCTCGCGCAGCATGGTCTGGATGTAGCCCTTTTCGACGGCGGCGATCATGCCGCCGAGGTCGTCGATTTCCTTGAGGATCTTGTAGGCTTCTTCTTCGACCTGGTTGGTCAGCGCCTCGACGAAATACGAGCCGGCCAGCGGGTCGACCACGTCGGTGACCCCGGTCTCGACCGCAACGATGTGCTGGGTATTGAGCGACATGCGGGCGGCCAGCGCGGATGGTTCGGCGTAGGCGTTGTCCATGGTCGCGTTGTCCAGCGCGGTGCAGCCGACGATGGCGCCGGCCAGTGTCTGGATCGCGCAGCGGGCGATGTTGTTCAGCGGTTGCTGGTAGGTCATGGTGCGCCCCGAGGTGTGCACCGCGATCAGCATCTGGCAGGACTTCTCCTTCTTCGCCTTGAAGTGCTCCTTCGCCATACGCGCCCACATGCGGCGCATGGCGCGCACCTTGGCGATCTCCTCGAAGAAGCGGTTGCCGATGCTGACCAGTTCGTAGGGCACCAGGGCCGCGTCGTCGAAGTCGAGCCCGCGCTCGTTGACCAGCTTGCCGCAGAGTTCCTTGTACATCGACAGCACGACCGCGATCGCCTGGGCGTTGTTGCCGCCGGATTCTTGGAAGTGCTGGCTGATCACGCTGGAGCGCATGCGGATCTTGTTGCGCACCACGTATTCCGAGGCGTCGAGCCACAGCTTGAGGTTGAGGTCGAAGGGCTGCACGTCGGTCTGGCCGAAGTAGTTCTCGAAAGGCGATTCCATCACGCTGCCGTGCACTTCGCTCGGGTCGATGCCGCGCTTCTGCGCCAGTGCCACCACATAGGCCAGGCGCAGTACCGTCGGCGCCGATGAGCCGAGCAGGGTGATCGACTGTCCGGTGAGCGGAATGCCCTCCATGAGTTCCTCGAACTCCAGCAGGGAACAGCCTGGCCAGCCGAGCACGCCGGCTTCGCGCCGGGCCTGGGGATGGTCCGGGTCGATGCAGTCGGAAAAGACGCGGTCGCTGATGACGCACATGCCGCCGCGCTGTCCCATGTCGCGGTACTTCTTGAGCACCTTGTTGGCGTCGGTGGAACTGCCGAGGCCGGCCGTCATACGCTGGGTCCACATCCGGGTGCGGTAGCCCTCGGCGTGGTAGCCGCGGGTATAGGGGAAGCTGCCGGGGTCGCCCAGATCCTTTTGGTAGTCGAAGTCGGGGATGTCCTCGGGAGAATAGACGCTCTTGATCTTGTAGCCGTAATCGGTCTCTCGCTTCATGTGTGCTCTCCGGTTGGGTTCCTGCCGCCCGCTCCGGTCCGGCGCGGCAGTGAAACGGAACGTTCAGTCGCAGGCAGTATAAAACCATCCGATCGGTCGGTCAACGGGTAATGGCAAAATTGGATTGAATGACTCAATAAGCAAGGGTTACACGCGGTTATATGGAGCTTGGCAGGACTCCTTAAATAAACGACCGCATGGACGGCATTAGGATTTATACTTTCCGCACGACGGGGCGTGTGCTGCGGTCCCGACCCTTACCGAACATTCATGTCCTGCGAGGCATTATGACAACTGAACTCGACCCCGATCTGGCCGCCACCGTCGCGGCGGTTTCCTCGGGACAGATACGTGCCGGCACCCGACTCATCAGCCGCATCGAACGCGGCGACGAAAGCGTCACGCCGATCCTGCGGGCGCTGTTCCGGCTCGGCGGCCACGGGCGGGTGATCGGCGTCACCGGGCCTCCCGGAGCGGGCAAGAGCACCCTGATCAACCGGCTGGTGGGCCACTGGCGCAAGCATGGGTTGCGCGTGGCGGTGTTGGCGGTGGACCCGTCGAGCCCATTCACCGGCGGCGCGGTGCTCGGCGACCGCCTGCGCATGGGCGATCACAGCGGCGACCAGGGCGTGTTCATCCGCAGCATGGCTTCGCGCGGACAATTGGGTGGCCTGGCCAAGGCCGCCGGCGATGCGATCACGGTGTTGGAGGCGATGCCCTGGGACGTGATCCTGGTCGAGACGGTCGGTGTCGGGCAGAACGAGACCGATGTCATGCGTCACGCGTCGGTGGTGGTGCTGCTGCAGACGCCGATGGGCGGCGACGACATCCAGGCCGCCAAGGCCGGTATCACCGAAATCGGCGACATCTTCGTGGTCAACAAGAGCGACCACCCCGAGGCGGACCGGACCGTGCGCTTCCTCGAAGACATGATCGCGCTGAGCCAGCGGCTGCATGGCAAAAGGCCATGGTATCCGCCGGTGGTCAAGACCAGGGCCGCCAACGGGGAAGGTGTCGCCGATCTCGCTGCCCATATCGACAAATGCTTCGCCACGCTGGGCAGCAACGGCGAAATGGCCCGTGCGCGAATGGAGGCGCAGATCCGGCACCGTGTCACCGAAATACTGCGCCATCAGCTCGATCAGCGGTTGCGCTCCAGCGCGAGCGCCTTGCTGGATCCCCTGATCGAGCCGGTGCTCAAGAGGGAAAGTGATCCGTATGCGATCGCCGACGAGTTGCTCGAACGAATGTTTGCCTGAATACATCCGGAGTTGCCCCTATCCGGACAGCGAAGCCGGGGCCTAAGGGCTGCGTCGGCCTGAACAGCCGCTTTCGCTCAAATCCCGATCAGCGTTGCAAAGTCGTCCAGGGTCGCTCGTTCGGTCCTGACCGTATTTACGGGATGGTCGGGGTCAGCGTAGCCCATGGCCAATCCACAGAACAGACGGAGTCTTGGCGGCAGTCCAAGGAAATCTGAAACGGTCTTGTCCCACAAGGTCCACGCCTCCTGCGGACAGGTGTGCAATCCCGCCTCGCGTGCCAGCAACATCAGAGTCTGGATGTACATCCCAAGATCGGACCACTGCGGTGGTCCCATCTGGCGGTCGAGGCAGAAAAACATTCCGAGCGGGGCATCCCAGAACCGGAAATTGCCGGCCACAAAGGCCAGCCGCGCCGACTTGTCGTCACGGGCAATCTTCATCGTGGCATACATGTCCTCGCCGCACTTTGACCGCCGTCCCCGATAGGGCTCGGTGAGATTCGGCGGATATATCTCGTATCCGGGATCGCCACCGAATGGGTGCTCGCGCGTGACTTCGCGCATCAGCGTTTTCAGCCGAAGCAACTCATCGCCGGCTAATGCATAAACGCGCCATGGCTGCAGGTTTCCCCCCGAAGGAGCGCGTCCAGCCTTGACCAGCAGACGCCGCACGAGTTTTCCCGATACCGGAGTCGAAAGAAATGCACGTACTGCAATGCGAGTTTTAACCGCCTCGCTGACGGTGACGGCAGCGTACTCGATCGGGATGTCCTGCTTGTGCACTTGGCGATCTCAGGCTTTCGACTTGCCTCTGCGATGGACACGCACTGCCTTCGCTTCATAACGAGGCAGGAAGCCTTCGTCGTGGCATTCGACTGTGACGCGGATGCCCAGGCGCGAGTGGATCGCATGCCCGATCCTTTGCTGGATGTCTTCCTTGGGATGAGTGCTGGTCTTGGTTCGCTCGACAGCGACGGTCAGTTGTTCCATCGCCTCGTCGTCCTGATCGATGTAGATGTGCCAGGCTTCCTTCACCGCGCCTTCGGTGGCGGCGATGATGTCTTCCACCTGGGTCGGGAATACCATCACGCCGCGCACCTTGATCATGTCGTCGCTGCGGCCGATGATGCGGCCGATCTTGGGCATGCCGTGACGTCCGCAGGGGCAGTCGTAAGCGTTGGCCGACAGACGCACCAGGTCGCGGGTGCGCCAGCGCACTACCGGGCTGGCGTCGCGATCGAGGGTGGTGATCACGATTTCGCCGACCTCGCCGGGCGCCACGGGCTTGAGGGTGAGTGGATCGACCACTTCGGTGATGATCGTGTCCTCGTTGATCAGGTGCATTTCGTCGAGGTCGTGCGAGTAGGGGCAGGAGATTCCCACCAGCGGGCCGCCGGCTTCCGTCGTGCCGTAGATGTTCTGCGCCATGAATCCCGGTGGCATTTCCGCTTCGAGCTGGTCGCGGAAGGCGGCCGAGATCGATTGGCCGCCGAAGACGCCGACACGTAGTTTCCAGGCCGTGCGCGGATCGATGCCCTGTGCCTTGGCCATGTTCACCAGGGTCATCAGCCACAGGGGCGAAAGGCTGCAGGCGGTGTAGGCGTGGTCGGACAGCCAGGTGGTGACCAGGTCGCCGCGGCCCGGGCCGAGCGGAAAGTTCGTCGCGCCGTAGGCGGCAAGACCGATGTCCATCGCCAGGCCGCCGATCCACAGGCCATAGCCGTAGCCCTGATAGACGCGGTCGCTCGGGTCCATGCCTGCGGCGCGCAGGACGCGGCACATCTGGTAGGGAATCAGCTGGTTGAGGTCCTTGTCGGTCAGGCCGAACATGACCGGCAGACCCGTCGTTCCCGAGGTCGCGACGAAGCGCCGGACCTGCGCCATGTCGACGGTCAGCATCGGAAAGGGGTAGAGCTCGCGCAGGTCGGATTTCTCCAGCGTGGGCACGTGGTGCAGGCTGTCAAAATCGCCGAGGTCCTTCGGCGACATGCCTGCCTTCTTGAAATGTTGAACCCACTCGGGTGAGTTCTGCAAGCGGTCGCCGAGGATCTTGAGTTTATTTTTCTGAATGGCAACGACACCATCCCGGTCCAAGCCTTCGACATCGGGGTGTTCAAACTTGATTGCTTTGTCCATTGCTTCCTCCTAGGCCAGCGATTTTTTGATTGTCTGGTGGCACGCCAAGAGGCTGGGCACACCTCGCTGATCAAAAATACTACACACGGCCGACCGGTCGGTCAACTAATTAATATGTTGCAGTGCGGAGGTTGAAAAGCGCCATGGCCCGGACTCTTCCCGCTAGCCGTAAAAGCCGGACGGTGGTGATAGCAGAGTGAAATTAGCTGACCCGGCGGGTGCCAGGGGGGGGCTGCAGGCGGACCGGAGGTGCGGGAATCCGGCGGGGTCAGGCGGAGGCGGGCGCCCTGATTCCGGAATAGTCGGTGTTTTCGAGGCCGTTCAGGAACAGTTCGGCGGCCAGTGCGGCGAGTTCGACCGGGGCCAGCCGGCCCTTTTCCGAATACCAGTTGTCGGTCCAGTTGATCATGCCGAAGAAGAGCATGGTCAGCGGCCGGGTGAAATCGGGGTGGTCCTTCAGCGGGGGATGGATGCTCTCCAGCAGGCGCTCGATGGCGCGAACGATGCGGCGCTCGGTGGTGACGACGAATTCGCGGTCCTTGGGCTGCAGCGCATCGATGTCGCTCATGAGCACCACGTGCTGGTTTCTGGAGGCGGCTCGAGTGTAGCTTTCGACCAGCATGCGCGTGAAGGTGATGAACTTGGTGCGCGGCGGCTCGGAGGTATTGAGCGCGGTATCGACGATCTCGGTGACCGTTTCGAGGTGCTCGGTGAGCATCGCACGGAGGATCTCGCTCTTCGAGTCGAAGTAGTGGTAGACCCCGGCCTTCGAAAGCTTGGCCGACTCGGCTATTTCGTTGATGGACGTGCTGGCGAAGCCCTTCGTGGCGAACAGCCTGGCCGCGTTGTCGATGATGGCCTGCTTGACCGAATCGTAGCCCTGCGATCTTGTTCGCGCCATGTCTCCCCAATCGCCAAATCGCGCAGAGTCTGCGCATGGTGCACGCGTACGGGATTGCCCGGCGAATCCGGCCCGAACCTCGGGTGCAACGTGGGAATGCTATCACATCGTCAGAAAGGCCAATAAAAACCGATCGGGCGGATTGGTAATGGTCGGCGCCGGGGAGGCGGTGATTGCGCCTGTTTGCGGTTGGCTCTGCGATCTGCCGGAGATGATGCATAGCCGTTAGGCCTAGGCGCAAGGCTACCGGTCCTGGCTTGGGCTGGCGGATCAATGGCCACCATCTCAATTTTGCCGGAGTTGACCGACCGGTCGGTTTGTTATATCGTCGGTCGCGGTGAGATTCAGGCGCCATTGCTCTCATCTTCGGCTCGCGGCCGCAATGAACGATACGTCGGCGCTCCACATCCTGAGGGGGAAAAGAATGAAGATTGAAAAACTGTTGGGGATGCTTCTCGGCGCCATCCTGATCACCGGCTCGGCGAGTGCGGAAATCAGGATCGGCGTCATTTACTCGGCGACCGGCCCGGGCGCATCGGTGGGGATGCCGCAGCAGCGTCTGATGCCGGCCCTGCCAACCACCCTCGGCGGCGAAAAGGTTCGCTACATCGAACTCGACGACGCGTCGGACACCACCACCGCCGCCAAGAACGCGAAAAAGCTCATCAGCGAGAGTTCCATCGACGTCCTGGTCGGCCCGTCCTTGACCACGAGTTCGCTGGCCGTGCTCGACGTCATTTCCGAATCGGGAACCCCGATGATCAGTCTCGCCGCCGGTGCCGCCATCGTCGAGCCGATCGACGCCAAGCGCGCCTGGGCCTTCAAGACGCCCCAGAGCGATGCGATGATGGTGTCGCTGATCGTCGAGCACATGGCTCGCAACGGTTCCAGACGGGTCGGCTTCATCGGTGTCAGCGACGCCTATGGCGACGGCTGGTGGCGGGCCTTCAGCAAGCTTGCCGAGGCCGGCAACATCACGATCTCGGGCAGCGAGCGTTACTCGCGCACCGATACCAGCGTCACCGGCCAGGTGCTGAAGCTGCTGGCGACCAATCCGGACACGATCTTCATCGCTTCGTTCGGCACACCTGCCGTACTTCCGCAGGCGGCACTGGTCGAGCGTGGATTCAAGGGCAAGGTCTATCAGACGCACGGCGTCGCCAACAACGATTTCCTGCGCCTCGGCGGCAAGAACGTGGAAGGCACGCTGCTTCCGTCCGGCCCGGTGCTCGTCGTCGAACAATTGCCGGCCGACAATCCGACAAAGAGGTCGGGCACCGAATTCGTCACCAAATACGAAGCGCTTCCAGGCGCCGGCGCGCGCTCGCCTTTCGCCGTGTATCTGTGGGATGCGGTGCAGATTCTCGACAAGGCCATTCCGGTCGCGACGAAAAAAGCCTCGCCCGGTACGCCGGAGTTTCGCAAGGCGCTGCGCGACGCGATCGAGGGTGTCAGGGATGTGCGCGGTTCGAACGGCGTCTACTCGATGTCGCCGACCGACCACATCGGCCTCGACAACCGCGCGCGGGTCATGGTACAGATCAAGGACGGCAAGTGGATGTATGTGCGGTAGGCAACAGCAAGCCTGAGCGCGCATCGGGGCTCACCGCCCCGGAGCGCATTTCCGGCGCCGTGGGGGAGAACATCATCGGAAACATGAAAGGTCCGCTCGACGGACTGCGCGTCGTCGAAATGGGCGGCATCGGCCCCGCACCCTTCTGCGCGATGATGCTGGCCGACATGGGGGCGACGGTGCTGCGAATCCAGCGCCCGGAGTCGGATCGGGCAGCTTCCGGAAGAGATCCGCGCTTCGATATTCTGGCGCGCAACCGGCCGGCGCTGGCCATCGACCTGCGCAATCCGCAGGGGACGGAACTGGTTCTCGAACTGCTCGACAATGCCGATCTGCTGATCGAGGGCTTTCGCCCGGGCGTCATGGAGCGCCTCCAACTGGGGCCCGACGTCTGCCTCGCGCGACGTCCGGGCCTGGTGTACGGCCGCATGACCGGTTGGGGACAGGACGGTCCGCTGGCGACCAGCGCCGGCCACGACATCAATTACATCGCGCTGGTGGGTGCCCTGCACGCGATCGGCGAGTCCGGCAAGCCGCCGACCATCCCCCTCAACTACCTCGGGGATTTTGGCGGTGGCGCGATGATGCTGGCCTTCGGCCTGATGTGTGCCGTGTTCGAGGCGCAGAAGTCCGGACAAGGCCAAGTGGTGGATGCGGCGATGACGGACGGTGCGGCCCAGCTATCCGGCATCATGTACGGCATGCATGCCGAGGGGAAGTGGAACAACCGCCGCGGGACGAACATGCTCGATGGCGGTGCGCATTTCTATAACACCTATGATTGTGCCGACGGCAAGTCCATAGCGCTAGGCGCTGTGGAACCGAGGTTCTACCTGCTGCTGTTGAAGCTTTGCGGCATGGACGAACCGGAGGCTTATGAGCACCTCGACAGCAGCAAATGGCCGCAACTCAAACAGCGCCTGGCGCAGCTTTTCATCACGCGAACACGCGATGAATGGTGCGCCTTGCTCGAAGGCACAGACGCGTGTTTCGCGCCGATACTCGATTGGGACGAGGCGCCTTTGCATCCGCACAACCAGGCGCGCAAAACGTTTGTCGAAATCGATGGCGTGGTGCAGCCGGCACCGGCCCCAAGGTTTAGCAGAACCCCGGCTGCTGTGCCCCAAACCGGCAAAGCAATGACTGGCAATATCCGCTCGTTGCTGCACGGCTGGGGACTGGGCGCTACCGTTGTCGATGCTCTTGTCGATGCGGGGGTTCGCTAACAGGCGCCTCCGTCTGATCGGACGGACATCAGGATGGCAAATGGTTTGTTGCAGTCTTGATGACGGTATTGCCCAGGATTGCGCCAACCGGAACGCCATAGACCTTCCGTCGGGATTGGGCACAGAGGGTGAGTAGCGATTTTCGATAAGCAGTCGCTCAGAATTGTGGCTACCGATTTCCGCTTTAAGTCTTCGAGCGGCGGCAATGCGAACGGCAGTTTCCGCTCAACTGGCTCGCCTTCAATGACCGTTCAGGCCGATGAGCAGGTGGCGAAGTTACGCAGGCCCTGCTCGATTGGGATGGCGCTATCGTCGTCCCTATCATTCGGACGAGAAAATCCCCATCAGCATAACAATCATGTATTATGGGTATGGCACATAGATGCTGATACTTACTCGAATACGTTCTTCCACCCCGGCTTTTTCAACACAGTTTGCGCCGCGCAAACGATGCGATCGAGAAGGGGGCCTTATGGAGTGGCGCGCCGAATATTCAGTGGGTATTGTGGAGATCGATAGTCAACACAAGGAACTGCTGCGTCTCTTTTCCTGTGTTGAAGAGGCCGTGGTGACCAGGCAAGGGTGGTCGGCGATTCACTACGGCTTGGTTGAAGTGAGGCAATTCACCCAGTTCCATTTCAAGTTCGAAGAAGCATTGATGCGGCTCTACGGCTATACCGACAGCGCGGAGCACGCCGAGGCGCACCGAAAGATCCTCCGCAAGGTAGTGAGTATCGAGCAGGCGTCGGTGCAAAAGCACGCCGAAGAAGGCGTGTTGACGTTTTTCCAGAACTGGTTAACCGACCATATTCAGGGCGCGGATCGCTCCTATTCCGATCACATTCTGAAGGGCGGGAAGGTCGTGGTGCCAGGCGAGTTCATGCTGAACTCGGACGCTGGAAGGAACAGCCGGCAGGCGAAGCTTTCTCTGGCTGCGGCTACGTAGTCATGATGGCCGTTAAGGTACTCACGATAGGCCGGTGTGCCTTCTACACTGGCTCGGGTACCGGGCGCTAATCCCGCTCAGCCATGACGATCGTCGTCCTCAAGTCCGCCGGAATGATGGTTCTGCTGCTGGGGTTTGTCGGCATGCTCGGTGCGGACCGGTCACGCAGTGTTCGCGCCAACGTCGTGTTCAAGCTCGCTGAATACTGGGGATTCGGGTATGTCGCGCTCTACGTCACCAACTGGTGGTCAGGCGCCGCTCAAATGAGTCTGCTTGAGCTTCTGCCGACCTTCATCCTTTTGCCAGCGGCCTATGCGGTGGCCTTCTGGATCGCAGGCATGATCGTGGAGGAAGCGACTCAGCGCAGTTTTTGATAGCTGCTCTTCGTGGGCATGACCTGCACGATCGGTACCTTCAAGCGCCAGCGGTTGGTGTTGCCAATGATTCTGGCCTCGAAGCAGATTTGCAACCATCCGGCACTTGCCGTATTGCCTGGCCCGCGCCAGGCAGGCCGGCCGAGCTACCACATCAAGTCGTCCGGGATCTGGAAGGCGGCATACGGATCGTCCGCATCGATCTCGGCGCTGGTCTTGTTCACGCGCACGACGAGCGAGGGATCGCGCTCGG
>Ga0172380_10008633_pt1 | contig 11058 bp, 10 predicted proteins | sample Leawe162metaG_FD_119747 | JGI IMG/M metagenome (GOLD analysis project Ga0172380, IMG submission 119747) | Leachate microbial communities from a municipal landfill in Southern Ontario, Canada - Leachate well 162 metaG | ecosystem: Engineered > Solid waste > Landfill > Unclassified | place... | reverse complement strand
TGCCACCTGATTTTCCATGGTCATTGGCACGTATTGTCCCTGTTTCAAAATTTCCGCCAATCTTTTTCCGCGCTCAATTTGTTTTTTTGTTGTCTCGGCAAGATCGGAAGAAAATTGGGCAAAGGCCTCCAGTTCGCGGAATTGCGCCAAGTCCAGCCGCAAACGGCCGGCAACTTTTTTCATGGCTTTTGTCTGAGCAGCTGAACCGACGCGGGAGACAGAAAGGCCGACGTTTAGAGCCGGACGGATACCTTTGTAAAATAAATCAGTTTCCAAGTAAATCTGGCCGTCAGTAATGGAAATAACGTTTGTTGGAATATAGGCGGAAACATCGCCTGCTTGAGTTTCAATAATTGGTAGCGCAGTCAAGGATCCACCGCCAAAATCAGGATTTAATTTTGCGGCGCGCTCAAGCAAACGAGAATGTAAATAGAAAATATCGCCCGGATAAGCTTCGCGTCCCGGAGGCCGGCGGAGAAGCAATGAAATTTGGCGATAAGAAGCCGCGTGTTTTGAAAGATCATCATAAATCACGAGCGCGTCTTTTCCTTGATCCATAAAAAATTCACCCATCGCGCAACCGGCGTAAGGAGCAATGAAGGAAAGTGAGGCCGGGTCCGATGCGCCGGCAGCTACGATAATCGTGTGTTCCATGGCGCCGAATTCTTCAAATTTAGCCACGATTTTAGCAATCTTTGATTCTTTCTGGCCGATGGCTACATAGATACAAACGCAATTTTTACCCTTTTGATTAATAATCGAATCAATTGCGAGGGCGGTTTTACCGGTTTGGCGGTCACCGATAATCAATTCTCTTTGTCCGCGACCAATCGGAATCATGGAATCAATAGCTTTAATGCCGGTCTGAAGTGGAGTCGCAACTTTTTGTCTTGTAATAACGCCCGGAGCAATTTTTTCAATCGGATAAAATTTATTTTCTTTTATTTCTCCCTTGCCATCTTTCGCCTGGCCTAAAGGATTTACAACTCTTCCAACTAAATTTTCCCCGACCGGCACGGACAAAATTCTTCCCGTGCTTTTAACTGTATCCCCTTCTTTAATATGAATATGCTCGCCCAAAATCATGGCGCCAATAATATCTTCTTCAAGATTCAGGGCAACGCCAAAAACCGATTCTCCGGATTTCTCGCTACTCACAAATTCAAGCATTTCTCCAGCCATGCAATCGGAAAGTCCTGTAATTCTCGCAATGCCATCACCGATTTCCGCGACCTTACCAACTTTCTCTGTGCCGGAAGAAACCTTCGCCTCGGCAATTTGTTTTTTTAAATTTTCAATAATGAAATTCACGTCCGACATAATTTTTTATTTAACAAATAAATGATTTTTTAATATTCTAAATTTATTTTTAATACTTGCGTCAAAAATCGCGTCATCACATTCGAGGACAAAACCACCCATTAATTCTGGATTAGTCCCCTGTTGAATATTTATTTTTTTAAAACTTTTTCCCAAAATATCCGGCGCCACTTTTTTTATTTTCTCAATTAAGTCTTCCTTAATCGGCTCAGTGCTTGTTATCTTTAAATCCGCTATTCCCTCTGCGCGATTAGCATATTTTATAAAGTACTCAATAATCTGCGGAGCAAAACGAAGCGCGTTATTTTTTTCAAGCGTCTTTACGAAATTACTCAAAATATCCCGTACCTTTTCTTTAGGCGCGTCTTTTATTACCTCATATAAAGCTATCGCGTATTGCTTAGGTTTTATCTTCATAAATTATCTATTTTCTATCAACTTCCCTCAAGGTCTCTTCTATTAAACTTTTTTGCGCTTTCATATCAATAGTCTTGCCAATAACTTTTTCCGCCACGGCGATAACCATTTCCGCCGCTTCCTTCCTTATCTCTGTCATCATCTTTGTCTTTTCTTCAATCATTTGGTTTTTTGCCACCGTAATTAATTTTTCCACTTCAGCTTTCGTTTTAGATTTTGTTTCCATTCCAGCTGCTTCGGCACGTTTTTCCGCCTCTTCAACGATCGCCCTTGCCTCTTGTTTTGCTTTCTGGATTTCCGCGGCCTGAAGTTCTTTGGTTTTTTCCAATTCCACCCCGAGCTGCTCGGCATCGCGCAAACCTTTTTCTATTTTTTCTTTCCGCCCATCGAGCATTTTCAAAAGTGGTTTGTATAAAAATTTATACAAAATCAAAACTAAAATTAAAAAATTAACAAGCTGAGCAATAAGAAGCCGCCAATCAATTCCTAATTTATCCAATAGTTCCATATTTATGTTAGTTTAATTCAAAGTTTTCAGCCCGCGGTGTTTTAGCCGTGAGCTGTGAACCGTGGACTAAACAAACTTAATGATTAGAGCCACGACAAGCGCGTAAATGGCGATAGCTTCAGTGAAGGCAATAGCCAAAATCATCGCGGTCTGCACTTTTGATGCAGCTTCCGGATTCCGGCCAATTGATTCCATGGCTTTACCGGCCAATTTTCCGATAGCCATAGCTGGGCCAAAAGCACCAACCGCAATCGCGAAAGCGGCAGCGATAGCTTTCACGGCGTCTAGATTGCTCAAGATGCCGGTCGCAACCTCTTTTGTTTCTTCAACAGCCATAATTTTATTCGACAGTCATCCGCTTACGACGGAAATATTTTATTGACAAGCGAGTGAGAGAAATGAAATTTTAATTTCATTTCCGAACGAGCGCAGTCAACAAAGATTTATCTTTATTTAACGTCGGCGATTTACTGTCGTTATGTTAATTATTTATTGATAAATTAATTAATGTGCGTGCTCCTCATGTTCATGTTCCGTGACCGCCATTTTCAAAAATACTAAAGTCAACATTGCAAAAACTAAGGCCTGGACAAACCCAACGAAAATTTCCAAGAATAAAAATGGCAAAGGCACAATATATGGTACAAGAAAACTCACTACTGTTAACAAAACTTCACCGGCAAAAATATTTCCAAAAAGCCGGAACGAAAAGGAAATAAATTTAGCTAATTCGGCGATTAATTCAAGAAAACCGGCGAAAAAATTTATGATCCCGTTAAAGGAAGGAACTGGTAAAAATCCGTATTTTATTTTAAATAAACCGCCAAATGGCAAAAACTTTTTTCCATATTTCCAAAAGCCAATCCCCGCGATGCCGAAAATTTGGGTAGAAAAAACTGAAACAATGGCGATAGCCAAGGTTACGTTTAAATCGGCTGAAGCCGAACGGATAAAAGGAACCAGAATTGTTTCTCCATGATGCTCTTCCCAAATACCAATTGTGCCAAGCCCTGGGACAACCTCGATCCAATTAGACAAAATTACAAAAATAAAAATTGTGAAAACTATCGGAAAAAACTTTTTGGCCTGCTTTCTATCGCCCGTAATTGTTTCCATAAAATTCAGAGCGCCCTCTATAACCGTTTCTACCACATTTTGTAAACCCCTCGGTATTTCTTTTAAATTTTTTCTAACAAGCAACGCGATAACTACTAAAAATAAAATTATAACCCAAGCCACGAGCAAGGTATTTGTAACAGGAAAACTTCCGATATGAAAAATTGGTTCAGCTGCTAAAGAAATGTTCATAACCTAATCTATTTTTCCTTATTTTTATGTTCTGTTTCACTTAGAATTTTTATAGTTTTGTAATAAACCGCGAAGGTCGAAACAATCAAAGACAAAATCACTCCAGCCAGAAGCAGCCAGGGAGAAGTATTAAATTTTTTGTCCAAAAGCCTGCCCAGAAGCGCCAAAACTACGAGAGGGACAGCAATAGAATAACCAAGTTGCCAAGCCAAAGATAGCGCCGACCAAGCCTGGTTTTTTTCTTTTGTTTCTTGCTGTTTTTCTAATTTATCCACAACTTTAACCTTTCCTTAATCTTAATTTAGATATTTAGATATTTTAGATAACTTTTTGAAAAAGGTCAAGACTTTTTTAAAATAAATAAAAAAAGGACCCGTCCCTCCATGGCGAGTCCTGGTTCTCTCCTTACGGTTCGAAATGACGTATCGCGCAAGCAAGGGTCGAGAAACCCCGCCAAGCGCGAACCACTGGTATCCCGGCCTTCCGGAGGTAAGCAATGAACAGCTTCTGCTGTCTTTTAGAAGACGGCTGCAACTCGTCGCTTCCGTACGGATTTAGGCGGGAAACTCTGACCAGCACGTGCTGTTTGTTTTCCTGGAGTAAACCGACAAGACGTCTGGCGTGCTCCTCTTTATCGTTCACTCCCCTGATCAGCGCCCAGTTAACTACCAGGGCGATGTTTGTCTTTTTGGCGTACTCGATCCCGGCGCGTAGGATATCGCCGAGACTGTCCTCCATGGGCATGAAGCGCCGCCGTTCTCGGTCTTTTGAAAAGTGTACGGACAAGCGAAGTTGAATTCCGAGATCAGAATCTTCATCAATGAGCCGCCTTATCCCGCTCAAGACGCCAGAGGTGATGATGGTGATGTAGAGATCCCGTCCGAACACTTTCTTTACAAGGCGAGCCGCCCCAATCACGGCGTTATAGTTTAGAAAAGGCTCGCCGGCGCTCGTAAAGGACAAGACAAACCGATGGTCGTCGCCTCGCCAAAAACGATTTGAGCAGGAGGAGTTGTCCAGGATCATGCCGACGAAGGCCGCGATTTCTTCCGCGCTAAACGACCGGCCGAAATGTGCCCTTCCCACGACACAGAACCGGCAACCGCCCAACCATCCTTTGGCGCGCCCCCATTGGCTCACCTGACAACCGAAAGAAATCGGGGGGCAAATCATAAGCTTCGGTTCCTGATAGGGCAAGTGATACCACCGCCCAACCGCGCCCTTGCCTCTGATTCCGCCCACCACGTCCTCGATCTTTGGCTTCCCAGGCCCGGGCTGACGGACTCTCCGACCGAGAAACTCGACCCGCCCCACATGGAGAGCGTCGAGAATCTCTTTTCGCCGCTCTTTCCATGTTTTTTCTTCCATTTTTCCTCAAACGGACCCATCTTCCCTTGCTATCACTCCCCTTGCCCTGTTAAGTGGTCCGCCAAAAAACACCACCTAATGCTCTTTAGCGGACCACTTAATTTTTAATTATTTTTTAAAGAACCCGAAAGATTATCTTAGTAATAAAGAAGCTACTTGTCAACCATCAACAAATTCCAGTTTTTTATTTGGTAAATGAATAACAAATTGGCTGCCTTCACCCACTTTACTTTGAACATCAATATAACCCCCGTGAGCTTCAGCAATTGACTTACAAATCGCTAAACCCAAACCACTGCCTCCAATTTTTTCTCTAGTTCGAACTTTATTAACTCTATAAAACCTTTCAAAAATAAAAGGCAATTCGTCTTCCGGAATACCAATGCCGTTATCTCCAATGATTATCCGAATTTCATCATTACTGTTTTCTGTTGAGAGACGGACCCAACCGTTATTTTTTCCATACTTTATTGCGTTGGAAATTAAATTCAATAGCAATTTTAAAAATTTATTTTCATCAATTAATACATTTACTCCGCCATTGGCGTTCACTTCAATTTTAATATTTTTTTCTTTAGCTAAAATTTCCATTGATTGCGCCGCCGTTTTTAAAAGATTATCTAAATTCGCAGTAGTTCTTTTAATATTTAATTTTCCGGAACCGGCGTGCGTTAAAACCATCAGATCGGCAAGAATACCGGACATGTGTTCTACTTCCTCATCAATACTTTTTAAAGTTTCTTTTAATTCTTTTGCCTTCACCTTCTCGTCCAAGAGAGCGATATCAAGATTTCCCTTTACGATAGTGAGAGGCGTTCGCAGTTCATGCGACGCGTCAGCAATAAATTGAGATTTCAACTCAATAGACTTTTCTAATTTTTGATTAGCAATTTTTAATTCCTCTGTTCTTTGTTTAACCTTTTCTTCCAAATTTTTATTAAGATCTTTAACTTCCTCGTATAATTGGCTGTTGGCGATCGCAATAGCGGCGTTATTTGCCAGAGTCGTCATTGATTCCACCTCCCCTTCCTTAAATCTTCCAACTTCATCGCTATCTACTTTAATAACACCTATAACCTTTTTGTCTAAAATAATTGGCGTGGCCATTTCTGATTTTATGTTTTCTATCTCCGGCTGACCTATAAAATAAGGATCATTTTTAACATCATTGCTAAAATATAATTGCTTAATGAAAGCGGCGTGGCCGCAAAGCCCCTGGCCAACCTTGACGCGAACATTTTGCCAACCGGGCGGCATATTATAGGCCTCTTTTACTACGAGGTCGTCTTCATTTTCAAGTAATAAGATTGCCCCGCTGACCGCATTCGTTAATTTTACTGCGTTCCGAAGGATTAACCAAAGAACTTCTTCTAAATTTAATACCGAGTTAATTGCCCTTGATATTTGATTAATTAAATAAATTTGTCTTGCTCTACTTTTTAATTCTTCAAGGGCATGATGAGTTTCGGAGTTGTCCTGAGCGATAGAAATTGCTCCTTCACTTTCTCCCTTATCATTTTTGATTGGCACGGCCCAAATGTTTAAATATTTAACTTTTAAATCGTCCTTCAGAGAAATATATGACGGGAGGTTATAATACGAAAAAGATTCACCTTTATAGAGGAGATTTTTGTACTTTATCTGCAATTCTTCTGATTTTTTAATAAAGGTAAAATCAAATATATTTTTGCCAATTCTTTCCCGAGCCGATTGTTCGGATAAGGTTGTAAAATAAGGGTTTAGGGAAATAACCGTGCCATTTTTATCCAAAATCATAATACTGACCGGAACATTGTTAAAAATTTTTTCGTATTCCTCGGTTTTTTTTCTAAATTCATTTTCTAGAGCGTTTTTTTTCCGTAAAGCGACTCTGCCGGCGCAATATAAATAAGAACTGGATACAAGCGCCAAAACAACAAGGGTAACCCAAAAATAATTTACTATTTGAAAAAGAGAAATATCTAAATTAAATGGCCGGATATCTTCCCAAAAAGCAAACTGATGATGGGTGTATTGATAAACAAAATAAAAAATTCCCAGCACCAAGCCGATGCTCGAAAGAACATAAAACAAAAAATAATCGGAAAGATGGGATCCCGCTTTTTCGTAGGCAATCTTACAAGATTCAGCCAAATCAATTTTTGATTTAGGCTTTAGCATATTTTTAAACCTACCCTAAATTACCCTTAAAAGGACTTTCAGGTGGCTAACACTTTTATTTCTACCGAGGCTCCTGAATTATCTTATAGCCGACATTGCGAACGGTTTTTAGTAATTGAAGCGCGGCTTCCCCGTCAACTTTTTTTCTAAGGTTACTGACAGAAACATCTATAACATTGCTGCTATCTACAAAATTATATCCCCAAATATGTTCACCAATCATTGTTCTTGTGCAAACTTGTCCTGGCCGGCGCATAAAATAATCAAGTAAACGATATTCCTTACTTGTGAGTACCAAGGGTTTTCCCGCTCGCGTTACTTCGTGAGTAGCTGGATCTAAAATTAAATCAGAAATTTGCAGGACAGATCTTTTAACTGTTTTTTCGCGGCGAAGTAATGCTCTGATTCTCGCCAAAAGTTCGCCAAAAGCGAACGGCTTTACAATATAATCATCGGCTCCTTGATCAAGGCCTTTGATGCGGTCTTCAATCGTATCGCGCGCCGTAAGCATTATCACTGGCGCATCAATTTTTCTGTCTCGAATTTCTTTACAAACTTCGATGCCATCCTTTTTAGGCAACATTAAATCAAGAATAATTAAATCATAATCATTCACGCCCAATTTATTCAACGCCTCCTCACCGTCATAAGCCACATCAACTGTATAATGTTCCATTTCAAGGCCTCGCTGGATAAAACGCGTTATCTTATACTCATCTTCTACGACTAAAATGGTCATATTTTTCTCCCTTTGTGAAATTAAATTCACTTTAATTTATTTAAATTTGGAGGAAAACCCTCTGTTTCCATTAATATTGTATTACAATAATATTACGGAAAGATTAAGAAATTATTTAATCTTAATCCTCTGCCCAGATTAGTCAACCCCGTAGTGAAATTTTGGATTTTTGCCGAAGGCAAAATAAAATATTTTAACTTCATGCATACAACGCATATATTATGATGTCATGCTTATTAATAACAAAAATTAGTTTATCTTCCAAAATTCTACTACGGGGTCAAGTTTAAAAAACCTCGGTCAAATCCGAGGTTTCACTAGATTATTTTTCCATTTTTGAAAAAAGGCGTCTGGCATTTTCCGTTGTTATTTTTTCTACTTCCTCGTATGATTCGTTTTTTACTCGCGCGACTTCCTTCGCGACAAACTCAACATAAAGCGGCTCATTTCTCTTTCCACGATGCGGTTCGGGCGTAAGATACGGACAATCGGTTTCTACCATTATTTTATTCAAAGGAATTTTTGCCAAAGCCTCACCTTCATAATGAGCAAAAGTGATCACGCCAGTAAAAGAAATCAAAAATCCTAAATTTAAATAACGCCTTGCCTCTTCAAAACTTCCCGAAAAACAATGCATCACTCCTCTTACATCAGGACCGGCCGGCTTATCAAAATTTTCTAGGAGCTGGATTAAATCGGCGTGAGCTTCGCGGCAATGAACAATTACTGGTAATTTTTTTTCCACGGATAACTTTAAAAATTCTAATAAAACTCCTTTTTGTAAATTTTTTATTTCCGTTGGAGATTTTATTTGCCTACCGCTTACTCCGCTGCCGGAGCCTTCCGGCCGAATTGACGACGGCATTCTAAAATAATCTAAACCAATTTCCCCAAGTGCTACGACTTTTGGATGCACTGCCAGTTTTTTATATTCTTCTATATCAATATCTTCATCTAAAACATGAACCGGGTGAAGTCCAACCGCGGCGTAAACACCGTCGGGAAATTCTTCGGCAATGGCTACGGCCTTTTTGCTTGTTTCTAAATTACTGCCAACATTAATAATTTTAATTCCAGCATCAAGCGCCCGCTTGGCTGTTTCCCGCCAATCATTTTCAAACGCTTCAAAATTAAGATGGGCGTGAGTGTCAAATAACATAAGATTTTAATTGTTTAACCACTTCCGGAAGAAGAGGCATCAAAATTTTCCCAACAGCGATAAGATAATGTGCAACTTTTGAATCAGCTAAAGAATTTATAAACCAATCGCCAAGGGGATATCTTTCCGCGACAAAAAGAGTCAAACCCAAAACCAAAGTACCTTCCAAAAATCCAAACACCCCGCCCAAAAGCCGGTTGATGGTGCTTAAAAAAGGAATAATTTTTAAAAATGAAAAAATCTTGTCAATTATCCAAAAAACTAAACCCACGAGGCGGTTAATAATAATAAAAAGAAGTAAAAAGCAGACGACTTTGGCTAAATTTTCATGGCCGCCAAAAAGAAAACCAAGCCATGAAGCGACATCGTCGTACCACCGTGCCGCTAAAAACGCGCCGGCAATCGTCCCAACCAAAACCCCGAGAGCGTTAATTAAACCAAACCATAAGCCATAAAGCACAAATCCGCCGAGAATTAGGAGAAGAATGAGGTCGAAAAGAACCATATAATTATTTTATTTTATTAATCTCGGGAACAAGGCCGTTCCTTTTTTTATCTTTTTCCCCGGAACAAGTCCGCCCCACTCTTTCGCTTCTTCCAAATTTTTCTTCTTTTCCGTTTCCGGCTTCAAGCCGAGCTGCTCAAAAATTTTATCCGAAGTCATGGGCATAAACGGCGCGATCTGCCAGGCAATGTGCCGCAAAGTTTCAATCAGGGTATAAATTACTCGCGACAATCTTTCTTTATCAACTTTAGCCAATTGCCACGGCGCTTCGGTATTTATAAATTGATCGCAAAAAGAAATCAAATCCCAAACGTCTTTCAGCGCCAAATGCGGCGCCAATTTTTCCATATTTATCTCGTAACTCTGCCAAGTCCGCTCCACGCTGCCGGAAGTTTTATCCGGAATTTTACTATCAAAATATTTTTCACACATTGAAAGAACCCGAGCGACAAGATTTCCTAAACCATTAGCCAGTTCTGCGTTATAACGTTCTTCCAGGCGCGTAAAACTAAAATCCCCGTCTTCTCCAAAAGAAACTTCACGCGAAAGGAAATAGCGCGTTTCGTCAACGCCGTATTTATTCGCCAGCTCCACCGGGTCAATAACATTGCCAAGCGACTTACTCATCTTCTGCCCGTCAATTGTGAAATATCCATGGACAAAAAGTTGTTTCGGCAAATTTTCACCCATAGCTAAAAGCATCGCCGGCCAAATCGTAGAATGAACGCGCAAGATGTCTTTGCTCATCAATTGAACATCTGCCGGCCAGAATTTTTTATACGCCTTCTTGTCTTTCGGCCAGCCGAGTCCAGTCAAATAGTTTAAAAAAGCGTCAATCCAAACATAAAGCGTGTGGTTTTTATCGAACGGCAATTCTATGCCCCACGGCACTTTTTCTTTTTTCCGCGAAATGGCTACGTCCCTTAATCCTTCCTTTTCAAAAAAAGAAATCACTTCGTTTTTACGCGTTTCCGGACTGATTTTAAATTTATCGTTTTTAATGTGTTTTAATAATTCATCCTGAAATTTGGACATTTTAAATAAGTACGCTTCCTCCGTATGGATTTCCGGTTCAGTTTTATGATCAGGGCATTTTCCGTCAACTAATTCCGCTCTGGTTTTGTATTGTTCGCACCCGACGCAGTAGAGCGCTTCGTATTTTCCTTTATAAATAAATTTTTTATCAAAAAGTTCCTGCGTCACTTCGGCCACGGCTTTTTCGTGCGCCGGATCGGTCGTGCGGATAAAATTATCATTTGAAATATTCAAAGTATCCCAGGCCGCGGAAAAGGCGGCGGAAATTTCGTCAACAAATTCTTTCGGCTTTTTTCCAACCTTATCGGCGATCTGTTGGATTTTAGCGCCGTGCTCGTCCGTGCCGGTCAAAAAGAAAACTTCCTCGCCGCGCATACGGTGATAGCGCGCCAAAACATCAGCCGAAATAGTTGTATAAGCGTGGCCGATGTGCGGTTTTGCGTTTACATAATAAATCGGAGTGGTGATGTAAAATTTTTTATTTTTTGCGGCCATAATTTTACTTTTTACCGACCACGACAACAAATTCTCCTTTTGTC
>Ga0172380_10008632_pt1 | contig 11059 bp, 12 predicted proteins | sample Leawe162metaG_FD_119747 | JGI IMG/M metagenome (GOLD analysis project Ga0172380, IMG submission 119747) | Leachate microbial communities from a municipal landfill in Southern Ontario, Canada - Leachate well 162 metaG | ecosystem: Engineered > Solid waste > Landfill > Unclassified | place... | reverse complement strand
CTCTGAATCGTCGATCGAGAGCTACAGCTCTGACGTGCGCCAGTTCGTGCGCTGGTTCGAGGATGAATTCTCTCAATCCTTCGATTGCAGCCAGATCAGCAGCCGCGAATTGCGCCATTATTATGACCATTGCAAGGCCGGGCACATGAGCGCCGCCACCTGGAACCGCAGGCGGGTCTCGCTGGCGCTGTTCTGCCAGTTCCTCCTGGCCAAAGGGCTGGTGGCATTCGACCCCTTCCAGGGCGTGCCGGTGATGGTGAAAGATGAAGTAGCACCAAGATCCCTCAACAAATCTGATTATTTCAAGTTCATGCACGCGGTTGATCAAGCGGTCAACGCGGCACAAACGACCCGTCAGCGCCAGTTGGCCATTCGCAACCGTGCCATGATCGCGCTGATGGTTGGCGCCGGTCTGCGTGTGGGTGAAGTCTGTGCACTTGAGCGGGTTCAACTGCTATTGTCCGATCGTAAGGGCGCCGCTAAATTTGTCGGCAAAGATAATAAGCAGGCTGATCAACCGTTGGGGCGTGAAGTGCGCCTGGCGCTGTCTCAATGGCTGGAGATGCCCTCCAGCAGCCCTGTGCTGTTCAATGGCATCACCACGCGCCAGGCAGAGCGCATTGTGAGCGACCTGGGGCGTTCTGTGGGTCTCAAACTCTCCTGCCATGCCCTGCGCCACACCTATGTTTACCGGATGAGTGAAAGAGTCAATTTTGCTGACTTGAAACAATTAGCCAGGCACAGCCGGGCTGATCAAACCATGCGTTATGCCATGCCGCACCGGGAAGATCTGGAGCGGGCGGTTGAAGATCTATAGGAGGATGAGATGTGTGATTGCGTAAAGATGATTAACAAACAACTGGCTGAAAGAAATTTACGGCTTGAAGTAGATCTGGCTTTAGCCAAAAATCAACTGACAACCAGTCTTCCTCTTCATACGGAATTCATTGATGAGGCAAAGAAAAGACGTGGCCAAAAGCCACCTCATATGTTCTTGAAGTATTGTCCTTTTTGCGGAGAGAAATACCCTGATCTAAAATAATTCGCTCCCCAGGCGCTGCGGGTGGTCTCTTTCTCCCCTACCCATCCGCAGCCGGGGAGATATTGAATCCACTTAATTCAGGAGAAAAAAAATGAAGGTTTTTGAAAAAAGTTTGTTGATCTTGTTCGTCCTGGTAATCGTGTGTTTGTTGTTGGCCACCACAAAGCCGGTCGGAGCGCATTCCAGCTGCGCAGATCTATCAATGGCGATGGCTACGAACGCGAGCCGATCGCGCGCAGTCATGTCTCAAATCACCTCCTCGGAAAAGGGCTATGTGCGCGGGAATTACACGCGCGCCCAGTTCATTGCCGATGAGAATGCCCGGTTCGCCAAATATCTTGGCTATCGCGTGGCCATGCTCGACGCGCAGATCGCCTGGAATAAGACCTGTAGCACGCACAAGCGGTAAGTCCTTGGCCGGTGGAGATCACGTTCAAAACCGGTCAATTCGTAACAAATCACAGCATCAAAGGAGTGGATATGGCTGGTCGAGTTTTACCAGGCACCTTGCAAATCAGGGTGATCGTTGACAGTGATCAATCAGAGGAAATATCCAAGAAATTCATTGATTTTCTCGAGGATCAACAAATGAGGGTTGTCGAATGCTCACCCGATTATCTAGACAGATTTGACGCCGATCGCCGTAAGTTTCATATCACTGCGATCCCATTGAACACGATTAACAATCTAAACCCAGGAGCATGAAAATGGACGAGATAGATCAAGAGATACGAATAAAGTCACTCCAAAAAATTGAATCGCTTTTTCAGAAGGGCGAACAGTCCCTTCAAATTGAAGAAGAGCGCATCCGGGTTGCGAATGAAACTGCGAATCTAGTGTATGAAAAAAAGATAGCAGTTCTTCGAGAACGTATATTAAGTGACATTGGGTTCCAATTCCGCGATTATGTCGAAGTAAATTATCAACATGAGGATTTCTTCAAGAACTTTTATTTCTTGAGAAGTCTTCCAAGTGCAGTTGATATCTGCATCTTTTTTCATGATGTGCTTCAGTTTTCGCTTCCAGACAATCAAGGTGAGTTCTCCAGCCATTCCCTTGTTGTTGATGATCTGGCGATCGCATTGGCAACGGCCAGGCGCATGTTTCTTCAAAAGGAATCAAAAGCCAAAGAACTCCAATACAAAAATATAGAGCAACCCGAACCGTGTGCGGATATATCCGCAGCCATTCGCCAGATCGTCCAGGATGAGATTGCCGCTCACGTGGCATAGTTTATGGGCTACTCGTCGCGGGTCAAAGCGTGTGATTTCCAGGTGGTCATTGTCCCATGCCCGCCTGAGCATCTGCATGCCTGGTATGCGAGCATCCTTCTCTGGTGGGAGCTGGTATCACAGTACGAATCTACAGATGAGCCGTTGCAAGATGCCACTGATATAGAGGAAAGCAGTAGTAATAAAAATCTAGAAGTTCCCAAATTCACCCCCTTTTCCCCTGTTTGTGAGGGAGATCAAAAAGCATTGGGCCTGGTCGATAAAAACAATGTCGCATAACAACGGGTTATGCGACATAAACAGGCAATATCAGGCGTCAAATGACCTGGAAACCATGGATTATCGTGACAAATACATGTCGCATAACAGGGAGCACCACAGGGGGTACGCCAAAAATGGAGCACAGATCGGGGTCAAGGCGGTGGCCGCCTTCCCGTCACGGAATTTTGCGAGCAATTTCAAATAGGTTGAGCTTGGAGGCAGGCATTGGCTATTCCCATTGATGAATTAGTTGAACAGGTAAAGCAAGCAAACCGGATCGAGAGCGTGATTGCGAAGGATTTTGCGATCACTGGGCACGGGCGGCGCCTTGCTACTGCTGAGCATCCCTCGCTGCAGATCGACGTGGATAGGCAGGAATATTGGTGGTGGAGCAAGGGCAATGACAAGGACTCCCATGGCGACGTGATCAACTGGGTGATGTCGCAGAACGGCTGGGACTTCAAAACGGCAATCGAACACCTGTGTCACCTGGGCAATGTTGCCGCGCCAGACTGGAGCAAACAGGACTCAACTACCAGGATGACAACCAGGCAACGCGAAGATGCTCTGACAGTTGCGAGTGATGTATTTCACAAATGGCTGCTGGCTGATGCTGCTGCTTTGGATTATTGTCACGGGCGCGGCTGGACGGATGAAACGATCCAGCGGACAAGGCTCGGGTTCACGGGGAATAAGACGGACACGGACAAGTTGCGCAAGGAAATGATGGACGCGTTCGGGGTGGCTGGTGTGGATCCACGGTGCCCTGCTGCTGTTGCTGTGATCGGGTTCAAGGGCGACGTGAAGCACTGGGGCATCGATTACGAGGTGAAGCCAGACCAGGCGTGGGTGGAGAAGGATTACATCCACGGGGTGGTTGGTTGGGGATCGGTGGTGTATTCGCACATGTTCGCGGGACGCTGCACATACATCGCGCTGAGGAAACTCGGAGAGAAGGAACATCACAACCTGAACAGCCTGCTGGTGGGCGAACGCAGGATCTTCACGAACAGCCGCTGGTCGAAAAGTTCTCCGTTGTGTGTGGTGGTGGAAGGCCAGGCGGACGCAATCACGCTAGATCAGTGGGAGATCCCGGCAGTGGCATTGTGTGGTGTGGCTGCCACTGATTCTCTCGGTAAAATGCTGGCCTGCGACGACAAGAACAAACGTGCTATTTTTTATCTTGGATTGGACTCGGACAAGGCCGGTTCTTTTGATTCGTTCGTTTCCGATCGGGACACTGGTCCCAACAAAAAAGCCAACAACACGGTGAAGGTGGCCAAGATCCTCGGGCCGATGACGTACATCCTGGAATGGGGACGTGTCGCCCAGGACGTGATCAAGGGTTTGAAAGCCGATGATGCCGTGAAAGACGCCAACGATATTTTGAAGGTATCCATCCAGAAGAAAATGGATCCTGAAAAGGTGGCAAAGGAAGTCGGCTCGCAGATCAACGCCTGCAGAACGGTGTTCGTGAACAAATTTGCGCAACTGGCGGGCATGGAAACGGGAGCCAGGCGGGATGAAGCGATCAAAGCTGTGGTGGAAGTGATCGCTGTGATGGACGATATGACCTATGCCAGGACGCAAAAAGACCTGGCAAAGTGTCTGGATGTTGATCAGCGCGAGCTGAAAAACATGGTAAAAGCGATCGCCAAGGAAGAAAAGAAAAAGGATGACCTCGGCGACAACGTTGAATACATCATGGGTGGGTACATCAAGGGCTGGCTGGTGGAGTCAATGTATGACCCGGAAGACCTAAAGATGATGCTGGCGTGGCGCGAACCCAACGGGCGCATTGACACGGGCTACACGGTTACGATCGATGCGAAAAAATACGCTGCAATGCCACCCACTGAGACGATCATGAAAGGCGGGGTGGCGATGGCGTCGAAACTGGGGGCACTTAAAGAGACGCGCGAGCTGGCAAAATTGATCGAGGGTTTCGTGAACCGGGTGTACCTTCTGCCGAACCCATTGTTCGCAAAGATCATTTCCTACTATGTGTTGCTGACATGGGTGTATGACTCTTACCCGGCCATCCCCTACTTGCGTGCCACCGGGGAGCCTGGGAGCGGCAAAAGTGAGCTGATGAAGCGGATCGGGATGCTGTGCTATCGGACTATGAGCTCGAGCGGCGCCAGCTCTACATCCTCACTGTTCCGAATGGTGGAACGGTACAAGGGAACAGTGCTGATGGATGAGATGGACCTGCGGGATTCAGGAGCGAGCGCAGACATTATCAAGTTTCTGACACAGGGAGCCATGGAAGACGGCCCGATCTACCGAACCGAGAAGGTGGTGATCGACGGCAAAGAGGAGTTCCAGGAGACGATGTTCCAGACGTTTTGCCCGAAGCTGATCGGGATGCAGGGCGACTTTTTTGACAAGGCAGTCGGAACGAGGTGTATCACCTTCCAGGTAGAGCCGCGGGAAACTTACGAGCTGCGCGACGCTGGGATCCCGCTTGAGCGGACGAAGGCAATGAAGGCCGAGGCGCTGGCCATCCGCAACCTGCTGCTGCACTGGCGACTGGTGAACTGGCAGCCACAGCGGGAGATCAACCCGGATTTTTATAACGAGAATATCTCGGCGCGGTTGAACCAGGTGACGGTCGCGATCCAAATGATCGCTGAAAATGACGTGGATCTGCGCAAAGAGATCAATCACTTCATGAATGAGTATTACCTTTACCTCCAGCAAGACAAGGCTATGTCAGTTGAAGCCAGGATCATTGAGGCGCTGTGGACGATCTATAAATTCCCTGACACGCACCAACAAATGGTGATCACTGGAACGGATGGGACAGAGCAAATCAAGGTTGGAAATGTTAAGAACATTGCCAACACGATCATGAAGTTTATGAACATGGATGAGGGCGACGAGGAGGAAGACGACAGTAAATCCAAAAGGAAGAAAAAGGATGCGATCTCGGCGCAGATGGTGGGACGCAGGCTGCGGGACAAGCTGCACATGCCGATCACTAACCGAACGAGCGAAGGATTTTACGTGATCTGGGACGAGAAGCGGCTGGTGAAGTTATCGCGGAGTTATGGGGTGAACCCGGACGACCTGGGACCACGTGAAGGGGTTGAGACTTACGCCACGAGCTCGAATGATGGGAAGCCAGTGCAGAAGACGGCAGTGAAACCGGTGGCCAAGAAGGTTGAAGTGCAGGATCCGCTGATCGAAGGAGGTGAGTGAATGAAAAGGATATTTAACCGCGGTATCTCGAGGCTACCCCGCTCGCAAAGTACGCTCGGGGGTAAAAACCATCTGATCTATTTCCGGATCGGTCGCAAAGCTCCCTCCCGGAACAAAGCGGAAATTGTTTTTATGTACTTTGTGAACTTCATGAACTTTGTTTCGGTTTCCGGAGACTTTATTTGTTTTTGCAGCGAAAAAGAGGTCTGTCAGACTGCAAAAACAATTGATAAGCCTGTTTTGGGCGTTTTGAAGTTCATGAAGTTCATAAGTTCATTAGGCGGTAATTCATTTATTACAAATGTTACTGATAGTTTACCAAAAAGTAAGAAAAATGATGAATATATGAACATCCATGAACTGACATGGGGTCTATTCCCATTTTTGGCAATGCAGTAATGAAGTGGTAAGTAAATTGGGTGAACTTCGGTTTTGGAAGTTCATTGGAAGTTCATCGAAAAGTGGAAACCCCACAGAACAGGGCAACCACGAACAACACGAAAGGCACGAAAAAAAAGAGGAGCGGTTTTATGCAAAATGATTCACCGGTTTTGAATGTAGGTTTGTTGTGGCTGATGGACCCGAAGATGGGGATCGTGGAAAATGCCAGGGAGGCGCTGCAGCACCATCAGGAGAAGTTCGGGTACGAGGCGACGCTGATCAACGCGAACCCGACCGAGGTTCCTGAAAGTGGGATCGAGGTGGATGGGCTGAGGGTGATGCCGGTGGAAGGAACGCTGGGAAAGCATTTGTTTGTGGGCGTGCACGTGGAAAGAAGGAATAAATGATCATCACAATTGCAAATCAAAAGGGCGGGGTGGGGAAGACGACAACGGCGGTGACGCTGGCCCATGGCTTGGCAATCAAGGGCTTTGAAACGATTTTGATCGACCTGGACAGCCAGGGAAATTGCTCTGACGCGCTGGGGATCGAGAAGGGTGCGGCGTTGTTTGACTGGCTGATCAGCGGGAAGGAGCTGGCGAGCTGCGCGGTGAATGCAAGGCCGCGGTTGGATGTGATCCGGAGCGACAAGCAGACGTACCAGCTCAAGCAAATCCTGGCAGCCAGGGATTTTCGAGAAAATGTGTTGGCCGATGGATTGAAGGGGTACGAACGCCGGTATGACGTGGTGGTGATGGACAGCGCGCCATCGGTGGATGTGCTGCACATGGCGTCCCTGGTGGCGAGCGATTACCTGGTGGCTGTAACAAAGCTGGATCAGTTCAGCACCGAGGGAGTGATGGAGAGTTTGAAATCTTTGGAGTCGGCGCTGCGGGCAACGAAGAGCCAGTGCGAGGTGGCGGGGATCATCCCAACATTTTATGACCGGGTGACAAATGAGAGCCACGCGCAGCTGGAGAATCTGGCGCAGACGTACAACGGTTTGGTCTGGCCGCCGATCCCGCAGGATACGAGCTGCAGGGAAGCATCCAGGCTGGGGAAGACGCTGTTCGAGATGCAACCAGGACGAGCGCTGACCGGGTATGTGGAATGTCTGGATCGGTTGATCAAGATCTTATAGGAACGGGCACGACATGTCGTGCCCCTACAAAATGACAGGTGAAAAATGAAGGATGAAAAAGGATTTATCACAGGGTTGGATCCGGCAGTGGCCGCGCTGATCGGGAAGGGTGCACAGAGTAAAAAGGAAAGGGCGATGCCGAGGGCGGAGCGGGCGAAGTCAAAGAAGGCTGCACAAAAGCAAGCCGATCGGAATGGGAGCCGGGCGGTGTATGACCTGGATCCGGATCTGATCGAGGCGGTGAAGAATTTGGCGGTTGAGAATGAAACGACGGCGAGCCAGGTGGCGGCGATCGCGATCCGTTATTTCTTGAAGGCAATGCAGTTCGGGGAGGTGGATCTGGAACGGTATAAACGAGCGCTGCCGAAGAATCCGCGGTACGGGTATGAGCTGGTGTGGGAGGAGTAACAATGAGTGGATCAACGGTCTATTGCAGAAATTGCGGACTTGATTGGGGATCATGCAAATGCTCATCGGCAGATTTTGTTTGTGGAACCTGCGAGAAGCCAGTCCAGTTTTGTAAATGTGAAGAAGCAATACTCAAGCATCAATGTGAATTTTGTTTGAAGTTCACAGCGATAACGCAGCATTCTCGAACTGGAAAATGGGTTTGTTTTACGTGCCTTGAAAAACCGGTAGTGAAGTATCGCTTGGAAAATGAATAAATCCGGTTGAAGGGGTACCACCAGCGAATTTATAGGGGTACCACCGGAAAAAGTAACGAGAAAAGGCGGGGGTACCGCATGAATCAGGGGCGGGGGTACCGCAAGGGCAAGCAGGAAGGCCGGAAAAGCCGGTGGGTAAGGATAAATGGGTATTTATGGGAATGAGGGTTATGAGCGATAAAAAAGTCATTGAAGCAGTCGATCTTTTTGCAGGCGCAGGCGGGACCTCAACCGGCCTGATACAGGCGGTTGAAGAACTCGGATATGAGCTGCACCTTACAGCAATAAACCACTGGGATGTGGCAATTTCTTCCCACGCGTTAAACCACCCAGGCGTCAGTCATCTATGCCAGAACCTAAACAACGTGAAACCTTTGGATGTTGTCCCTGGTGGATATCTGGATCTATTGGTGGCATCCCCTGAATGCACACATCACTCTAATGCCCGGGGCGGCAAACCGATGGATGAGCAAAGCCGCGCTGGCGCAGACTTCGTTACCATGTGGGCCGAAAAGCTGTACATCGAAAACATCCTCATCGAGAACGTCAAAGAGTTTATGACCTGGGGGCCGCTGGATAAGGACAGGCGGCCAATTGAACACCTGAAAGGCAAATTGTTTTTGAGTTTTATCGAACGGTTGAAAGCACTCGATTACGTTGTCGATTACCGGGTGATCAACGCAGCAAATTACGGTGACGCGACAACCAGGGAACGACTTTTCATACTGGCGCGAAAATCTCACAAGGCGATCGCCTGGCCGGAGCCGTCGCACTCAAAAAGCGGTGAACTTGGTTTCCTGGCGCAAACAAGAAAATGGCGGCCAGCAAAAGAGATCATCGACTGGAGCATCAAAGGCAATTCCATTTTCAACCGTAAAAAGCCTCTGTGTGAGAACACCATGCGGCGAATCATGAAGGGTCTGGAAAAATTCGGCGGACAACCGTTTCTTGCAGAGTATCACGGTGCCAGTTACATAGGTGGTGATCGGATAGGATCTCTTCAAGAACCCATGCCGACAGTGGCTACCAGCAATCAGTTCGCACTCTGTGAACCTTTCATCATTTCAACCAATTGGGGGATGACCAATCGAAGCGTCGCGCGGTCCGTCAATGAACCTATTCCCACAGTGGTTGCGCAAGATAATAATTTGCACCTTGTCCAGCCATACATTGTGAAAATGTATGGGGCTTCCAATGCTTCAGATATCAATCAACCGCTGCCAACCGTTGTTGGTGGGGATGGCCACCTGTACCTGTGCGAACCGTTCATTCTTGGCCAACAGAGCTGTGCTGCACCGCGTTCAGTTGATCAACCAATTCCAACGATTGCAGGCGCGGGAGCAATCGCGCTGGTTGAACCTTTCCTGGTGAACTATAACGGGAACGGTCAACCGCACAGTGTGGAGGATCCGCTGGATACAGTGACGAGCAAAGACCGGTTTGGATTGGTGCTCCCAATGGCGAACGGTGAGCACGCCGTGATGGATATTTTGTTCCGGATGCTGACTCCGAAGGAATTGGCTGGAGCGATGTCGTTTCCGGAAAACTATATTTTCAACGGAGCGCGGGATGTGCAGGTAAAGCAGATCGGCAACGCGGTGCCAGTAAGGACCGCGAAGGCGTTATGCGGAGCGCTGTTGTCGTGAAGAGAGTGGGCACGACATGTCCCGGTGAACCTGGGATAAGCATCGTGCCCCTACAGTTGATCATGTAATACCAGGAGGTTTATATGAGCGGCAAGACGAAGATTGAGTGGGCAGACAGGGTTTGGAATCCGGTGGTGGGGTGCACGCCGGTGAGCGAGGGGTGCCGGAATTGTTATGCGAAGCGGTTGCATGACATGCGGCATAAGGCGTATCTGGAGGGGAAGAAGGTACCGGAACAATATGCGAAACCGTTCGAGCAGGTGCAGCTTATGGGTCTGCGAATAGGCAAGCCTTTAGGATGGAAGAAACCGCAAAGGATCTTTGTGAATTCGGTAAGCGATCTATTTCATCCCGAAGTGCCAATCTCATTTTTGGCAAATCTATTTGAGACGATGGCATCCTGGGTGTTGGTATGTAAAGATCCAGCTTGTGACCATGAAGAAGAAGAATGTTGGGTCCGGCATACTTTCATGGTATTGACAAAGCGACCCAATCAAATGTACCAGGCTATCACAGAAGATATCCCTGGGTTCGTTGATCAAGTATTTCCAGGTGATTCGGCGTTGGCCATAACCGGCGTTCTCGATAATTGGCCTCTGAAAAACCTGTGGCTGGGGGTTTCCATCAGCTCCGAAAAAGATCTATGGATGTTGGACGGGTTGATGAGCACTCCGGCAGCGGTACGGTTCGTGTCGGTGGAACCGATGCTTGGGCCGGTGGATCTGACGCCTTATTTGAACCGGGGTGAATGCCATTCGCCCCTACAATGGGTGATCTGCGGCGGGGAGAGCGGTTTGAATTCGAGGTTGATGGATCCGTTATGGCCAAGCGCGCTGAGGGATCAATGTGTCAGCGCAGGCGTGCCGTTCTTCTTCAAAGGATGGGGAGAGTGGGGGCCGATGGCTGGAATGATGGCAAGAGTTGGGAAGGCTCGTTCGGGGCGGTTATCGGACGGGCGGGAGTGGAATGAGTTCCCGGGGAGGGAATTATGAGACACCATCGTGGCGGAACGAGTTCGTCAATTTTTACGCTGGACCATATGCGGATCAATGATATGCGCCCGCGGGAGGAGATGCAGGCAGGGGATGTTGTACGGGTGCCGGGACAAATGATCCGGGGAAAAATATTGAAATTGGATTGTGATCACAGGATGGCGTGGGTCGAATCCGGGGCCGGTTATCGGGGATGGTGGTATTTGAAAGATCTGAAAGTGGAGAATTGACTATGGAGAATTTACCAAGCGAAGATCTTATCTCAAATACTCTTTCCCCGCTGGGTCTAAGAGAAGTGCACGCGATGAAGTATGGAGCAAAGCCGGATCTGGATTATTGGATCAACCTGGTTTGCCCGGATTACGCGCGGGATTCCGTCACCTGGTTTGTTACGTATGAAGCCGGAGTAAATACGCATCATTTGTACCTGTGGTGGAACGCGCGGGAGGTGGTTGAGTTCGAAAAGTCAGCCAGCATTCCCCTCCAGTTCGCAGT
>Ga0172380_10008631_pt1 | contig 11059 bp, 14 predicted proteins | sample Leawe162metaG_FD_119747 | JGI IMG/M metagenome (GOLD analysis project Ga0172380, IMG submission 119747) | Leachate microbial communities from a municipal landfill in Southern Ontario, Canada - Leachate well 162 metaG | ecosystem: Engineered > Solid waste > Landfill > Unclassified | place... | reverse complement strand
GTCTTTAGACCGTCACCTGGAATTCCTTACTACTTCACAACTTGTGTGTTGATACCATCGGGTGAGTGGAGAATTGAAGGGCCTGGACCTGATACGCTCATGTTGGCGAACATTCCCGGGTTAAACTCGGATAGCTGTATTTTTATGCAGTTCCTGAGCAATCTCTCATTCACTCCGAACACGACACTGACTTCGGATATGCTTCCTTGGTCTCGTACGATATCTGTTGCCGATCTATGTGGTGGCCAACTCAAGTGCGGAAAGTACATTAATTCCTCGAATATCGTTCGGGAAGTAATTCAGGTTACAGGTACTGGTCCTTATCTAGTAGAGCTTTCCGATCCAACGACGAACGAGGCCACGAGTGCAACAGGATCACTCGTGTACATCATCAATCCCGACGACCACGCTGGCGGGACTGCTGGGTACTCGACTTTGATAGCAGACTGGAAAGGCACTAGATTTGCCGCTCTAGGAAACACTACTCATAAGTTCCAAACGGCCGCGAACGCCTTTAGAAACTACGTTGCCAATGCTGTGATCGTAACGACGTTTGACGGCATTGCTTATGACTCACCAGATAAGGGCTTTAACTGTGATTTTGGTGCTTGCGAGTGTGTTTATGATCATATCATAGCTGACGTAGGAGCGGGAACACATGCTGTGGGAGCAGGTTGGCACGGTATGGAAGGTGACTACCGTTGTGAATACCGCAATTGCACCTTCAATGGGATGACTGCATTTGGGATCACAGGATCGACCAAATGTAAGGCTACAAATTGCCATTGGTTCGGACGCAATTACGGCAGTAGTACCGGCCCTTTTATTTGCGGTACTCAGGGGGCACATTCATTCGGCAATGTGATTCAGGACTGCTCTGCAAGCGGGGTGTTTCGTGCGTTTCAAATTGACGATTGTTTAATTGCCGAACCTCTGGCTTTAGAGAGTCGCTCCGATGCATTCATTAATTGCAAGTGCTTTGATAGTCCGCACCCTCTAACGCTGAAGTGGTCAACTACGACAGGCAAGATCTATGATCCGGTATTTCGAGGAATTGATGCCGATGCTACTGGTGTTCCCGGGGGTTGCCTTGGATTTTGGACAGAAGGTACCACTGATTCAACACGACTCATTGGTGGCGAGCTGTCGGATTTCTACATGCATTCTGATGCCGCTCTAGCCGAAGGTAACGTTGGGATGGGAGCTGCCTTTTATCCCAGACTGATGAAGAACATTTCGATATCACAAGCCACGGCTTTTCTTAGTATTGCCTCGGGCAACGCTCCTGTCGTTATCCAGCAAGCACACTGGTATTGCCGAATAGGAAATACGGCTAAAACGCTCATCGATTTCACCGCTGGCAACAGTCGTCTGGTATTTATAGACTCTGTGATCGATACAAATGGCCACATTGCATATGCACCCGTAGCTGGAAATGTGATTGAATTCATTAACTCTAAAGTGACTTGTGGAATTTTCTCGCGCAATGACGGTGCTGCCATCTCGTATCGTCGTAGCAACTGTCCTACGTTCACGGGCACAGTTGGGGCGAAAGCTATTTTGAACTATCAGAACGTCACATTAACTGGTGCAACACCTGTGAATGTAGCATTTGCTGATGCCAAGCTTAGTGATTTTCTTAACGTTACCATTATCACTGAAGCGGGAACACCGGGACCAATCAAGCAGCAGTTGGTGCCCGGGACTGGAGCTACGATTACAGGCACAGCTGGGGATACTTCTATTATTCAAGTTGTATTCAAGTGAGATTTTAGAATCGATATAATCCTAAAGAATAACGGATCTGTTCAGCGACCATTGGCTAATGCCCGCTTCAAAACATTGAATCTGTGGCCATAAATTGATTATATGAATAACTATGTATAATTAATGGGGTGTGGTGTATGTCTGATTTCAAAAAGTTTTTAGGTCATGTTGCTGAAGAAGATTGGGGATTCATGACAGAATCCGAAATGAATAAGATTCATTCAAATTTTTATGAAAATCGTGGCGAGAAAACCCCGTCCGGGCTCTTAGCCCGGATGCGGCTACGCCGCAAGGCTCGTCCTCGGGGATGAATCGCCCGTTAATATTTAAGTCGAGAAATACTAATACTACCATAGAATATCAGATGCTTAAAGCTTTCAAATATAGAATCTATCCTAATTCTTCTCAACAGGAAGAATTAGCAAGAGCTTTTGGTTCTTGTAGATTCTTATATAATAAAGCTCTGGAATACAAGAAACTTATCTATGAATCTGAAAAGAAATCTGTTTCCTATAATGATTTAGCTACAGTCTTCTTCAAAGATCTTAAAGAGGAATTTGATTGGTTAAAAGAAACCCCTTCTCAAGCACTTCAACAATCTCTTAAACATCTTGATTCTGCATATCAAAATTTCTTCAAAAAGCAATCCAAATTTCCTTCATTCAAAAGGAAATTTTCAAGACAATCATTTTCTATTCCTCAATTCGTCAAAGTCAATTTCAAAGATTCTATAATTAGATTGCCTAAAATCGGTAACATCAAAACCGTATTCCATAGAACTTTCGAAGGTATCATTAAGACTTGTACAGTTTCTAAAACACCTACTAATAAGTATTACATATCTATTCTTGTAGATGATAATAAAGAGCTTCCGAATAAAGTTACAGGAGATAAAGCGATAGGAATTGATCTGGGAATAAAATCATTTGCAACTTTTTCTAATGGAGAAAAAGTTGACAATCCTAAATTCTATGATCGATCATTAAACAAACTGAAAGCATTACAAACATCACTATCTAGAAAAATCAAAGGCTCTGCTAATTACCGAAAACTCAAGTTAAAACTTGCTATATTACATGAAAAGATTTGTAACAGAAGAGATAACTTTCTGCATCAATTATCTAAGAAGATTATTAACGATAACCAAGTAATAATCACTGAAGATCTTGCTGTACAAACTCTAATGGAAAAATCATATTCAAGTATGTCAAGAAACATCGGAGATGTTTCTTGGAGTAAATTTGTAACGATGTTAAAGTACAAAGCAGAATGGAATGGGAAGAGATTGGTTCAGATAGGAAGATACGATCCAAGTTCCAAGAAGTGTTCAGGATGTGGAAATATCTATTATGATCTGAAGTTAGAAGAAAGAACTTGGATATGTGATAAGTGTGGGAAAGAACATGATAGAGATGTTAATGCAGCAGTAAATATTCTACAATTCGGCATGGAACAAGCCGAATTAAAATGCCTTGATGCCCGAAGGGCCGAAAGGAAGCCCACAGGCTCGTCCTGTGGGTAGTTCACTGAACTACTCGTGGCGATTCACTGATATATCTATCTATATGGGAAGACGTAAGAAGGAAAGGCTAATCCCCAGCGTGTGCGAGATATGTAATGAGGACAATAAAGCTGTCCTTCATAAACACCATATCGTAGAACGCACAGATCCAAATACCAGCAATCACGAGATGAACCTAGCTATCATCTGTAGTAATTGCCATAATAAAATTCATGCAAATCCTCCGCAAATAATGATTATCGGGATATTCCCTTCTACTAAACTGCCATACAAGCGCACGTTGATATTTGAAGAGAATGGTAAGAGCAATGCTCCTGGTTTGACCAATCCTCCTTTCAAATCCAAAGCTGAATCAATGAAGGTGTTTTTATGAATCGAAATCGAAAGAAGTTACTATCAGAACAGCAAACAATGAAAGTTATCCTTGGCCTGGCACGTGAGCAGGGCTGTGAAGACAAGGTTCGCAAGCTAATTGAGAATTTCCAAAACGCAGTGAAGGGGGCTAAGACGCCTTGGGAACGCCAACAGATTGCTTCTCTAGGGATTGCTGAAATCCACAAGACAATCGGTTGCGTTGGTGGTTTGGTAGTGGATGGTGTAGAGATTCTTCCGCCAGAAATATCTTATCAAGAAGCAATAGATCAGCACAAGGGACTGGTTCGGTTGGATTGATATAGACGATTATAGCCAAGTAGCTATCAAAAATATCATCTATCCCGCCCTTTGGGAAATCAAGATTGAAAGAAGGCAATATCTTAGCATAATCGCTAAGAGGAAGATTATGCAAGAAGAAAAGTTTGTAGGTAAGGTTGTTTGGTTCGACGCCAAATTAGGATATGGTTTTATCTCCAGGCCAAATGAGGCTGATTTATTCGTATATTGGTCAGATATTGTCAGTGAGGGGTTTAAGACATTAAAGAAAGGACAAGAAGTTGTTTTTTCTGTAGGTTTGAATAATCGCAAGCAACTAAAGGCGGTTGAAGTTGCAATTGTAACAGAGGTAAATAGTGAAAAATAATAAAGAAGAACTTTGGATTACTAACGTCAATCGCTTTCAAGATATTACAATTGGAGATTTAGCCATCACCGTTTCCCGTGGCAGAAGCATAAACCTGCTTGCAAAAAAGAAGAATGGCCTATCACTCTACAATATTACACGAAAGCAGATTGATAAAAGCTTTGAAAGCGGTTCACTTTTCAAGAAGAGCATTCATATCAAGCGGCGCAATGTGGCCCCTGAAGTATTCATCACTCACGTTGAAGTAGCTCCTGTTCTTGATGTGTCTTCAACTCGTAACGTGCGAAAGCCACCGGAGATTGAAAAGATTGAGTTCCCTGACTTGGATGCCGATGAGGTTTCTGATGAGGAGTTTGCGTCTGAGAATGCAGATATGGACGCAGCAGATCGCGCCCCTGTTTTGGCAGTTGATCCTATTTTCAAGAGACAAGCTGACGACGAATAACAGGACATATAGGCATGGGATTTGTAAACTACATATTCGCGAATACGGGGCAGACTGTTCGTTTGGTAATTCAGGCGTTGGATTCTAGTGGCTATCCTAAGGATTTGACAGATCCTGGAAATTGGCTGGACGGCTATGGGTACTTTCAAGATGGCTATTACACAGATGCTCCGGATGGTTACTATCCAGATGGTTATCATGATGGGTATAACGATGGCTATGATGGTCCCAATGATGGTTACTACGTTCCAGTAATCAACAGCGTTTTGTTTCCAGATCTCACCTCAGCTGCATTGTATCCTTTACCAATGAGACGATTGGGCCCAGGATTGTATGCTTCTGGTATTCAGCTTCCCAACGGAGTACCGGCGATAGGCACGTATATCGCCTCTACTTCTTACTATAATGATAGTGGAGAGTATGTATTTGAAACATATGCAGTCAATGCAGCAAGGCCATTTGGTGTAACCTCAGTTACCCCTATTTAACCTACGCCTAGCGTTAGTTCTGTATAGGAGTATGGCCATACTTCCTCGCTCAGATATCATACAGCCCAATGATACCGTTGCCCTTGCTGCCAAATTTGTTGTAGATGGCGCTCCGGTTGATTTGGATACGTTTCCAAACGTCACGGTGATCCAACCGGGTGGGGGCGTTGCTGTGGGGCCTACAAGCATGGGCGTCATGCATATTGGAGTTGGAGAATACCAATTCAATTACAGCGTTGGACTCTACCCGCCAGTTGGTACTTGGAGAGATGTTTGGCAAGGAGTCTACCAGGGCTTCAATATGATCGGAGAATACACGTTCACTACGTTCAATTCTCAACTTCCTGGGCTAAATACTGATGGTCTGAAAAAGTTTGGAGATGATCCTGGCTACAATTTCAGTCAGATAGCTATTTGTAACATCAACAATGTACTGAAATCGCTGCGGGTAAGGCTCAAGAGCAAGGGTAAAGCTCGAAGACTGGATGAGAACGGAAACGCGGTGTACAAGGATTGCGATATCTATACCGTGGATGAATTGGTAGCTTTTGTCTGTCAGTCCCTTACCATGTTCAACGAAATCCCTCATTTTACGCTGTTCACATGGGAAGACACTCCAATCATCGAACAATTCCATGATGTTTTGACGCAAGGGGCTTTGTATCTAGCGCTAGGGGCTCAGGCATTGATTGAACGTGGGCGTGAGTTCAATGTTCAGGATAATGGCTTTGGTTTTACTCCACCCACTGTATCAGAACTTCTCAATACTCAATATACAGCAGAAATGAATGCCTGGAATGAAAAGTGTAAGGAAATTAAGCATAACATGAAGCCCGCATGTATCGGTCTTGGAACCATGACTTCTGTTGGTGGAATTTCTCCACAAATTCGCAGACTTAGACACCTTCGTGCTCGCCAAATCTTTTAAGATCATAGCTGGCGAAAAAGGAGGTTTTTGCATTTCAAACATATATACTAACGGCAGAACCAAACTTGAGTTTAGTTGTTCGTGCGGTTATATTTGGAAAGCTGAACCCAGACATGTAATTGATGGTCGTTGGTGTCCAAAATGTGGTCACCAAAAGGGTAGACGATATGATATTGATCATGAATTCTTCTCGCGTAATACAGAAGAATCATTTTATACCGCTGGGTTTTTGGCAGCAGATGGTTGGAAGACTAGAAGAGCTGGTGGTGCATTTAGTATAGGTTTGCAATTATGGGCCGAAGACGTTGATCATTTGAGAGTGATTAGAAATTTAATGAGATGTACTACACCACTTAAATTTAGGAAGAGGAAGAATAAGTCAGGCACAATATCATTCTCGTATGGTTTTGTGACTAATTCAGAGCAGTGTTATAGTGACCTGGAAAGATTTGGGGTTGTGGAAAATAAGACATATGTATTACGAATGTCAGATTGGCTTTGTAAACATCCATTAGTTCATCATTTTATGCGTGGCTATATTGATGGAGATGGGTGTTTTTCCTTGGTTAATACAAAGGATCAAAGACATATTCACTTTAGTATGCGCGGCACTAAAGAATTCCTGGAAGCATTTCATGGAGTTCTCTTTGCCGCTGGTGTATGTGATGAAGCTAGGGAAATTATAGCGAATTCTGGAAAGAAGCACTTAGCTTTTGGTAAGCTTCAATATGGAGGCAATGGGATGATTTCCAAGCTGTATGATTTTCTGTATCATGATGCAACTGTATTTTTGCCAAGGAAAGAAGAAATTGCTAGGATGGCCAAAGAATTAGCTGTATATGGGGATGGTGTATTTGAAAAGAAGAGGAAGGTCACATCACTACCTATCACTAAAGAGATTCTGCTAGAGAAAGCAAAAGAGTTTAAGAGTGGTCAAAAAATAGCCAAGTTCTTTGGATGTACTTCTGCAAATATTTCCTGGTGGATTAAGGAGCTAGATATCAAGAAGGATTTTGATAGAGCCGTTGGGAGATTGGATCGGGAGCTGGCCTATCAGATGTATCAAGAACTTGGGAGTTATACTGCGGTTGCTAATAAGCTTGGGGTGACTAGGGCCCGAATTGCGCAAGTTGTCAAGGAGTTCCTAACGGCAGCTTAATCTACTACATTTGCTGTATTTATATATGCAGCAAATAATTACTTTCGTCACAGTTCATTGGGTTTGGATTGCTTTTATAGTATTGTATATTTGCAATCTACTATTAGGACATCGTAGTCAATTGGACAGTTGGGTTACTGCTAATCCAAAGATAGGTGGTTTCTTTAAGCTTGTCCGTGGTTTCTTACCAGCTGATCCATGGCTCATCATCCAGGGTGTTTCCCTGTTGGTGAAGGGCACGCTGCCAGCGAAGTTCGCACCCATCGTGAGCGTGATTGATACGCCAACAGCAGCTTTACCGTTGCCTCCAGGCGTACCTCCAGCTGGAACGCCAAGCGCCTAAGATTTCCAATTCAGCCAGAGGGCCAAGAGATATATAAATCATTTAATGTCTGTATCTCTTTAGGAGGCTTGTATGTCCGTTTTAGATAATCTTGCTGAGGTAGTGAAGTTTCGTATTGGGCTTGTTAATAATGATGATGAAACCGCTGTGAGGCAGGCACTCAAGTTAGCATTGAATGCGTTCAATATGGTGCCAGCGGTAACTTATTTTTCTTTTTCTGAAGAAGATGATGAAAATATCGTTCAATTATCAGATCTCCTAGTTACTTATGCTGCTTATATTCTTTTGACTAGAAAAGCCGTGCGATCTGTCAGTGGTGACTCTTTTCAAGAGTTGGTTACCATATCCCGTGAGATTTGGAATAACTGGGATTCTCAGGTCAACAACCTGAAACAGAGCGAAAGTTTCTATGATGATTTCGTTCAGGAATAACCCCTGCATATTCCGGCAAATTATGGATGGATAACAGAACTCTGAAATTTGCCCAGATCTATGAACTTGAAGCCAAGGCTCAATGGGCTGGTGTCGGCCGTGCCGTTACCAGGGGCCTTGGTAAAGCTCTTACCAGAGGCGTGGGGGCTTTAGCCGAGGGAGCTGGCGCTTTGAGGGGTGGGGCCGGAGCAGTTAGCAAAGGCCTTGGTGCTGCCGAAAGAGCCGCAACAAAAGGCATAGCCACTGGTGTTGGTGCTGCCGCGAATGCAGAGAGAGCTGTGGCGAAGACTACGGCAAATCTAGCCAAGAAATTCATCAGCAAAGTTGAGACGTCTCCTGAAGCCAAGAAGATTCTTACAGAGAGTAAGCTGCGAATTATCAAAGATCCAAGAACGAAAGTAGAGACACTATTTTCTATACATGGAGATCAAAGCGCAACTCTCAAAGCTCTTAGGCAGGCCGGATATCATCCATCAGATATTCGAGGAGCTGTCAAAGCTGCTAGACAGACATTTGTCAACACGAAGAAGCTTGCCAAGATTAGAGCGTGGCAGATAGCTAAAAATAGGTCTGCAAACAATCTGGAAAATATGGTTGCCACTGCTTTTACTGGTGGTGGAATAAAGAATTTGTTGGCTAGAAATCCGGTCAAGAGTGCCATTGCTGTGTCTTTGGGATTGGGAGCACTGTATGTTTCCTTCACTGGAAAACCTGCCGCCGCCCAGACCCCAGACGGTCAGGAAATTGTTAAGTCCATCAGCACATCTAATGGCGCTGCAATTATTCCAGAATTGATTGGGCAGATAGATGTCGTCTCTTCGCTTGCAACTGATCATCCAGATGTTGTCCAAGCCCTGAACGCTGCCAAGTCCGCTCTTACTGAGCTGTTCCAAGCTACACTGAGCGTTGACGATCCTGCGTCGGGAGCTGCCTTTACACAGAAGGTTCAGGCTGCTGAGGTAGTTGTGAACGCTGCGTTTGAAAAGGTGGAAGAGTTAGAGGCTATAGTTGGTGATAAAGTTCCTCAGATCGATGAGTTGCAGGGTGGGTTTGGAGAATTTTTGGTAAGTGTAAACCAAGCTAGAACTTCTATAGCTTCATCTAAAGTAGCTGCTGCGTATATTGAATTGTATCGCCAAAGAATTGTGAAAGAGGCGGCATGGCAGTTACTACTACTGGTTCCTGTTGTGGGTAATCTTATTGATACCATGATTGCATCTTCAGCAAATGTCGATAAGGTAAAACAAAAGATCAATAGAATGGTTGAGATGATTGACGAGAGGGGTAAGGAAAAGGATGGATTTGGTAAGTTTAAAGATGTCTTTACCACATTCCGAAACAATGCAAAGACCACAGCTGATTTGATTGATGGTATGATTCATCCGCCAAGCAATTCTCAGGATCCGACACAGATACAAAATTGTCAAAAGTTTGTGGAAGCCGCAGGAAATACAGTGGCGTCGTTTGATAGTGTCACGGGTGCTTTGAATGAACTGCAGGGTTTCTGGGGTGGAGTTGGAAACTTTATGCAAGCGGCAGTTGGTGGTTGGGGTGGTAATTGGAATGATTATCAAGAATTTTCTCAATTGGTAAAGCAAACCAAAGATCCACTAGCCGCTCTACAAGGGCAGGTAAGCAGTATATTGGATAAGGCACAAGCCCAAACACCAGCTACAACAACCAAACCAGCAGACGAGGCAACTGGCTTAGCTGGAATGGCAAACATCACACTGTAAGGAAATTTATGCCAAGCGAGATTGTCACAAAATGGCTTCCCCATAAAAAGCTAGCTCCTGTGTTAGAGGCCTTGAAGAAGCGTGTCTTTGATAGTGATGTTGTTAAAGATATGCTCAAAGAATATGATATTGATAGAGACGAGATTGATCTTTGGCCTATTTGTGCGGCTCAAATTCCAGTTTCTGCTCGTACAGATCATGGTGTTATATATATCAATGTAGATTTACTTCTCGATGAAGAGGGGAATATTCGAGACGATGCGGAGAAGAGTGATCATTATCTTCCTCATGAGATGACCCATGTGTGTCAGCAAACTACTGGTAACAAAGCCACACCAGGTTCTACAGAAGACAATTACCTGGATACACCCACAGAACAAGAGGGTTTTCGTAATCAGACGAAGTACATCTCAGATACTCAGGGAGATGATGAGGCCGAGGAATATGTTGAACAAGTACTTGATCATCATACCAAAGACGATGCCGATGATAAAAAAAGAGACAAGAGGCGCGAAAAATTGCTGGAATTAGCTAGTCAATTCAAGGTTGATTTGAGTATTGTAGGATAATCTAGCATATAATTATGGAGTGCAACTGGGTTCATTGGGCCTCGAAAATTTCCGAGATTTATTCGGGTAATGTGCAACTATATCAATGCATATTTGGATATAAAATAAAGCACGCTATAAACTGCCTGCACTAAAGGATAATTATGTCAAAATCCAATACTTTCGAAAATGATTGGCTCAAGCTTATTTTCAACGCTACTGCTATTGCGAACATTGCCGACAATGCAGCAACTTCTCCTCTTACCAACCTCTATATAGCTCTTCACACCGCAGATCCGGGCGAAGCAGGTACGCAAGATACAAACGAATGTACTGTCGCACAATACAACTCGTATGCTCGGGTTGCTGTGGCACGTACTTCCGGCGGTTGGACTGTCACCGACAATTCAGTATCTCCAGCTGCTACGATTGCATTTGAAGCAATGGTATCTGGTACTGGTACTACAGCCACGCATTGGTCTGTGGGTATTGCTGATTCCGGCGCAACCAAGATTCTGTATTCTGGAACAATTACGCCAAACATCGTAATTGCAGCTGGTGTAACGCCACAATTGACAACCGCATCCACGGTTACTGAAGATTAATCTCAGATAGTTAATCTGTGACTACTGACGTGGAAAACAAACGCGGAGTGGTCTGATTTGCAACACCT
>Ga0172380_10008629_pt1 | contig 11060 bp, 5 predicted proteins | sample Leawe162metaG_FD_119747 | JGI IMG/M metagenome (GOLD analysis project Ga0172380, IMG submission 119747) | Leachate microbial communities from a municipal landfill in Southern Ontario, Canada - Leachate well 162 metaG | ecosystem: Engineered > Solid waste > Landfill > Unclassified | place... | reverse complement strand
TTTTTCTTCTGCCAGTCGAAATAGGCCGCGAACCGATTATCCGGGCTGGGAGGGATGAAGCTGAAGAATGTATGGTGATTACCGGCCCGTGTTCGACCTCGTGGAAGGCCGACACGAAAGCGCGTTTATCCCTTGGCAACTGGGGTTTGTTCCTGAATTTCTGGTCAAAATAAAGATTTGCCCCCATCTGGTAACCATAGTCGATGCTCCGCTGAAGGTCCTGCAGGCAGTATTGGAAAGAGAATGACTGTCTGCGGTTGAAAGGCTCAAGGGTAACGGTTGATTTTTCCGGCAGGAGCGGATATTCAAAGACCGAGAACCAGCGCCAGCCCAGCTGGCTTTCAAGGAAATCCATGACCGCATAAAGGTTGCCATGAACTCCCTTACCGTAAAGGAGGATATTTGTTCCGATCGAACGCACAACATGATCCTGGTCCTTCAAACCATCCAGCGGGTTTTTGCCGAGGACTTTCAGTGCCGGAACGCTTAAGCCTACAAATACGGCCGGCTTTGAGGAATCCATCGCGTCTGGCGCCGCGACGGGGAAAACTGTGCCGGTAATTTGATTGAGATACCGCGCCAGTTCCTCGGCCGCGTATTTATCCACTTCCGTGGCGTTATCCGCCACCACAATACTGTATCCGGCAACGCCCTGCCCGGCAATGGTCAGGGGTCTTCCGGCTTTACAGCATGCATGTGTTGCCAGGGCAATCGTCACGAGAGTTGCCGCCAGCATCTACCTGAAAATGTTAACCTGCATTTTATACACCGTTTTTTTTAATTAAATGCCCGGCAATAGCCCTCGCAATGCCCCGCCCGACCATGCCAAGACAATCCTGTGAAAACACCCTTGTTTCTTTCAAGTCCGGATCAAAATAGCTGGCCAGGCTAAGCTCGACCAGGAAGGCGGGGGCATTGAACATGTCAATAACACGTTCGATGGCATAACCCCGGCCGCAAGACATGGAACAGCTTTCCTGGATTCGAATCCCGGCGTGCTGCTCAAAAGCCTTCAGCCAAACCTGCTGGCTTTCAAGTAAATCATTTCCAAGCTTAGCGTCTTCTTTCGATCCGTGATAGAATGTCACGGCATTGCGCCAGCAGCCGCCCGCATGGAAATCGATGGCCAATCCGACCTTGTACCTTTTTTCTTTCAAGGATTGCAGGTAATCAATCACCGCCTTATTTTCGGGCTGGATCCCATCGGTCCAGTGGCGGTTGGTGTTGCGGTCGCTGGCGTTGCACCCGTTGCCGCCGTAATGGGCGCAGTCAACATTCACTGTCGGAACGAGGTGAAAAACGCATTTTGACATAATCCCCAGTGTTTCAGTTTCCTCCAGCATCGGCCGCAATATATGGGCGCACATGGTTTCGGCCGGCGAATGCTGGCCGCAGATGATAACAGCATGGAACAGTTCCGGATCTTCAGAGCCAATGCGAACTACCGGGATATCCCGACCTTCCACGGATCGCCCTGGCACGCTTACCGTTGCGTTCATTTTTTTTCCGGCCCATTTTATGAATTCTTCACGATGGCGTGGCAGGAACGGGATGGCGCTTGAAATATAGCATTTGCGGGGCTGCCGGGCGTCAAGTTTCAACCAGGCGGTATAAAGCGTGGAATCCGGACGTATCTCTATTTTTTCGGGCACAATCCGTTCCCAATGATCACCATCGGCGCTGATAAAGAAATTGGGGTTCATGGTGGCAACGCCAGACCACAGGCTCCTGAGGCATACGTGGCGCAAGCGCGCCGATGAATCGGCAATGCGCATATAAACCCAGCTGCTCAAAGTTCCCAGGAATTCCGGGCGCGTATACACCTCGACGGCATCTTTTTCAATCCAGCGCGCATGAAACGCTCCGCCGCCTGGAACAGGTGGAATGACGTCATCGGCCGAAGGTATTCCCGGCTTATTAAACATCTCGGCATAGGGAACGTTGTAGCCGGTTACTCCGGTAATCCGCCCGCGAAACGCGGGAGTCTTTCCATCGCGGAAAACCAGGCGCCGCGGCACGGCCGCCAGATCCGGCACCAGGAAATCAGACGCCCATCCGCACAGGGTAAAATCCGCGCCCGGCCCGGGCGCCACATAAAGGCGGATGCGGTTGAAGGCCGTATTTTCCTTCTCGTATCCCGTGCCGCGCAAGGAATACGAACAGTTGCTGATTGCCACCCCCACACGGAATGCCTCGCCATCGCGCAAAAAAGAAAAGAGCGGCACCTTGCTTTTCACCCAAAGTTTATCCTTGCCCTCGCCGCTCTCGAAATGCAGGTATCCGTATGGCGAAAACGAAAGCTGCCAGCCTCTCAGCCCCTTATCCGCCTCTGCCGCAAAGAGGGTTTCACCCTCCGGGGAAAAAAGGTTTTCCGGCCTGGCATCTATCTCCAGCCAGAAGATTGCCTCGCCAGGATAGTGCGCTTGTGGCAGTTTGGCAGCATCGGGCAAAGAATTGTATTTTTCACGGATAAGCAATAAATCTTCGACAGAGTTAATACAGTTATATGGCCGGTATATTGCATTTGTTGATTTTGACATTTTTCCCTTAGCATCTTTTATAATTCTTCAGTTCTTCTTCATTATTGTATCAAGAAACCCATCCGGAATTTTAGCCGCATAAACTTGGGTTATACCACTAACATTCGAGTCGAAGATCACATAGCGGTTATCCGGGGTCATGTAAGGATGGGTGTGGGTGTACTGGGGCTTGCCTTGACGGGTGCGCGTATCGCACAGCTCCAGAAACCGCCCCGACGCAAGGCTGCCGACGTGGATTTTCATGGTCCGATAATCGTCAACGATGAAAAACCGGCCGTCATCGGAAACGGCAAGGTGATTGAAGGTTTGACCCATGGCCACGCCCCGCGCGGACTTGTCGCCGGGAAATGCGGCATAAACCCCCGTGCCGGGAACCATGCTTTCATGCACCCCGGGCGCGGCGGTAAAGACAACCAGCCCGGTCTGTCCGGCCCAGCACTGGTGGCCGGATATTTGCGCCGTATCCGGCTTCCCGGCCGGGAGCGGAGACACCTTGCCGGAAGGAACATCTACAATCTTCAGCGTTGAACCATCCGGGCCTGAGCTCGTTTCAACATTGCCTTCCTGGTCCAATTTTCCGCCGCGGTTGACCTGGATCAGCAGGCGGCCACTGTTACCCGGATCAAACTGCAAGTGCGGATTAAACATATCCTCCTGTTCGCACAACGTTTTTTCATCTCCGCTGGCAAGCTCCACAATGCGCAGGCTGAAGCGGGTTTCATTGACGCGGAACGGGCCGCCCACAAACCAGCGCTCGTCGGGCGAAATTGTGCCCTTGGGGGCTTCGGGCGACAAAAACCCGCCGGTCTGCGCGCCACTTTTGAATTGAAATAATTCCTTGATGGAAAGATCAGCCAGGTCGAGGCGCATAAGCCGCCCGCTTCCATCATTAACGGCATAGTAATAAACCGCATTGCGCAGCGCATTACCCGCCAGCGGTATTCCTTCGGCGGCGCGGACCAGGCGCAGTGTCAGCAGGTCGCACACCCAAATTTCAGAAGGACCCACGAATGGCGACCTCTGTATCGCTATGCGCCGTCCGTCGGCCGAGGCGTACCTTTGCTCGCAGTATATGTTGGTGCTGATTACGGCATTACTTGTTAACTGAATTATCTCCGCTCCGCTTGCCTGATCCTTGCCGCACTTGATTGCTTCTGAAAACCATCTTGGTTGTGTCATTTTATTTCCTCTCTTGCTGACTGTAATGCTTCTTTTTCAAATTGTGTGCGGATAATATTTACGGCAAATCATTATACAAAAAGGACAACGCATACAGTCATTCCCATGACCTTCCTTCGCCCGCAGTAGCGGAGCTTCCCCCTTCGCCAATCTACGGCGGGCAAGCCCGTGTACGCACAGGCTTCGCCGAAGCGAGCGGGAACGACAAACACTACGAGCTATGTAACAAACAATTTATTTAACTAATCTATCGCACTGGGAACGTTTTGCAGAATTATCTTACCTTTACGATTCCTCACGGTTTTTTGAACTGGTCGGCGCTTTTAGGGACAAAGACGATCCTGTCAACAAGCACGAGGTCCTCCGGTTTTCCTCCGTAGGGAATCCGCTCCGCCCTGGGCAGCAACGCTTCCCCCGCATCGCCTCCGTAAGTCGGCCCCATAAACTTTACTGATGCGTAAGCTTCCCAGATATTGTCCGCCCCCGGCTCATAAAGACGCTCGCCAAGCCCGAGGTTGGTCGCCCAGCTGCGTGCAAACCACACAAGGCAGTCCGGCGTAACGGTGATTTCGCCGAGCTTATACAGGTTGTATTTACCCGGCGTTATTTCCTTTAATTCCACGGTTCGTTTCGCGCCGTGCGTCCTGGTGTCGCCCTGGTAAAATCCGAAAGTGAAAGGCAGATCCGGATCTGCGACAGGCACGGCGTATCCGAAAGCCGCTTCCTTGTCGAGTATCACGGTCCGGCCGGCACGCCGGTTCGGGTATTTAGGCAAAAACTGCTTAATCTTGGCCTGGTCCATCCCGGCAAATTCCGCCGGTAATGGCTTAGCTTCACCGCCAGCCTCAATCAGCGTGGTAAAATCACCCGGGCCGGGGCCCTTGCTGGCCTGACGATTGATGCTTTTCTGTTCCCAGTCCGGCGAAGGAATGGCCTTGATTTCGTTGACCGCGTTGATCCTGGCCACATAAAGCTTGTGGTCAATGTAATAATCAGGATAAGCCTTCTTCGAATCCAACCACTTCCACATGGTTGCCAGGTCAAGCGCGCGGCGCGCATAGCGCACGTTCGCCAGCTCGCGATTGGGACGTTTCTTGAGTTTTTCCTCCATCAGGTCAAAATATCCCTGCCAGCGGTGGATGTTGGTCACGGTAAGATACGGGAAGGTGCGCTCATCCGTATTACCGGAGCGATAGTTTACTCCGGGCGGCAGTTCCTTCATGTCCTTCCGGCATTGCTCAAGCTCGCGCATGTACTTCCGCATCAGATCCGCCGCCGGACCGTAAAAGTTATCCGTGAATTCCCGGATGATCGCACCAGTGTCACAATTCACGTCCCGGCACAGTTTGTAGAATAAATAGGCCTGGATCTCGCTCCATCCGCCGCGATGATTATAACTGCAATGGTCCGTGAACACGGCCTCCACACCGGCCTTGTGCATCAGGCGCATGTTATTGATGAGCCGCTCCACGTTCCCGACCGGCATGACAATGCCGCTGCCCCATGGGTTCGGGTAAAGCCAGGCCGACAAATGGGTCGTGATTTTGCCCCATGCCATCAGGTCGGACAAAGTCTCCTGGATCTGCTTGTCCGGATGGGTCCAGTCGGCAAAGTAGTTGTCCTCGATCGGGGCAAAATCAATCACCAGGTTTTCCGGCAGTTTTTTTCCTTCCGGCAGGACCGGCGGCTTCTGGGTCTGCGCGCTGCGATAGGCCAAGGTTTTGATCAAAGCCCCGGGATGTTTTTCATGAAGATTGGCGCACAGCTCAATGAGGTAATCGTAAAGCGGTCCGCCCGGGCTCTTGTATTTTTCCTCAAGGGCCTTGCAGGCCGGGCAATAGCAAAATGACCCGGGGGTATCCATGGCGCTCAATGCCAGAATGCATGGCTCACCGGCCTGCTCGATGGTCTTGGTGATATTGGCGGTAAGCTCCTTGCGCAGCCCAGGATTACTGAAGCACAGCTGGCGGTCCTTGACCCGCTTGCCGTTTTCCCACTGCGAAAAATATTCCGGGTTGGTCTCGAAATAATTCGACTTGACCAGCCAGGGCCTGGATTCTGCACCTTGCGCGACCGGGCCAGGCGGAATGTAATTAAAAAGCGTGTGGCATCCGTCAAAAACGTCGTTGATTTCGGAAACAAACGATTTCGGCACATTTGTCGCCCCGCGCTGGATAAGGGAATATACCCGGCCGTCAAAACCCATGTTCATCCCCTGCTGGTAATAAAAGTCCATCCCGCGCCTGACGCCAACTTTCCTGTATGCAAAGGAAAACCCGCTCTTGCGGTTGAATGGTTGCAGCGTCACCGTTTCCTGCCCGGGCAAAACCGGCAGCTCGAAAACCGAATACCAGCGCCAGCCGAGCTGGCTTTCCAGGAATTCCATCGCCGCGTAGAGGCTGCCGTGCACACCCTGGCCGTAAAGAAAAATATTGGTTCCGGCTGAGCGCGCCACGTGCTCCTGATTGGCAAGTTCATCCAGCGGCTTTCCGCCCAGGCGCTCCTGCGCCGGCTTGCTCATACCCACGAAGATTGACGGTTTACTGGAATCCATTGCGCCAGATGTCACCACAGGAAAATCAGCCCCGGTCATCTGCTTGAGGTAAAGCGCCAATTCGCGCGCCGCGTATTTATCCACCGGCGTCGCATCAGAGGCCATGACCACCTGGTATTCGGTTGATCCTCCAGATGAGATCGTCACCGGAATGGCGGCATTATCCGGCATTTGACACGAGCACAATACCATTAAGAACGCTGATAATATTACATTCACAGAGCTTGTTATAATTTTTGGGGTAATGATCATCCGTTTCCTTTTGATTTGTTTTTATTTAACATTAAATGAATATTTTCCGGCCGGCAGGTTTAAGAAAACGGACTGTTCGCCGCCTGGCGTGCCGTTAATTTCAATCCCCGGCCTTCCGCGGGGCATGTAGACATCGGCCGACATATTGTCGGGAATCGTCACATTCATGTTAAAACACCGCCCGCTTTGATCAAAATCCATACAGATCTGGCCGCAAAGCGTTGGGATGGTAATTTCCGCCACCTGGAGACTGCCGGGCGCCGGGGCGATAATGGCTTTTTTGAAACCGGGCTCAAGCGGGCGGATGCCCATCAGGCGGCGCGCGGTTATATTGAGCGGGGCGGTGGCCCAGGCATGGTTCCAGTCCTGGCCGGGCTGCAGTTCCTTGCTCCAGCTTTCCATGGTCATGGTGGCCCCCTGCTTTAGCATGTTGAGCCAGCTGCGCTCGCCTTCCGAAACCATCAGGGCCAAAGCCGCCTCCGGCTCGCCCGTCATAAAAAGGGCGTCGAGCAGGAACTGGGCGCCGAAGACACTGCAGGCCATGCCCCTGGCCTTCATGAAGCGCACGACGGGCGAATCGGGGCCAGGACCGAGGATCGCATGCGCCACGGGATACATGCAGGCATGCAGTGAGCTGTGGGTAGAGCCAACGCTGTCTACGAACAAACCTGTTTCCGGATTGAATAGTTTTGCCTGCATGGCCTTGCCAGCCCGGTCCGCCTCCATTTGAAATTTCCCGCTGTCTTCATTCTTGCCCAGCGCGGATGCAATCCGCGCCATGGCCCGCAAGGCCGCGAAATGAAAACAGTTGGCAGCCGTGTTAATCTCGCCTATGACGTAATCGTCGCGCATGACCGGCGGCCAGTCGACGACGTCCCGCATGAACCCGGTGTTGGGGCGCAGTTGCTCTACCAGGGGATGATCCTTCAAGTCCCGCCCGGTCCGGATCAGGCCGTCTTCGCCTTTGAGCGCGGAAAGCGTCGCCAGGGAAAGCTTGGCGTAATGCCGCTCCAGCGGGGAAATATCGCCGCTGTAAAGGTAATGCCGCCACGCCAGGACCGGGAGCGACAAGACCCACTCGTAGCACCAGGAAACGCCCCGGCTGAAAAACCATTCCAGCGCGCCCGCGCTCAAATCATACTCGGCGTCAGCGCAGAAATGGGAAAGCTGCTGGACCAGGGCGTCGCCTTCATAAGGCAGGCGCTCGCGGTCGCCGTCAACATAAAACCCCAGGAAGGTAACGGCCTTGACGGTGTGCTTGCATAAATCCCAGACCGAATTTAACCGCTGATCCGAAGAACGGAATGAAGACGCATTGTCGTTAAAAGGATAATGCGCCATCAGGCGCGTCAGATCGGCCGATTCAAGGTTTCCGCTGAACCCGCGCAGTTCACAATAACGGAACGGCATCACTTCGCCGATATGCGACGGGCATTTTATCGAAAACTCGCCGGCGCAATCATAGCCCTTGGTCTGGTAGTCATCGCCGAAATACGGGACCGGGATTTCAAGTCGATACCTGTGCCTGCCCTTTTTCAACGCCAGTGGAAGCTTCCGAAACCGCCGGTTGCATTCCCGGCTTTGGGGCGGCGGCGCATACAGCAATCCGTCCGGCTGCAAAACTTCGCCCAACCGCACCTCGATCGTGCTTGCGGTTGGTGAGTCCAGGTCCATCGCCAGGGTGCCGAACGCGTCCAGGCCGAAATCCGCGAACCAGCCGTCGTGAATGCGCCGCAGTGCTACCGGTTTTTCCGGCGTGAAAGCCACCTTGCCCTGCAGGCCGGCTATTATTTTATCAATACTCATCTTAAACGTGCCGCCGGCCCTGGCTACTTTGCTTCAAACTGTCCCTTGCCCTCGCGCACCAGTATAATCCGGTCCACCAGCACAAAGTCGTTGGTGGCGGCGCCGCCATATAATGGGCCGTCGAATTTCATAGAAACCCACGCGCGCCAGACGTTATCCGCGCCCGGCTCGTAAAGCCGGTCGCCGACTTCCAGGTGGGTGCCCCAGCTTTGCGCCGAAAACCAGATCCAGGAATCCGGGGTGACTTCAATTTTGCCAAGCTCGTAAAGCCGGTAAGCACCGGGTGTGATCCGGTCCTTCTCTATTTTGAGCCGCGCCCCTTCTTTCCCGGGCGGCGTGCCGGGCGGAGGATTGCGCGACATCCACTGGTAAAACCCGAGTTGGAAGGGCATATCCGGGTTGTGAACGGTTGCGACGTATCCGAAGGCCGCCTCGGGATCGACTAGTGTTTTGCGCTCATCCCGGCCGTAGTTGCGGGGCAGATACTGCTTGATGCGCTCCCCCGCAATCCCTGCGAATTCAGCCGGCAGGGGCTTGACCTGTCCACCGCCCTGGATGACTGCCAGAAAATCCTGCAGTGCGCCTTCCCCCATCGGCCTGTGTTTCATGCCGGCCTGGGCGGTTGCGTTGTTGACGGCCTTGATCCTGTCCGCGTATTGGGCATGGTCTTTGAAATAACCCGGGTATGTTTTCTTGAGATCAAACCATTTCCAGAGCGTGGCAAAATCCAGCTCGCGGCGCAGGATGCGCACATTGAGAATCTCATTGGTCGAATTGATTAATATTTTTTCCATCTGGTCAAAATATCCCTGCCAGCGGTGGATATTGGTCACGGTCAGGTAAGGAAAAGTGCGGTCGTCGAAATTTTGTGAATTATAGGTCACGCCTGGCGGAAGCGTGCGCATGTCCTTGCGCCCCTGCTCGAGTTCGGCAAGATACTTGCGCGCCAGGTCAGCGGCCGGGCCATACTGGTGATCGGTGAACTCCTTGATTATCGCCTCAGTATCGCAGTCGATATCCTTCATGAGCTTGTAAAACAGGTATGATTGCAGTTCGCTCAAACCTGACCGCTGAACGCAGCCGAGGTGATCCGTGAATATGCCGCGCACTCCGGCTTTATACATCAGTCGCATCTGGTTTATATTGCGCTCCAGGTTGCCGACCGGTACAACGTGTCCCGTGCCGAACGGGTTCGGGTAAAGCCATGCCCAGAGGTTGCCGGGATAAGTTATCGCGCTCCAGGCCTTAAGGTCGGCATAGGTCTCTTGAATTTTCGGGTCCGGATGGGTCCAGTCTGCAAAATAATTATCATCGATCGGCGCAAACGAAACGATGAGGTTTTCCGGCAGCTTTTTGCCCGGCGGCAGGACCGGCGGCTTCTGGGTCTGGCTGCGGCGGTAGGCCAGTGTCTTGACATACACCCCGGGATGCTCTTTCTTAAGTAGATCGCATATCTCAAACAGGTAATCATAAATTGGCCCGCCCGGTCCGCCGTATTTTTCCTCGAGCGCCTTGCACTCCGGGCAGTAACAGAAGGTGTCGGTCGCGTCGGCGGCGTCAATGGCAATGATCAGGTTACCGGGCTGGGCCGCGATATGCCGCAGTACATTGGCCGTAAATTCCTTGCGCAGCCCGGGATTTCCAAAGCAAAGCTGCTTGTTGGGAATGCGCTTACTGTTGACCATGCTGAAAAAATCGGGGTTAGTCTCAAAATAATTTTTCCGCGGCAGCCAGTCAAAACTGCGCCAGGTGTTTGTTGCCGGCAAATCGCGGATGTCGGGCGTCGGCGGAATATAGGCGAACAGGTTATGTACAAACTTGTCGTTGCGCAGGTATGGCACATAGGGTGAATCGGGCTGGTCCGGCCGGCCCCATTTTTCCGAGGCCATGTTCAGGCCGTTCTGGTAATAAAAATCCGGGTTCCAGTACTGGGCAACTTCGCGGCTCTTGTATGAAAATCCGCCTTTGCGGCTGAAAGGATCCAGGATTAATGTCGTTTTTTCCGGAATAACGGGATTTTCATAAACAGAATACCAGCGCCACCCGAGCGACTGCTCCAGGAAATCAAGGACGGCGTGCAGATTGCCGTGAACCCCCTCGCCGTAAAGAAATATGTTCTGCCCGATTGAGCGCGACGCATATTCCTGCTCGCCGAGCTTGCCCATGGTTTTTTTACCAAGGTGTTTCAAGGCCGGCGCGCTCATGCCCATGAAAAGCGAAGGGCTGGCGGGATCCATGGCCTCCGGCGCAACGACGGGGAATTCCGCGCCCGTGATCCGGGCCAGGTAATTTGTGAGTATCCGCGCGGCATACCGGTCAACGGGGGAAGATTTTTCGGGCAGCACCACCTGATAATTGCTTTTTCCATCATGGCACAAGGTTATTGGCCCCGCCGGCGAGGTTATTTTATCACACGCCGCAAGTCCAACCGCCAGCGCCACTATTAGCGCGCCACTAATATATTTAGTCATATCATTTGCTCCTTTTCTTTTTCAGACATTAACGGCGTGTTTTCCAAATCAATTCCGGCCTCCCCGAGGCCGGCTACAGCAGAAATATTGGATGGTTTCCTGTAGCTGGGGTCGCTGACCCCGGTGTTTTTGCTTTATTCAGGTTTGAGCAACGCGCCGTTCACATTTAAGAATACCGTTTACCCGATTTCCCGTATGGAAACATCATCGAACCACGATGAGCCTTTTCCTTCGTGCACGAGGCGAACGCATATTTTT
>Ga0172380_10008628_pt1 | contig 11068 bp, 9 predicted proteins | sample Leawe162metaG_FD_119747 | JGI IMG/M metagenome (GOLD analysis project Ga0172380, IMG submission 119747) | Leachate microbial communities from a municipal landfill in Southern Ontario, Canada - Leachate well 162 metaG | ecosystem: Engineered > Solid waste > Landfill > Unclassified | place... | reverse complement strand
CATATCACCGCTAGATGTAAGGAAAAGGACTCCAGCATAAACAAAAGAAATAACCACTATTCCTGAAAATACAATCCACACAGCAATATTCACAATCGCCACCATCAAGGTCTGTATGTTTGTAACTCTTGCAAAAGCTATGCTTGGAATGGCTAAAGCAAGCAACAGTATTAAAAATAAACTTGTTTTTTTCACCAAAGAATAAAAAACTTATATTTTGGATTATACGCTAAAACTATAATGCTTTTTCGTCAGCGCACAACCTTGCCGGGCCATACTCTAATCTTGCGCTTATTTGCCCGGCAAGGTTGTAAAAATTTAGTGTATAATGCTGGTAACTACGGTGATTATGGTGTAGGCGAGAATGCCGACTACTATTCCAGCAACTCCCCATAAAAAAGCATTTCTTGCATTCTGCACTTTTTCTGCGTCTCCCGCGGCTGTTAGAAACAAAATACCAGCGATAACGAACATCACAACTGCTATTATAGTAAATACTATCCAAGCACCGATTGCGATTTCGTTTCCGATAACCAGGAGATTCGTGTTGATTCTGGGGACATTGTTTGAAATCTGCCCCATTGCAACAACGGGCGCGGCCAATGCTGCCAAAGAAACTAAGGTTGATACAATTTTTTTCATTTTTCTAAATTTTTAATTTTTTAACAGAATCGACCTTTTTGCTTATTACTATCTTATAACATACTTAGGATTGTGTTCACTATCGCATTCGCGGCTAATCCGATTGCTATGCCTATTATTGCATAAGTCAAAGCAGCTTTTGCCTTTCCCATTCTTTCGGCGTTGCCCGCTGAAAAGAGAAACATAATCCCTGCCACCATAAGCATTATCGTACCCAATCCACCGATTATAGTACCGATTACTCTTGCGATGTTCCCAATAAGCGTCGGGAAATCTCTGGCTGAAATGGGTGGAGTTATGGTTACAGAAGCGAAAACAGGAAGAGCTATGCAGAACATACTAACAAAAATAATTAAGTGAATAGCTCTTTTGTTCATTCTTGTATTATATCAATTATAACAAAAAAATTAAAAACAAGCTGTGGATAACTTCGGAGACTCTGAGCGAAGCCGAAGAGCTAATCTTTCAAACAGGCTCCCGAGGCCACTTTGTCTCCGGGCTCCAATCTCATTATCCTTACTCCCTGGGTCGCCCTACCCAATAAAGAAACAGCTTTTGTTTCTGTTCTTATAACCTGTCCCTTCCTTGAAATAACAATCAAGTCTTCTTCGTCTAAGGGTTCTTCTAAAATGCACGACATTACAATTGAGCCGGTTTTTGCTGTGATATTGGCTGTTTTAATGCCAGAGCCTCCTCTGCCCTGAACTTTATATTGGGAAATTTCTGTCCTCTTACCATGGCCATTTTCCATGACAATCAATAAATAGCGCTTGGGATTTGGGGTTTGGGCTTTGGGGTTTGAAATCACGTCCATGCCAATAACTTCGTCACCCTTTTTAAGATTTATGCCTTTTACTCCCGCCGCCGATCTACCCATGGACCTAATGTCTTTTTCTCTAAATCTTATGGAAATTCCGTTTTTGGTAACCAGCATTATATCATCTTCGCCCGTAGTTTTTACAACTTTTTTAAGCAAATCTCCTTTTTCCAATTTTATGGCAATAATGCCAGATTTTCTAACCTTTTCAAATTCCTTCAAAGAGGTCTTTTTGATCCGACCGTTTTTAGTAACCATAACCAAGTATTTTGCTTCTTCTGCGTTTTCTGCAACCTTACCGGGAGCTGGTTTTGCCAAAGGGACTAAAGACAACACTTTTTCTTCTGTTGAAAGCTCTAAAAAGTTTAACAATCCTCTTCCCCTAGCTACCCTTGTGCCTTCTGGAATTTCGTAAACCTGCGTTTGAAACACTTTCCCAGAATCAGTAAAAAACATTAAGTTGTCATGCGTTGAAGCGCACAAAAAGTGTTCTACGATATCGTCTCCCATTGTTTTCATACCCATAATTCCTTTCCCTCCGCGTTTTTGTATTTTATATGTTGCAGGGTTTATTCTCTTTATATATCCGCCGGTGGTCAAAGTAACCATTGTTTCCTCTAGCGGCACCAAATCGACTTCTGTAATTTCTCCCAGTTTTCCTTTAATAACCTTTGTTTTTCTTTGGTCTCCAAATTTTTCCTTCAGCTCCTGAAATTCTTTTTTTACTATGGCTTTCAATCTTTCCGGGCTTTTCAAAATAGCTGTCAGCTCTTTTATTAAAGCTAAAATTTCTTTCAGCTCGTCTTCTATTTTCTTTCTTTCCAGTCCGGCTAAAGTTTGAAGCCTCATTTCCAAAATAGCAAAGGCCTGCTTTTCGGAAAGCTTGAATTTTTTTATTAAGTTTACCCGAGCCTCTTCTTTATCGGCTGATTTTTTTATTGTCTGGATAACAGCATCTATATTTTTTAAAGCAATCATCAAGCCCTCCAAAATATGGGCTCTGTCCTTTGCTTTTTCCAATTCAAATTTTGTCCTGCGGGTTACAACTTCTTTTCTATGCTCAATAAAATATTTTAAAACATCAGACAAAGACAAAATTTCCGGCTGAATTCCGTCAACCAGGGCCAGTAAATTCAAATGGAAGGTTTTTTGGAGATTGGTAAATTTGTATAATCTGTTTAAGATTCTTTGGGGTTGGTATCCTCTTTTGACATCAATAATAATCCTCATCCCTTCTCTGTCAGATAAATCCCTTATGTCTTTTATGCCATCAACCTTTTTTTCTGTAACCAAATTTGCCAAATCCTCTACTAATGTAGATTTTAGAACCTGATAGGGGATTTCTGTAATAACAATTCTTTCAGAACCGTCTTTTCTTTGCACGACATCGGCTTTTCCTCTCATCAAAATTGACCCCTTGCCCTGTGAATATGCTGAAATTATTTCTTTTTGGTCATAAATTATTCCTCCTGTAGGAAAATCAGGACCCTGTATAAACTGAAACAAATCTTCTGTTTCTGCCTTTGGATGGTCTAACATATAAATCAAAGCATCCGTAACTTCTGTTAAATTATGAGGGGGGATATTTGTTGCCATACCCACGGCAATCCCCAAAGTTCCGTTTAATAAAAGTTGTGGTAATGGAGCCGGAAGAACAGTCGGCTCTTTTGTGGTTCCATCATAGTTATCCACAAAATTAACTGTGTCCTTGTCTATATCCTGAAGCATCAACTCGCCTATTTTTGACATTCTGCACTCTGTATAACGGGCGGCGGCGGCCCCATCTCCATCTATGCTGCCAAAGTTACCTTGGCCGTCCACAAGCATATACCGCATATTAAAATCTTGCGCCATCCTCACTAAAGACTCATAAACCGCCGTGTCTCCGTGTGGGTGGTAGGATTTTAAAACTTCTCCCACGACCGACATAGATTTCCTATGCTTAACACTTGACCTTAACCCTGTTTCCCCCATCGCATACAAAATACGCCTATGTACAGGTTTTAAGCCGTCCCTTACGTCGGGAAGCGCGCGAGAAACAATAACCGACATTGCGTAATCAATGTATGATTCCTTGAGCTCTGTAACAATTTCCCTTTGTTCCACTTTCCCTTGGCCGAGCAACTGTTCTTGAGCCGGCGGTTTTTGTTTATCTTTGCCCGATTCGCTTTTTGCAACTTCTTTTTTCTTTGCCATTTATAAATTATTGGATCTGATAATATATTTCAAAAGCTAAAATATGGTCTCCCTCTATTGTGCCTTTTATGGCGAACTGCCAGGTTGGCCCTTCCCAATTTTTTAATGTAGAATACAACCACGGAAAATCATGATAATCTTTTTTTATTGTTCCTGGCTCGCCTATGATCTCTTGCTTGTAAATTTCAGTTTCGTCATTAGCTGCTATTTTTATAATTTGGCCCGTATTCAAATCTTTTGCATAAAAACTGTTGTCATCTAAATTAAAGCTTCCAGCATCCGGCCAAACTGATAATTCCACAAATTCTTTGCCAAATTCATCCTCCCCATCTGCAGTTTCTTCTGTAAAGATGGGCTGATCTGACGGGCTAACATTTTGTAAAATATCTGTTGAGGGCATTTCAATCTCCGGGAGTTGTATTTGTCCTAGGCTATTTCCTATTTCAGAAAGCCTGACCGTAGTAGTACGAATCCAAAAAAAACCCATTATCAACCCTAAAATACCAACGATTGTCCATAGGACAATTTTTTTTCTTTTATCGGGTAATTCTCTAAGTTTTTTAAAATAGGCGTGAAAATCCATTTAAAAACATATTTAAGGTTGTAAAGTCACTATTTCCATTGTGTCTTTGGGTAATGTGCTGGATTTTATGGCCAACTTGTCTACGGGAGTTATGGAATTTTTACCCATTGTTTTCAAAAATTTCTCTACACCATCAAGCTTTTCTTTGGTTTTAAGCTTTGGAATATCATAGTGCATAGGAATTACAATCAATGGTTCTATTTGCGAAATTATTTTTTGAGCTGCGGAAGAATCAACAGTATATGTGCCACCGACAGGAATCATTAAAATATCAACGCTATCAATCTTTTCCAACTGTTCGTCTGTAAGTTGTTTTTGGCCCAAATCTCCCAGGTGGCAAATTCTCATATCCTCAGCTTCTATTACATATATTGTATTTTTGCCCCTTTCCTTGCCTTCTACATCGTCGTGAAAAGAATCTATGCCTTGCACAAAAACCCCTTTAACTTCGTATTCGCCAGGACCATCTATAACAAAAGGTTCACCTTTTAAAGCCTTAACATTATTGTGGTCATGGTGTCCATGGGTAACCATGGCTATGTCAGCGAAAAAATTTGGGACTTTTAAGCCCAAAGTTTCATCAAACGGATCTATTACTATATCTGCTGAATGATCTTTTGAGTTGGAAACCGAAATTTGAAAGCAGGATTGTCCTGCCCAAGAAATTTTTGCCATGGATTATAAACGAAGTGAGTAATCCACCCTGAGTTTATCGAAGGGTTCACTTCTATTTTATATATTTTATCACATCTGAATTTGCAATTCAACTCTTGCAAAACCTAAAGTTTAGTGTATAGTAAACATACTTAGTAATTAACACTGCTGGACGGCAGCAGACGTCCCGAGTCGCGAAGCGACGGGGGAAGAGAAAAATAAACCGTTGTTTTTTATTTCATAGCTAATGGGCTAATGAAATATTTATAAATTTTTTTAATACTTTATGGCAAAAGACGTTATAACTAAAGATTCTGCAAACTCGCTTTCTGTGGGTACCACAATAGAAGGAACTGTTGTTGCAAGAGACAGATCTGCTTTGTTTGTTGATTTGGGCATAAACGGAACAGGTATAATTTATGGCCGGGAATTTTATGAAGCAACAAATACAATTAAAAATCTTCGAGTTGGAGATAAAATTTTTGCGAAAATAACAGAGCTAGAAAACGACGAAGGATATAAAGAACTATCCTTAAGAGATGCCACCAAAGAAATGAGCTGGCAAAAATTAGGAGAACTAAAAGAAAGCGGCCAGCTAATAAGCGTGAGGGTTACCGGCGTAAACAAAGGTGGCCTCCTGACAACCCTAGACGGCATTCAGGCCTTTTTACCTGTTTCCCAACTAGCCCCAGAGCACTATCCTCGTGTTGCTGATGCAGACAAACAAAAAATTTTAAAAGAGCTTCAGAAATTTATTGGTAAAACATTAGAAGTCAAAGTTCTGGACCTACTAGCCGGAGAAAACAAACTCATATTGTCTGAAAAAGCCAAAGCCGAAGAAAAAATAAAAGAAACTTTAAAAAACTACAAAAAAGGGGACTTTGTTAGTGGAGAAATAACTGGGATTGCAGATTTTGGAGCTTTTATAAAATTTCCTGCGGAAGCCGAAGATACAAATGAGCAAATTGAAGGATTAATACACATTTCAGAACTCGACTGGCAATTAGTTGAAAATCCGGCCGAAGTTGTGAATGTTGGAGATATTATAAAAGCCCAGATAATAGACATAAACAACAATCAGGTATTCTTGTCTATAAAGGCTCTGAAAGCAAACCCATGGGAAGAGATAGAAAAAAAATATAAAAAGGGTGACATTATAAAAGGAGAAGTAACCAAATTTTCAGCCTTTGGCGCTTTTATAGAGGTTGCTCCGAAGATTCGTGGCCTTTGCCACATTTCTGAGTTTGCCTCAAAAGAAGAAATGGAAGGAAAACTAAAGATTGGAAAGAGTTACGAATTTGAGGTTTTGCTCATAGAGCCAAAAGAACACAGAATGAGCTTAAAATTGAAATAATAATATAAAAAAACGCCGAGGTCTGATGGGCCTCGGCTTTTTTGAAGCAAAAACGGCTATTTGCCAATCTCGCTCAGGGCGATGCCACCGTCTTCAATTTTCAAAAAGATTTTTGGCTTCACCTTAACAGGGGCGTCTCCGATGCGCTCGCCATGCTCATCCTTTGCCCATTGGAGAATGTGATGGCCGTTCTGGTCAAGAATGGCAAACCGGTGGCCAAAATTGACAGAAACAGCATACTCGTCCTCTGCGGGCCTGCCCTCTTCAAAATAATGATTGAGGTAAACCTCAACCTGCCACATCGCTTCTTCAAACAGCTGCCCCAAAGCCTTTTCAGCTACGGGCTTTACGTTTTTTTGGAATTCATCCGAAGAAACGGCGTGATCCAGATCCGCAAAATCGAACCTAAGCACATATCTCCCGTCTTCACGCGGCTGAGAAAAGGCGTCCACCATTACATACCCGGCTACAGCCAAGCCGGTGCGGAAAGGCACACACCCAACCTCGCAGACAGGATCAATAACACGCGCGCCTTTTAGTTTACGCTTAGCCATAAACTCACCGGGAGTTTTGGCCGCAGCTCGAGAAGTTGCAACAGCTGGTTTTTCCCTGAGACAAGAAGGGACCAACTTTTCCTGAACCACAAACCTCAAAGAGATAATGCGCAAAGCGCCGTTCATCAGTCCAGCCATGACAAGGCCCTCCAGAAGCAAAATGACAAAAAAGTACTAAATGAACTATATCATATCTATATCATAATGTCAATAATTTTCCCCGTACCTAAATTATTGACAAAATCAATATCATCTAATATAATAACCTTACTTTAACCTTGCCCCTTTACATATTGTTATAACTTGCATCAGAGAGGTATTTATGAACAAACCAGGAATTGTATGCGCTATTGACGCCGACAACCTTCTAATATCATCGGCTCAGGCAGGACAGAAATTTGAAGGCTACGCAGGATTCGAAGTTGGATTTGATAACACTTTCAAGTGGCTGAGGACATTTGGCCAAATACTTTGCGTACATTTTTACTTGTCCCCATTTCAGAGGACAAACAGCGAAAGCCTGTGGCACGTTCTGTGGAAAAAATACAGAGACGAGTTTCTTATCGAATCAATCTTTTGTCCTCCCAAAATACCTCAAGGCCCGCTTGAAAAGCCCGATGATGTCGACGCGCATTTGGTTTATCACTCAAGGCACATCATCCAGCTTTTCGGCGAACGAGTAAAATACTTCTGCCTTGGCGCAGGAGATTTGGACTACTCCCCCTTTGTATGGGAGCTCAAAAGAAAGTTCAGCATCGAAATTGCATTTGAAGTGGGAAGCGAGGGATCGTTTTCTAAGGTATACAGGCAAGCAGCTACTGCAGGTAAACATCCTGATACGGGCGGAGATTTGGTACACCAATTCTGGCCCAGGAGGGATTAGACGGAATTTTCCGTCTTTTTTTTATAGAATTTTTTGTGTTTACTATTGACAATAATGACTTATCATGATAAAAATTATTTAGTACTTCACAATTAAATTTTTGCCCGCTGGGCAGGTTGTGAAGACAATCTGTTCTCCTATGGCCGTTTTACGGCAGGAGTAAACCATGAGCGTTCTTGAAAAACTGAGGGGTGGATTAAGCGGAAGCCGAAACAACGGCGCAGTGCTGGAAGCAGCCAGAAAAAAACTGGCTGTTCAGCAAAAGAGAAACCTGGACTTTCTCAAGCAGAAACCAGGCGAGGCACCGGCCGATGACGGCAGGCTTACTGCGGCCGAAGTGGCCGACTATGTCAATGCAACGGCCGATGACGGCTACAACTGGATAACCGGCGTTGCCAGACCATTCCTGCGAGAACTGGCCTTGAAGGTTCGGGAAGTCGGATCAGAGGTCATGCTCGACCTTTGCGATGACGAAAGCCAGCTGAACCAAGATCGCCAGCAAGACTACGATTCTGGAATTGAGTACCTGCTAGCATATGGATACGAGCAAGACGCAGTGGTTATGGAAGACCTGGAAATACGCCCTCAACGCAAAGGATTGTTTGAGAAGCTTTTCCACCGGATTCCCGACGCCGCGCGTCTAGCGTTACTGGTGGACGACATCAGCCACGCCGAAGACAAGGGAACTCTCGAAGAGTTGCTAGAAGCGTCGCGTTACGACGGTGAGCTTGTTTTTACCAAGGAAAGGGATGGCGACATCCGAGTCTTTGGACAAAACTACAAGCTGGCCAAACGCGCTTTCGGCTTTCACAACGCCTTTGCCCAGGTTCAACTCGAAGAAGCGGCCAAAACCCGCTCCAGAGAGATCGCCAAGGCGCATAAGGCCGAGGTCAAAGAGCAAAGGCGGGAAGTCTCGACCAAGACTGAGACCGATGTGTCCGCCGACGAATTCTTCTTTGGCGACCCGGATGAGGTCAATGAGAAGACTACTGTGATTTCCTGGTTTTTCCAGAGAAAACAAAACACTCTCCGGCTTCGCCGAATCGGAGAACGAATCTACGTCACGGGCGCCATCGGGGCCCCCAAAGACGCTCTGGATAAGGCCAAGGAAAGGCTCGGAGACGAACCTTTTGTCCTACTGGACTATCTGATCTCCGAGGATGGAGACCACCTCTGCCTCTCAAAGCGGGACGGCGCCAAAACCCGCTATGAGTTCGGCGGATTCGTCAAGCCGGAGATTTTCCCTATTGCGTGCTGGATCCGTACGGCGGCAGGAAACTGCCTACCCGCCGAACGGCTCTTGCCAGAGGACGAAACCAGGGTCCAAAAGCCCGAGTCCAACGGCCACGCTGAAAGCGGCAAACCTACCGAGTCCCTCAAAGACAATGCCGGCAAGGAAGTTGTGAATCCGGATGTATTCTACTTTCGGACCACTAACGGCGGAGCCGGAACCTTGCTGGTTCAACTTCCTGAAGGGTTCGTCCTTTGTCTCGACGAGGCCAAGGATGAAAATCAGGAGGTTTTGGCTCCCGAACGCCAAGTCAAGCTGAAAAAGCTGGCTAACGTACGGATTCGCCGGTCAATCGTTCGCGGAGAACCTCGCATTACTCTCGACGACTGCGACGATGTCGAGGCTATGCAGGAACTGCAGATCAACGGCATTCCGGGCGTTCCTTGGAAGGAAACCGGCAAAAAAGGCTGGGCTGGTTTGCCCACTCCGCTTCCCGGGATTCTGTCTTTCCGCTACAAACTCGCCTGCGAGTCGGGCGAACTGAAGCCGAAAAACGGCAGGAAGTAAGGGCCATTAGAGGCCAAAAGGCGCTGGAAGATTTTTGTTCTTATGAACAGGAGTCTCCAGCGCCTGTTTTTTTGTACTTGAAACTCGTATTAATTTATGGTATTGTATTAAGTATAAAAAGATAAAAAAATGAAGCTAAACCCTTTAATTAAAAATTTTATATTAATCATCTTAATCCTCTTGGTAATAGGAGCTGTTTTTAGTTTACTTTACTATCCTGCCTCTACGCCAAATGAAATATCTGCTACACAGCTGGTTACAGATATCAACCAAAACAAGATAAAAGATATAGCAGTAGCCGGAGATACTTTAAACATAACCTATACAGACAACACAGCTGCTACCTCTATGAAAGAACCCAACACAAGCATAACCGATTTATTGGTGAACCTTGGGGTCAGCAAAGAGAATCTTGATAAAGTGAACATAAGTATACAACCCGCCCAGCAGGATGTATGGTCTTGGCTGACCCCTCTTTTAGTGTTCGGCATATTGCCCTTGGTATTTTTTGGAGTTATATTTTGGATGATGTTTAAGCAGGCAAAAACAGGAGCCATGCAGGCGTTTGATTTTACAAAAGCCAGGGCAAGAATTTTTGGAGCAGAAGGCCACGACAAGCAAAAAATAAACTTCAAAAACGTGGCGGGGCTGAAAGAGGCCAAAGAAGAATTGGTTGAAATCGTAGATTTTTTGAAATTCCCTAAAAAATATTTGGCTATGGGAGCTAAAATACCCAGAGGGGTTTTACTGGTAGGCGGGGCTGGTGTTGGAAAAACTTTACTGTCCAGAGCTGTAGCAGGAGAAGCCAATGTGCCATTTTTCTCCATTTCAGGCTCTGAATTTGTGGAAATGTTTGTAGGAGTAGGATCTGCCCGCGTAAGAGACTTGTTTTCAATGGCTAAAAAATCTTCCCCGTCCATTATTTTTATTGATGAGCTGGACGCCATTGGAAGACACAGGGGATCTGGCATAGGAGGAGGCCACGATGAAAGGGAACAGACTTTAAACCAAATTTTAGTTGAAATGGATGGATTTGAAAAAGAAACTGGCGTAATTATATTAGCAGCCACCAACAGACCAGACATTTTAGATCCGGCGCTTTTGAGGCCGGGAAGATTTGACAGAAAAATTGTTTTAGACCCGCCTGATGTCCATGATAGAGAGGCTATTTTAAAAATACATTCCTCAGATAAACCTCTAGATACCAGTGTGAACTTTAGAGAAGTAGCAGAAAGAACTCCTGGTTTTTCTGGAGCAGACTTGGCAAACGTGGCGAATGAAGCTGCTTTACTAGCAGCCAGAGAAAACAAAACCAAAATCTTTCAAAAAGAATTTTTAGACGCCATAGAAAAAGTACTCTTGGGACCTGAAAGAAAATCTCACATTTTATCTATAAAAGAAAAGGAAATTGCGGCTTTCCATGAAGCAGGACACGCTTTAGTTTCCAGTTTTTCACCCGACACAGAGCCTGTAAGAAAAATTTCCATTATTGCCAGGGGTATGGCAGCCGGATTTACTTTACAGGTGCCCTCTGAAGAAAGAAAAATGAAAACAAAAACCCACTTTTTATCTGAAATAGCCACGCTT
>Ga0172380_10008626_pt1 | contig 11068 bp, 8 predicted proteins | sample Leawe162metaG_FD_119747 | JGI IMG/M metagenome (GOLD analysis project Ga0172380, IMG submission 119747) | Leachate microbial communities from a municipal landfill in Southern Ontario, Canada - Leachate well 162 metaG | ecosystem: Engineered > Solid waste > Landfill > Unclassified | place... | reverse complement strand
GACTGGGTGTCTTCATCCTGTGGCTGATCCATTTTCTGCCGTTCCGCGTCATCGTCGCCATCGGCAACGGGCTCGGAATGCTGCTTTACCCGTTTGCCCGCACGCGGCGGCGGGTGGGCGAGACCAATCTCAAGTTGTGTTTTCCCGGGATGAGCGATGAGGCGCGCACACAACTGGTGCGCGCACACTTCAAGATGTTTCTGCGCGGCCTGATCGAGCGCTGTATCTTGTGGTGGTCGAGCGCGGCGCGTATCAACGCGCTGATTCGCGTCGAGGGTGCCGAACATTTTGCGGCGCACAAGGGGCGGCCGATGATTCTGCTTACCCCGCATTTTGTGGGCATGGATGCGGGTGGGCAGTGGGTGGCGCAACAGACAGATACCGTGTGCATGTATGCCAACCAGAAAAGTCGCTACCTGACCGAACTGCTGCTGCAAAAACGCGCGCGCTTTGGTAATCAGCTTCTCTATTCACGCCAGCAGGGGTTGCGTCCTATCCTGAAGGGAATGCGCGACAACCTGCCCTTCATCTATCCACCCGATCAGGATCAGGGTATCAAGGATGGCGCATTCATTCCTTTTTTTGGTGTACCTGCGGCGACCATGACCTCGCTGCCGCGCATTGCGCAGATGACCGGGGCGAAAATCGTACCGTGCATCACCCGCGTACTACCAGGCGGTGCGGGCTATGTGCTGACCTTCTATCCGGCGTGGGATAATTACCCGAGCGGTGACGACATCGCCGATGCGCGCCGCATGAACGAATTTATCGAGCAGCGCATACTGGAAATGCCGGAACAGTATTTCTGGTTGCATAAGCGCTTCAAAACGCGCCCCGAGGGTGAAGAGAGGTTTTACTGATGGAATATAAAGACCTGCGCGATTTCATCGCACAACTTGAAAGCATGGGTGAGCTCAAGCGCATCACTGCGCTGGTCTCTACTCATCTGGAGATGACCGAGATCTGTGACCGCGTGCTGCGCGCACAAGGCCCTGCGCTGTTGTTCGAGAACGTGGCCGGACACCAAATGCCGGTACTCGCCAACCTGTTTGGCACGCCGCGTCGCGTAGCACTGGGTATGGGTGAGGAAGATATTGCTGCACTGCGTGAAGTGGGCAAGTTGCTCGCTTACCTGAAAGAGCCGGAGCCACCCAAAGGGCTGAAGGATGCCTGGGATAAATGGCCGATACTCAAACAGGTGATGACCATGTCGCCCAAGGTGCTGTCGTCTGCTCCCTGTCAGGAAGTAGTGTGGGAAGGCGCTGATGTCGATTTGTCGAAACTGCCGATCCAGCATTGCTGGCCGGGTGATGTTGCGCCGCTCATCACTTGGGGACTGGTGGTTACGCGCGGGCCGAACAAGGCGAGGCAGAATCTGGGCATCTATCGCCAGCAGGTAATCGCGCCAAACAAAGTCATCATGCGCTGGCTGGCGCATCGCGGCGGCGCGCTGGATTTTCGCGATCACTGTGAAAAAAATCCGGGGCAACCCTACCCGGTCGCGGTGGTGATCGGCGCCGATCCAGCGACCATGCTCGGTGCGGTGACGCCGGTGCCAGATTCCTTATCCGAATATCAGTTCGCCGGATTGCTGCGTGGCAGCAAGACCGAATTGGTGAGGTGTCTGGGCAGCGATCTGCAAGTGCCTGCTTCTGCCGAAATTGTGCTGGAGGGCGTGATCCATCCGGACGAGACGGCGCTGGAAGGTCCATATGGCGATCACACCGGCTATTACAACGAGCAGGACAAGTTTCCCGTGTTCACCATTGAGCGCATCACCATGCGCAAAGACCCGATCTATCACTCCACTTACACCGGCAAGCCGCCGGATGAACCGGCGATGCTGGGCGTGGCGTTGAACGAAGTGTTCGTGCCGCTACTGCAAAAACAGTTTCCCGAGATCGTGGATTTCTACCTGCCGCCGGAAGGATGCAGCTATCGCATGGCGGTAGTCAGCATCAAGAAACAGTATGCAGGTCACGCCAAACGTGTGATGTTCGGCATCTGGAGTTTCCTGCGCCAGTTCATGTACACCAAGTTCATCATCGTGGTGGATGACGACATCGACGTGCGCGACTGGAAAGAAGTGATGTGGGCGATCACGACACGCATGGATCCGGTGCGCGATACTCTGCTGGTGGAGAATACGCCGATCGACTATCTGGATTTTGCCTCGCCGGTGAGCGGTCTCGGCGGCAAGATGGGTTTGGACGCCACCAACAAGTTCTCCGGCGAGACACAGCGCGAGTGGGGTACGCCTATCGTGATGGATGACGAGGTGAAAGCGAAGGTCGATGCGATGTGGGGTGAACTGGGGCTGTAGGTGCTCAGAACGGACGGCTCAATTCGATACCGATCTCCGTGGTCTTGTTGTGTGGTTCCAGTCCATAACCATTCAGCACGCCGTTCCTGTAGACGGGATTGATGGCTGAATCCGCGATGTTCCAGTAATGCAGGTACGGTCCCGCCGACCATTCCTTGGCCACGTAGGAAAGCCGCAGTTTCATGCCATACCCATCGGTCTGTTTGCTGTCAAGGTCGCTATAGCCGAGACCCGTATCTGAAAGTTGCGAGAACTGGTTTCCGGACAGCAAATGGTCGTATTCAATCATGCCGGCCACTTCGTTCCCGCTGTTCAATGCAGTGCGATAGATGACCCCCACGGGAAAATAGATGTAGGTGCTCTCGCGTCTATAACCCGGATTCCCTGTACTTGTTATACCGCGCCCATCATTGAACAGGAAACGGTATCCGAGCCCGAGATAGGTTGAAACCGTCGATTCTTTGAGTAGCCAGTCGCTTCCGATCAGCGCGCGCCCTTCGAAATACCAGTCCAGCTCCCTGTTATGGCTCCCGGTGCCATAGCTGTTGTAGTCGACGGTGCCAGCGGCATATCGTAATTCGCCACGCAGAAAAATGTGACGGGCTGGGTATGCCTTCGTCGTGCGCAGGCTGAATCCACTCTTGAGCCCCTGCAAAGACGCCAAGCCGGGCTCTTCGTAGCGATAGTAACCGATGGAAATGGCGAGTTCGTTGCCTGTCTCTGTTGGTTTTCCGGCTGCCATGCTGGGCATGGCAATGCACATAGAGGCCAGGACGGATGAGATGGTTGACAGTATGCGCATGGAGTACCGGTTTGGATGTTGAGAGATTAGTGTTGTGCGGCGACCCACTCGATCAGTGCATCCTGCGCATCCTGCCCGCGCTTGGCGTGGGGATGGTTGATGAAGAATACAACGATCCATTCCTTGCCGTGCCTTGAGCGTACATAGCCAGCGATGGTCTTCACGCCCTCCAGGGTGCCGGTTTTGAGGTGGGCATGGTTGGCGGCGGGGCTATTGCTCAGGCGTTGTTTCACCGAGCCATCAACGCCCAGAATGGGGAGCGAGGATTTCAGTTCGGCATTCAATGGATGGGCGGCGGCGTGTTCCAGCAGTTGTGCCATATGGGATGCACTGATGCGTTCGGTGCGCGACAAACCTGCACCGTTCTCAAGCACCAGTTCACTGAAATTCATATGCTCACGTGCCAGCCAGTTCTGCATGGCGAAGATGCTGCGTTCGATGTTCATGCGCCGTCCGGTTTCCGTGCCGGAGAATACGGTGGGTGCAGTGCCTGCTTCATTCCCGAACGGCAGGGTTTCGCCCAATGTCAGGAACAATTGGCGTGCCATCACGTTGTTGCTGAATTTGTTGATATCCCGAATGATGCTGCTCAATGGGTCGGAATGATGCACTGAAAACAGCTTCGCCGTCGCACTTGTGTTGTCTTCGCGCTGTTGGCCTTGCAGCGTGCCACCGAGGTTCTTCCACATGGTGCGGAATACTGTTTCGATATAACGCGTGTGCGGCATCACATTCAGGTTCTGCTCGCGTTCGCCGCATCCTACGGGATAGTCACCTTGCAGCACCACACTGTCACCGTTGGGTTGCACGCTCAAATGGTCATTCCAGTTGTTGCAATTTCCTGTATTGCCATTGGGGGTGAGCTGGTTGTCCAGGTGCATACCGTCCAGTGGCGGCTCACTGACAACTCTCAAGCCGGCGCCGTCCGGCAGGTAGCGCAGACGCAGTGTGTTGAAGTTAAGCAGCATGGCATCGGGGCCGACGTTGTAGGCGCGCACCGGGTCGTTGTCGAATTCGGCCGGGTCGTGTTGCGGCAAATCAAAATAGCTGCGGTCCAGCACCAGGTCGCCGTCAATGTCGCGCAGTCCGCGCGCGCGCAGTTCGCTCAACCATAGCCAGAATTGCTCGATGGTAAATTTCGGGTCGCCGTAACCTTTCATGATCAGATCGCCATGCAGCACACCGTCTTTCAGCTCGCCGTCGATCCACGCTTCGGTCTTCCATGCATAGGCCGGGCCGAGAAGGTCGAGCGCGGCGTATGTGGTGAGCAGCTTCATGGTGGAAGCCGGATTCATTGCGCGCTGAGCGTTGATGCTGATGAGCGGGGCGTGCTTGCCCACTTCGCGCACTTCAACCGCGATGGCGGATTGCGGGATTTTTGCCTTCTTCAGTTCCTGCGTAACCGTCGCCGGCAGCGCTGCGGCGGCGACATTCACGGAGCACAGAAAAAAGGCAGTTAGGACGGCAAGCAGTTTCATGACAGCGCTTCGATGAGGGTGAGCGTGCGCGCAACCAGCATCTGCATCTCCTCTTCGGTGATGATGTAGGGCGGCATGAAATATACCGTGTTGCCCATCGGGCGCAGTAGCAATTCATGGTGCAGGCCGAGGCTGAAACAGCGTTGGGCAAAATCGGCGTACGGCGTCTCCACCTCGAATGCCCAGACCATGCCGGTATTGCGGAAGTTACGTACTTTGGAATGGCTGCGCAACGGCTGGGCGATGAGGTTGAAGAAAGCCGCTTTGGCGCGATTGACGTTCAGTACATCGTCCTGCTCGAAAATATCCAGCGTGGCGAGTGCGGCGCGACAAGCCAATGGATTGCCGGTGTAGGAATGCGAATGCAGGAAGCCGCGCGCAGTCTCGTCCGCGTAGAAGGCCTGATAGATATCATCGGTCGTCATCACCACCGACAGCGGCAGGTAGCCGCCGGTGATGCCTTTGGATAACAGCAGGAAGTCGGGGGTGATGTTGGCTTGTTCGCAGGCGAACAGCGTGCCGGTGCGGCCCATACCGACCGCGATCTCGTCGGCGATCAGATGCACGCCATAGCGCGTGCACAGTTCACGTGCGGCACGCAGGTAGACCGGATGGTACATCGCCATCCCTGCCGCGCCCTGTATGAGCGGTTCGACGATCATGGCGGCGATCTGCGTGTGGTGCTGTTGCAGATGCTGGTCGAGTGCATCGGCGCAACGTAGCGCAAAGGCCTCCGCACTTTCGTCCTTTCTGGCATTGCGCCAATCCGGGCTGGGTACGGTGGCGTTCTGGCGGATCAGCGCGCCGTAGGCATCGCGGAACAGCGCGACATCGGTCACCGACAGCGCACCCAGCGTCTCGCCGTGGTAGCTGTTTTGCAGGCTGATGAATTGTGTTTTCTCAACCTGGCCGCTGTTGCGCCAGTAGTGAGCGCTCATCTTCAGCGCGATCTCGGTGGCCGAGGCACCATCCGAGCCGTAGAAGCAATGCCCCAATCCGGCGGGAGCGAGATCGCGCAGTCTTTCCGACAGCTGGACGACAGGCTCATGAGTGAAACCTGCCAGCATCACATGTTCCAGCTTGCCGAGTTGGTCGGTAAGGGCGGTATTGATGCGCGGATTGCAATGACCGAACAGGTTCACCCACCAGGAACTCACCGCGTCCAGATAACGTTTGCCGTCCAAGTCGTACAGCCATACGCCCTCACCGCGCGCGATGGGCACCAGCGGTAAAGTCTCGTGGCGCTTCATCTGGGTGCAGGGGTGCCAGACGGCGGACAGGCTGCGCGTCAGCAGAGAGGTGTTGGATGTCATGCGGACAATCATAACGTAAGATGAAGCTCCAACCGATACGAGGAGGCAGTCATGAACATCCTCATCACCGGCGGCACAGGATTGATCGGCCGCGCCCTGTGCCCTGTCTTGCTTGCCGAAGGGCATAAACTGACTGTATTCAGCCGTTATCCCAATTCCGTGGCGGGCAAATGCGGTGCTGGAGTACGGGCGTTGAGTTCACTTGATGATTGGCGGCCGGATGTCCATTTCGACGCAGTCATCAATCTGGCAGGGGAGCCCATCGTCGATGCGGCCTGGACCGAGCGTCGCAAACAAGGCTTGCGGGACAGCCGCATCACGCTGACACGGCACTTGGTCACACGCATCGCGCAGACAGAACATAAACCTGCCGTGTTGTTGTCCGGTTCCGCCATCGGCTATTACGGCGGGCGGGGTGAGCAAGAATTAGCAGAGACTTCCGCGCCCGGCGATGACTTTCCCGCACAACTTTGTATCGACTGGGAAGGGGCTGCGATCGAGGCTGAAAAATACGGGGTGCGTGTCTGCCTGTTACGCACCGGTCTAATCCTTAGCCAGGATGGCGGCCTGCTGGCACGCATGCTGCCGCCGTTCCGTCTGGGGCTGGGGATGCGGCTGGGGGATGGCAAACAATGGATGAGCTGGATTCACATCGATGACTATGTGCGGCATCTTCTGCGCTTGCTGCACGACGCACAACTCAGCGGTCCGTTCAACATGGCTGCGCCGCAGCCGGTCACCAATATTGAGTTCACCCGAACGCTGGCGCACGTCTTGCATCGCCCGGCATTTTTTGCCGCACCGGGTTTCATACTTAAGATAGCCATGGGCGAGCGCTCCACCCTGCTGTTGGAGGGCCAGCGCGTGTTGCCGGTGCGGCTGGCGGCGGCAGGAGCGAGTTTTGCCTTTGCCGACCTCGAATCTGCATTGCGGGCATTGTTGCATTGAACCGCCCGCCAAAATAAAAACCCCTTGCGCTCTTGAATTCATCCGCTGTCACCCCTATTATTGGCACTCGCTAGCGTGGAGTGCTAACTCTCCGCTGTCGCAAATAATTAACTCACTGATTCTAGGAGAAATAAGCATGAAGATTCGTCCCTTGCATGACCGCGTGATTGTTAAACGCATGGAAGAAGAGCGCAAGACTGCGTCCGGCATCGTGATTCCCGATGCGGCAACCGAAAAACCTGACCAGGGCGAAATCGTCGCTGTCGGTAACGGCAAGATCGGCGATGACGGCAAAGTGCGCCCGATGAACGTGAAAGTCGGCGACAAAGTGTTGTTTGGCAAGTATTCAGGTCAAGCCTTCAAAATGGACGGTGTCGAACTGCTGCAAATGCGCGAAGACGACATCATCGGCGTGATCGAAGCCTAATCCAAGTCCAAATCGTCGGTGATACTGCGTGGCTTCCTCTCTCGTTCCTGGTCGTGTTTGATGCACTGCCAGCGTCACGAGACCGTTGCCGCCCTGTCTCACCTTGGTTTGTAATTATTGAATTTCAGGAGAATAAACATGGCAGCTAAAGACGTAAAATTTCATGACGCGGCACGTGCCAAGATGGTCGTTGGCGTTAACATTCTGGCCGATGCGGTCAAAGTAACGCTGGGTCCCAAAGGCCGTAACGTGGTGCTGGATCGTTCCTATGGTTCTCCCACCATCACCAAAGACGGCGTATCCGTCGCCAAAGAAATCGAACTGAAAGACAAATTCGAGAACATGGGCGCGCAAATGGTCAAGGAAGTCGCTTCCAAGACTTCCGATGTGGCCGGTGACGGCACCACCACCGCCACCGTGCTGGCGCAATCCATCGTGCAGGAAGGCATGAAGTTCGTCGCCGCCGGCATGAACCCGATGGATCTGAAGCGCGGCATCGACATGGCGGTCATCGCCGCTGTGGCCGAACTGAAGAAGATTTCCAAGCCTTGCACCACTAGCAAAGAAATCGCCCAGGTGGGCAGCATCTCCGCCAACTCCGATACCGTGATTGGTGAAAAAATCGCGGCTGCGATGGAGAAGGTTGGCAAGGAAGGCGTCATCACCATTGAAGACGGACAGGGTTTGGAAGATGAGCTGGACATCGTGGAAGGGATGCAATTCGACCGCGGTTACCTGTCTCCATACTTTATCAACAACGCCGACAAGCAAATCGTGGCGATGGAAAATCCCTTCATCCTGTTACACGACAAGAAGATTTCCAACATCCGTGACCTGCTGCCGTTGCTGGAACAAGTCGCCAAAGCCGGTCGCCCGCTGCTGATCATCGCTGAAGATGTGGATGGCGAAGCACTGGCCACTCTGGTCGTGAATAACATTCGCGGCATCCTGAAGACGGTTGCGGTCAAGGCACCAGGCTTCGGTGATCGTCGTAAGGCAATGCTGGAAGACATCGCTATCCTGACCGGCGGCACCGTGATTGCCGAAGAAGTCGGCCTGACCCTGGAAAAGGTGACGCTGGCCGAATTGGGCCAAGCCAAACGCATCGAAGTGGGCAAAGAAAATACCACCCTCATCGACGGCGCAGGCAAGGAAGATGCAATCAAATCGCGTATCACCCAAATCAACAAGCAAGCCGAAGAGTCCACTAGCGACTACGACAAGGAAAAGCTGCAAGAACGCAAAGCCAAGCTGGCTGGCGGCGTGGCAGTGATCAAGGTCGGTGCGGCAACCGAAGTCGAAATGAAGGAAAAGAAGGCTCGCGTGGAAGATGCATTGCATGCAACCCGTGCCGCAGTTGAAGAAGGCATCGTCCCCGGCGGTGGCGTTGCATTGCTGCGTGCCAAGGCAGCGGTTGCCGGACTCAAGGGCATCAATCACGACCAGGATGCCGGTATTACTATCGTGCTGCGCGCGATGGAATCTCCTATCCGCGCGATCACAATGAACGCGGGTGATGAATCCAGCGTGGTCGTGAACAAGGTGCTGGAAGGCAAGGGTAGCTTCGGCTACAACGCTGCTACCAGCGAATATGGCGACATGCTGGCGATGGGCGTGGTTGACCCGACCAAGGTGACGCGCGTTGCATTGCAAAATGCAGCCTCCATCGCCGGACTGATGCTGACCACTGCCTGTATGGTTGCTGAATCTCCGGAAGAAAAACCAGCCGGTGGTATGGGCGGCGGGGATATGGGCGGCATGGGTGGAATGGGCGGCATGATGTAAACCTGCTGTGCGGTGTTGGCTCCGGTATCACGCGCTTTGCGCATGGAGCTCGCACCGCAACGGTTCAGGCCTTTGCGGTACCTGACAAACCCTGCCTTGTGCAGGGTTTGTTTTTTGTATTGCCCGCAGCGCGGCTAATCGCTACAATGCGCGCCTTCGTTTTACCCCGTCCTTGCCGGATGGGTGAACAAAACGGCCTGGTAGCTCAGTCGGTAGAGCAGAGGATTGAAAATCCTTGTGTCGGTGGTTCGATTCCGCCCCGGGCCACCAGAATACGAAAAAGCCCACCCGCAACGGTGGGCTTTTTCCATGTTTTTCTATACATAAAACCTTTATTAATCAACAGAAAGAAGCGTTCGCGGTCGTTCGTGACCGTTCGCATTCCTTCGCGAGCTGCCGCGCAGTTTGGGGGTATCGTTGGGGGTATTTCTTGCGAAAATTCGAAGCTGGGGGTACCGTCGACGTAGCGATACCCCCAACTCGGAGAAAATCACCATGGGAAAACTCACAGATAAGGCTATTCAGGCGGCTACCGCCAAGGAGAAGGACTACAAGCTCACAGACGGCGACGGGCTCTATTTGCTAGTAAAGGTAAATGGAACCAGGCTGTGGCGAATGAAATATCGCTTTGCCGGGAAGGAAAAGTGTTTGTCGGTCGGCCCCTATCCAATGCGTTCGCTCAAGGAAGCCCGTCAGATAGCCTTTGAGGCCAGAAAAAACCTTTCTTATGGTCAAGACCCATCAGAAAAGAAGCAGGCTGATAAGGCTGCCTTGGTAGAAAAGGCGCAAATCGATCTGGAGACTGTCGAAAACATTTCTCGTGAGTGGTTTGAAAAATTTAGCGTCAACTGGGTCGAGGGGCACTCTTCAAAAATCATACGGCGATTGGAGGCCGATCTCTTTCCCTATTTGGGAAAAGAAGGGATCAAGGACATAGCTCCTTCCAAGCTTCTGATGGTACTGCGCAAGGTCGAAGCGCGGGGCGCACTTGAAACGGCCCATCGTTTGATGAACAACTGCGGACAAGTATGGAGGTATGCGGTCGCCACTGGTCGCGCCGAGCGAGATATCACTCAGGATTTAAAAGGCGCAATCCCTCCCGCCAAAGGATCTCACTTGGGGGCAATCACTGAGCCCAACGAGATTGGAATGCTTCTTCGCAATATCGAGGATTATTCGGGATCAGAAGTTATTCGCCACGCTTTGAAATTCGCTCCGCTGGTTTTTGTCCGTCCGGGAGAACTGCGCCAGGCAAGGTGGAGTGAATTCAATCTTGAGAAAGGATTGTGGTCAATCCCGGCTGAAAGAATGAAGGGCAGGCGGCCGCACGTGGTTCCACTATCAGCTCAAGCAAAGAAAGTAATGGAATCTATTCGACCTCTGACTAGCGATTCGGAATGGGTTTTCCCCACGCCGCAAAGCAAGACACGTTGCATCAGTGATATGGCACTACTGTCTGCGATTCGCCGAATGGGCTACGAGAAGGAGGAGATGACTGCGCACGGATTTAGGGCCATGGCATCGACGAATCTGGAGCAGATGGGCTTCGACTCGCGCCTGATCGAACTACAACTGGCCCATGCGGATTCAAATGAGATTCGGGCAGCCTATAAAAGAGAGCCGCATCTTCTGCGTTTGGATGAGCGCAGGGTGATGATGCAGCAATGGGCGGATTATCTTGATTCTCTAAAGAGCGGAGCCAAGGTAATTCCAATCAGAGCATAAGTGTTCATGGAGGTTCGTCGGCGTTCGGGCGCGCCCACTTTCGTTCAGTTGATTTGTGAAAGTACATGCACCGCACTAAATTAACCTTATTAATCAATAAACTACCTATTGAAAAACATTCCATTCCTGTTAGCATTCCTTTTATGCGATGCCAATCGCGCATAACGAAAGGAACAAAATGGGACTGCCAGCAGCATTAGAAAAGACTGACCGCCTGCTTCGACTCGATGATGTATTGAAGATTGTTGGGTTGGGCAAAACGAAGCT
>Ga0172380_10008625_pt1 | contig 11069 bp, 13 predicted proteins | sample Leawe162metaG_FD_119747 | JGI IMG/M metagenome (GOLD analysis project Ga0172380, IMG submission 119747) | Leachate microbial communities from a municipal landfill in Southern Ontario, Canada - Leachate well 162 metaG | ecosystem: Engineered > Solid waste > Landfill > Unclassified | place... | reverse complement strand
TGCACTGGCAAACAAGACCGGCAGCACCAAAGCGGATGCAGATCGCAACATCGCAGCACTGATTGAAATCATCACTGCCACCCTGAAAAAAGGCGACAACGTGGCATTGGTTGGCTTCGGCACCTTCGAAGTACGCAAGCGCGCAGCACGCATTGGCCGCAACCCGGCTACTGGTGCAGAACTGAAGATCAAGGCATCCAAGGCTCCTGCATTCAAGGCTGGTGCTACACTGAAGACTGCGGTCAACGGCGGCAAGAAATAATGATGGCAATATAGACCGGTGATAAAAGCCGGTCTTTATGACCCGATGAATGAAATCTTGCAATACCTGAAAAAGCATGGTGAGCGGCTGGACACAGACATCGCTGAAGCTACAGGCATCTCACTTGCTACCGTGCGTTTGCAGTTAGCAGAACTTGCTGCCAAATGTGAGGTTGTGGCGTGCCATTCGATCAAGTTTAACAAGGGCAAGAAAGTCGAAGGGACAATTTACCGGATAGCTGGATACACCCCTCCAGCAGCACCTGGCAGAAAACCAAAGGCACAGCCAACTCTGTCATAAATCTCCGCTCAATCACGCGATCACAGCTTGAACTGGTACACCAAGCTCGATATAAACGGCAAAGCGAGCCTTGCCACCAAGCTCAGGCGGATGACGCACCAGCACAAATCGCCTAGCCACACTCCAGCACCGGATACACAAACCGCCTCATCGCCCCTCCTGCCCTGCGCTTTTGTATCGAACCACAGATGGACAGCACGTTGTCGCCATGCTTGTGGTTGATGGCGTGCAGCGTCTCCAGTAATCGCAGATGTTTTTCCTCTCGCTGTTGTTCGGCCATCTGGAACATATCAAAGCTGCCTGATTGGCGAATGGCGATGTCACTGGCGATCAGCCCGCATGCCCGGTAGTGGCAATCCGGGTCGTACAGGTCGTCCAACACCCTGCCCGCTTCGCTCGCCAACAGAAAGTAATCCGCACTCGGATAGGGCAGATCGGACGTGCTCGCCTGCTTGTCGAATGACTTCAGGGTCAGAAATACCGTCAGTTGCCTGGCGGCCAGCCGTCTGGTGATGAGCTCTTTGGATAGCCGCATGGCGTGGCCAAGCAAATGCGCGCGGATAGTCTGCTTGTCCTGCGTGACCTCGCCCAGCGATGCCGTGCGCGCCACACTCTTGGGCAGCTTCGCCTCGGCCTCGATCTTGTAGAGGGGCGTGCCGTTGAGTTCGTGCCACAGGTCGGTGCCGGCTTTGCCCAATAGCCGTCTTATCTCGCGTTCCGGTACATCCACGAAATCGGCTGCGGTATGGATATCGAACTTGTTGAGCAGCGCCTGGCGGTTGCCGCCGATACCGGGAATGTCGCGCACGCTGACGTGTTGCAGGAAATCATGGATGCGCCTGCCTGCCACGATGGTGGTGCCATTGGGTTTGTTGTATTCGGAGGCCATCTTGGCCAGGGTACGGGTAACGGAGATGCCGACCGAGACGGTGATGCCGGCTTCATGCCGCACGGTGGTACGGATCTCATCGGCGATGGCCCGGTACGGCTTGCGGTACAGGCTGCGCAGACCGTTCAGATCCATGAAGCCTTCATCGATGGAGTATTCCTCGACCGCCGGGCTATAGCGCCGAAGAATGGCAAACAGCTTGTCGGAGATCTGGCCGTAATAGCGGAAGTCGGCGGAAAGGTAGTTTGCCTGTGGCAGCAGTTTTCTGGCTTCCCAGACCGGCATGCCGGTGGTGATGCCGGCAGCCTTGGCGTCATAGGTCTTGGCGACCACGCAGGCATCCTGGCTGGACAGCACACAGACGGGCTGGCCTTTCAGGTCGGGGCGGCGCAGCTGTTCACAGGAGGCAAAGAAACAGTCCGCATCCACATGCGCGATGGCATTGGGCCAGTTGCTGACGGGCATGATGGATACGCCGGTCTATTTGTACTTGCGGAACTGGCCGACGACGACGCCGAAGATTTCCATGTCACCCCTGGGGTGGATGACAGGATAGGCCGGGTTGGCGGGGATCAGCACATGTTGGCCCTTCTCCTTGCCGAGGGTCTTCAGGGTGAATTCGTTGTCGATGATGGCGATGACCATGTCGCCCACGTTTGCCACGGCGCGCTTTTCCACGATGACCGTATCGCCCGGCAGGATGCCGGCATCGATCATCGAATCGCCTTTGACGTTGACCAGCACGGTACTGGATGGGTGGGAAACCAGAAACTCGTCGATGGTCAGCATGTCATGTTGCGCATCCCCTGCCGGGCTGGGAAAGCCGGCGCGCACGCTGTCAAAGATGGGACGCTCAAAGAACCGCCGGCCCGGTTTGAGGCGCTTTTCCGGGGTAGCTTCCAGATAGCCTTGCAACTTGAGCCTGGCCACCAGCGCTGCCACGGGCGACTTGGACTTGAGCCCGACGATGCCCATGATGGTCGAATACGGCGGCAACACGCCGTTTTCGGCGTAGTAGTCCTGAAGTCTGGCCAAGTAGGTTGAGTCGATGTTTTCCATGGGGATAACGATAATGGAACGAGCGTTCCACTGTCAAGATCATTATCCGCTCAGGGCAATATTTGGTAGGGTTCCATGGTTACCGACTCGATCTTGTCGCCAAGCAGGATCAGTCGACCTTCGAGCCGGGTGTTGCCGGTCTCGCTGAATTCGAAACGGTAGGTGCGGCGCAACACCCGGCGACCAGACTTGTCCCGCGCCAACGCCAGCGCGATGTTGGCGACCGTGTCGTCGAGAAATTGCAGGTTCGCATCGTTGCAGACATGTTTCCCCGCGTTCCTGGCGATCTCAAGGGCGCGCAGACTGCTGAACCAGAACCACCCCAGCGCGGCCAGCAACAGCAGGAATAGCGCACTTGTCATATCCATCGTCTGGGAATTCCGAATTAACCGCCGCCGGATTTATCCGATTCTGGCGCGTGATTTTTCATTTAACCGCAATCTCACTCGTCTCGATCAGTCTCGCCACATCACCATGACACTCCGAACATTTGCCGACAAGCAACAGGTCGCCCGCCTTGACGGCCCCGGTAAAATTGGTGATGGTGACCGCATGACGGCATTTCCCGCACCAGACATTCGCAAGCAGTCGCTTTCTGGCATCGACTGGTATGGCTGCCCATAGCTTGGCTGCCGGGACGGTAAATTCAGGGAGAGATTCGATTGTCATTCGCGGTCCACGCGTTCCTTCAGTTCCTTGCCCGGCTTGAAATGCGGTACATACTTGGCAGGCACTTTCACCTTCGCGCCAGTCTTGGGATTCCGCCCTTGCCGTGGTGGCCGGTAATTCAATCCAAAGCTGCCAAAACCGCGAATCTCGACGCGTCCACCCTTCGATAGCGCATCGGAAAGCGCATCCAGAATCACCTTAACGGCAAGCTCGGCATCTTTCAATTGCAGTTTGGGGTGCAGATCGGCAATGCGTTTAATAAGTTCTGAGCGAGTCATTTGCAAGGGCTATGGAGTGTGTGCGGTTATGAATAAATCTGGCGGAATTTTACTTCAAGCGCAAGCGTGGTGCGTTACGTGATTTGTCACGCCTGCCAAACCCCGAACCCTGCACTGCGCAAATCAATTCCCACCTCGACTTCCCTGTCGCACGCCTCTTCATAAGGCATCGGGTTAAATGCTTCGTAGAGATCGGGCAACAACCGCAATCCGTATTGCTTGACGTACCGATTGGACTGGATGCCCGCCTTGTGTTTGTCGAAGCGTACGTCGGGATCCAGGCCTGTCATGCCAACATAAACGCACGGCTTGCCCGGGATGTAATCCGGATTGCATCTTTTGAACTTGCCTTCGTACAGCACGTCCTTGGACAACTCGACAACATAGACGTGATAGTGGTTGCGGCGCGCCATGCCCTAATAGCTCACCGTCTCGGTAGTGCCGCGCCGTGACGTGAAGCGAAGGAATGCGTCAATTTTCTCCAGTTCAAGTTTGAATGGACGACCTTGATAGACATGCTCCCGCAGCCAGTCAACTTCCTGGGGAAGATTCGCCTGGGGTAACAAGACGCTCCACGTCTTGCGCTCGGGCTCCCAGCGATAACTGCGCGCCTTGAGTTTATCCTTGCTATCGAATGGCGAATTCAACGCCCAAACCTTGATTTCATTACCACGGGCATTGGCCAGAAGCGTTTTCATTACCCTGCCACCGGACTCGGGCAAATCGCATTGCAGCACTTCAAGCAGCGCATGGCAGTCGACTGACGCTCTGTGGCCACCAAAATGAAAACCATAGCGGTATGCCAGGAACTCCAGACTCGCACCGCCCATGCCTTCATTTTTCCAATCTACCTGTGCGAGGGAGCAAGCCCATGCTTTCCTGGCAAACATGGGCAACCGCGCTTCCACGAACCCACGGTCAAAACCAGCATTGTGTGCGATAACAATCGATACATCAGACATTAGTGCCTGTACGGCGGCATCATCAATACGCTTCCCCGCAACCATCTCATCTGTGATGTTATGAACCTTCGTGGACTCTGGTGAAATCGGCATTCCGGGGTCTTCAAGCTCATTGAAGGTCTCCAGCACCCTATAGGCCTGCCCTGTCTCCGGGCAATACTCAAAGACGACAATGCCAAGCTCGATAATCTTATCGGTAGATTGGTCCAGTCCTGTGGTTTCTGTGTCCAGGACAGCAGCCTTCAACAGTTTCTCCGGCGGGGGCGAATCTGAATAAGTGGTGCGGGGTTCAAAGGGGCGTGTGACCCGATAGCCATTGGTTTTCAGCAACGCTATGGCTTCATCAAGTTTTATGTTTTCCGGGGACTGGTTATTCATGCTGTGATTATGACAGGCAATAAACTGTGGGCAGTGTCCAGCATCAGAACTCCTCGCTGCGATCAAGAATCTCCAGCTTGAACTGCCACCCCTCGAATGAACTTATCATGCGACCAAAATCTTCCCATGATATTTCCTGCCCATCGACAACAACACAGGGCATGTGAGCATCATCTGAGAGGTCACAGTCGATTCTCCCCTGCACCGTCATGTCAGCAATCTGAAGCCCGTGCCCATCACCATTGTCAATGATGTGCTTAACGGAAAGCGCCTTGCGTATTTTCCCAACCATACGCCCAAGCATGGCGAACATGTCTTCTTCGGGGTCGCCGATTATCTGGAACTGATAGCCAGCGGGGTCACCATCTTGAACCTCGAATGCTTCCAGCGTGACCATGTTTCCTAGCAGGCGTGACACGAAATGAAATTGGTGTGCTTCGCCAGCGCAGTCATTTATCCTGATAGGTTGAAGTCGGGTATTGTCAAAATTATCAACACCGCTGACCTTGGCGACTTCCGCACTGAAGCAACAGATGCAAAGCTGTCTATAAATTCCATCCATGGAACCATAGTGGGTGATCTCGTAGCTGGATGCGTCTTCACCGCACCCTTCGCAATGGATTTTTGTCATGATTATTACCTCAACAATTGACTGCCAACCGTGCAATTCTATTTTGTCAGCGCGAGAGCTACGAAGGCTTCAACGTGCCTTTGATTTCCTGCCCGACGATGAGTATATCCAGCTATCCTGTAAATTACTCCCTCAACCCTTTTGCCCTTGATAAATCTGACTGAATGGCATGCCACTTCAAATTTGGCAGCGAGCTCCGCTAACTGAAAACACACGACGGCGAGTGAGATTTCTGTAGCTTCGGCGATATCCGTGTCCAGCCGCTCACCATGCTTTTTTAGGTATTGCAAGATTTTATTCATAGTTTCACTGCCCCGTAGCCAATATAGCCGAACTAGGCGCTGTACGCTTACAGCCAACGCAATGCGAGGTATGCAACGCGAGTATAAAAAAATGCCGGATGCTCGTAAGTTGTGATTTGACACGAAGGGAGCACCGAGGATTGCAAACTGCTCGCCATAAAGCTGACGGTGGTCACCGACACGGTATCGACCCGTTGCGGTCGTTCAGCCAACGCGCTTCGAAGCGCTGGTTCTCGGTGCCATTGCTGTCATTGAGGATGACTCAGACGAATGGCAGGTGTAATGCGGTTTGCTGACATTGATTGGGCGACACAGAGTCGAGCGGCCGCTTTCATCAGCGGCTAGGGGCTGCACCCGACACATTGCAATTCTTCGAATTTCCAAAAAACAGACCGTCAACGTAACGCAGTTAAGGGGCTGGGCGCTTTTGAGCAGTCCCCCTAAAACTCCGACAATATTTTGCACGAGCCCTTCCCCTTCGGATGCAGCACTGCCCTCGACACCGATATGTGGGGCGCATACCTACAGCATGTGAACATGATTACGGTTGACCGCCTCAGCGCTGATCATCATCTCCCTGCTTCCGGCTGCAATTCTCTTGCCCTAAAAGTTACAGCCCAGCAGTTCGATGAACCTTAATGCTTGTGCGCGTCCGCAGCAGAAGCAGGGGCGGTTTGATGATGGCCTGCAGAAGATGCGATGGCAGCATGGATGCCTTCGACGTAATGCATATAGGTTACGTAGGCTTCCACAAACTCCCTGCCTGCCTCGACACTCTTGTCCTTGTTCTTGCTTGTTTCCAGGGCGCGTTCAAATTTCGCTTTGATCGCTTCGGCCATATGATTGCTGATCGCCTTGATCATCTCATCGGCAGAGCCGCTGACCAGGGTGACGTCAGCCATGGCGACGATCGGTTCAACGGCTTCGTCCTTGATGCCGCTGTATGGCGCGCCTTCGCCCGCGCGATGTACACGCACAAGCGTTTCGAGAAAATACTGATCGGCTAATTCCTTTACTTCCTTGCCTTTGCCGCGAACTGCGACGGTCTTCGCAAATGCAGCTCTGATCTCCGCCTCGTCATTCTTTTCGACCCACTTCAGGATGGGCGTTACTTCCTTCTTTTCCAGCGCGGCCCTGGCTTCAGGAATGATCGGGCCCCCGGTCGTATCACAATGCGCCTGTGCGTTCCCTGCAAGAAACAGCAAGCTGCTGATTGAAAAAAATATGGTAATAAAAAAAATTCTGGTGCTGCTTGTGCTTCTCGTCATTGGGATACCCTTTACATAGTTGTTGATTCAGACATGATTCGTCATTCCACACCGCCGCATAATTCATGCGCCGCGCAGTGGACTATGGCGAATCCTGTTAGTTCCTCATTCGTGCAAGGGATGCCCACATCGGTCGATTTGCCGGGAATTGGTACGTTTTTTACTGCAGGGAAAGAAAAAGGGTTAAGCATTTCTGCCTAACCCTTTTAATTATTGGTGCGCCGGAAGAGATAAATCTGGGCACTGGAAAGCCATCATTTTATTGCCGTGACCATCCGCTTTCTGGCAAGCATTTAGCAATTGCGACGTGCTGTTCCCGACACGTAATAGCTCTTCAGTTTTTTCCGAAACGGTCATTCAAAGACAGTCCGCTAGAGAGACTTTTGCACTTGCGTGTGCGGGTGAGGCGGAATTCGGATTTTCTATGAGAGTTCAACGATAAAAATTGGCATTGATCATCGTGTGACGGTAATAGGCACGTCAATTTGTGCGTTTGAATTTCCTATCCTTTCGCCTTAATCTTTTTTAGGCAGGTCGGCAGGTGTTTCACTCAGCACCTTCTTGCCGGTAAACATGGCGGAGATCAGATTGCCACCTTCGCGTAACTCGGTGACCACGACGGCCAGAATATGAATCAGGATCACAGTCAGTAGCAGGTAGAACCCGTATACATGAACAGTAATGAAGGGCTTGCGGAAAGCACGCATGGCGTCATAGGCGACGGCGTCATAGGTTTCTTTTGCATAGGGGGCAAGTGTGGCCGGGTCAACTCCGGGGGCGGCGATCCAGCTGGCAATCCACGCACCGATGGGCGGGTAGAATAAGTCGGTGCCCGCCAGTGCCAGTCCGGAGATGGCCTGCGTCAGCAGCAGGAAAAGCAGCAGGGTCACAGCGATGCGGCCGAGCGGATTGTGGCCGAGGTACTGGCGTGGTCGCCCAGCTTTGAAATCGGCGAGATAGGCACGCACTTCATTGCCGTAACCGCGCCCGCCGGGCAGAATCGATCCCCAGCGTGCATGTTGTCCACCGATGAAAGCCCAGATCAGACGCCACAGCAGATTAATCGCAAACACATAACCTATCAGGACGTGCACGGTCTTGAGCAGAATCTTGCCTTCGGTGGATACGCCCAGCGCCTTGTCGTTGAGGATGGCCACACCGACGGCGAGCAGGCCGAGTATGCACAACACGTTGATCCAGTGAAACCAGCGGACATTCGCATCCCAGACAAAATAAGCTTTAAGGTTAGACATGGTGGGCTCCCGTAGTATGTGCGACTGTGAACTATCAATTATCGTTAGAGTATATGCCTTTTGCATTTTTACACTACAACACTGATCTATTTAGATTGCTTTAGTCATCATCATAATGTGACATTATCGAGTCATGGGTAATGTCAAGATTGCCTGCAATCCTCCCAAGGGTGAACTTCCCAGCGCAAGATGCCCGCCATACATCCGCGCCAGATCGTCAACGATGGCGAGCCCCAGCCCGGTGCCGGGAGTCTGCTGATCGGCGCGGATACCTCGACAGAGCACGGCATCTCGCTTGTCGGCCGCAAGCCCCTTGCCGTCGTCATTGACCGTGATAACGAGTTGGTCATGCTCGCTGCGTGCCTGTACCTCGACGCGTGAGCTTGCCCACTTGCAGGCGTTGTCGATCAGGTTGCCGAGCATTTCCTGCAAATCTTGTTCTTCGCCGCGAAACAACAGGGACGTCGCCATCGGGTAGACGACCAGTTCCAGATTCCTCTCCGCATGAATCCGCTGCATGGTTCGCGCAAGGCCATCGATGACAGGCTGGAGTGGCGTGCGCACGCCGGGCAGGCGTACCGTGGCGGCAGCTTGGGCGCGCGCCAGGTGGTAATCGACCTGCTTGCGCGCCACCTCTACTTGGGAGGCCACCAGGCGAGCCAACTCTTCGTCCTTGCCCTCGGCGGCATTGGCGAGGACGCTTAGCGGCGTTTTCAGTGCGTGGGCGAGATTGCCGGCCTGAGTGCGTGCCCGCTCGACGATCTCGGCGTTTTGGGCCAGCACACTGTTGAACTCGGCCACCAGTGGCATGATCTCGTTCGGAAAATCTCCACCCATCTGAGGCGCCGTGCCATCACGCACGCGGCCGAGCGCAGTCTGCAAGCTACGCAGCGGCGCCAAGCCGACGACCACCTGCACCAGCGCCGCCAGCGCGAGGCCAAATCCCAGCACGCCGAGTGCCAGCCACAGCGCCCCATTGAAGCGGGCCGCCGGTTCGATCATCAGACTCTCGTCGGCGGCAACAATCAGGCGTAGCGGCAGATCGTCGATCATCACGCGGCGTTCGACCATGCCCAGCGCCTTCCCTTCCGGGCCGCTGATCCGATGCTGATGAACTTCTCCGTTGGCGGGCGAGTCGGCGGGGGAGTGCAGTACCTGATCCCACAAGGAACGGGAACGCAGCACGGCGGTTGCCGCCGGAAAGTCGGCGCTGGCAAGACGGTCGATCTGCCAGTAAAGGCCGGCAAACGGCTTGTTGAGGCGGGGGTCGCTCAGCGGCATCGTCAAGATCGGCTGACCCTGTTCATCCAGTGTCAACTGTGCCGTCAATTGGTCGAGATGGGTTTTCAGCTCTGCATGAAACTGCAATGCCACATGCTGTTGAAACAGGTTGCCCAGGCCCCAGCCGGCGACGAGTATCGAGGCGGCAATCCAGAACAGCGTGCCTAGCAGCAGACGAAAGCGCAGCGAGCTGCGCAGCGTGGCCGAAGTCATGGCGGAGAGATCATTGCGGGCTGGCAAGACGATAACCCAGCCCGCGCACGGTTTCAATAAGCCCCGGCGGCAGTTTCTTGCGCAGGCGACCGATGAATACTTCGACGGTATTCGAGTCACGGTCGAAATCCTGTGCGTAGATATGCTCGGTCAGGTCGCCGCGCGAGACGACCTCGTCCTTGTGGTGCATCAGATAGGCCAGTACGCGATATTCGTGGCTGGTCAGCGTCAAGGTCCGACCATCCGCGGTAACGCGGCGGCTGCGGGTGTCGAGCGTCAGCGGCCCACAGACCAGCTCGATGCTGGCATGGCCGCCGGCGCGACGGATCAGCGCGCGCAGGCGTGCCAGCAACTCTTCCATATGGAACGGCTTGGTCAGGTAATCGTCTGCACCGGCATCGATACCGGACACTTTTTCGTGCCAACTGTCGCGTGCGGTGAGAATGAGTACGGGTAGCGTGCGGCCTGCGGCGCGCCACTTTTTAAGCACCGTGATGCCATCCATTTGCGGCAGGCCAATGTCCAGTATCACCGCATCGTAGGGTTCCGTGTCGCCCATGAAATGCGCATCAACGCCATTGTGCGCGACGTCGGCCACATATCCCGCCGTGCTCACGCCCTCGACCAGTTGCGCGGCCAGTGTCGGCTCGTCTTCTACCACCAGAATACGCATCAGCGGTTCCCTCCGGGAGGAATATTTTTGCCGTTCTTTTCCTTGATGCCGAGCACCTTGCCGTCACGGGCATCGATCTTGAGCTTGACCAATGTGCCGTCCTCGCGCAGCAGTTTGACCTCGTAACGCCAACCCTCGTTCTTGTGCTCCAGTTCGACTTCCATGATCCGCCCCGGATGGTCGTGCTCGATTCCTTCGAGGATACCCCGCAAAGGAAGTATCTCGCCGGCCTCAAGCGCCTGGCGGGCGCGATCATGGTCGTGCCCGTCGCCGGCACGGCTCACACCGGTAACCAGCAACATCAGGGTCAGCGCGGCAGCCAGCGCCGCATGCAGTTTGTATGAAATTTTTTTTGTCATCGCAATGCCCAGTGCGGTTTCAAGTCTTCATCTTATACCGTGTTGATTCTGAACGCGGGATGAACGGCGGATTCACCTCGCGTTCAGGTCGATCCCAGCATAGTGCGCTCCACAAGTCCATTACCTCAAGGAGAAGTCATGAATCGAACCATCGCTGTCACGATCGCCACCATTGCCACGGTTCTTGCAACACCGGCCTTTGCCGACTCGCGCACTGACCTGTTGGCGCAGTATGCAACCGCCGCCCAATCAACCGGGTTTTCTGCGGCGCGCGGGCAAACCCTGCACACCC
>Ga0172380_10008621_pt1 | contig 11072 bp, 10 predicted proteins | sample Leawe162metaG_FD_119747 | JGI IMG/M metagenome (GOLD analysis project Ga0172380, IMG submission 119747) | Leachate microbial communities from a municipal landfill in Southern Ontario, Canada - Leachate well 162 metaG | ecosystem: Engineered > Solid waste > Landfill > Unclassified | place... | reverse complement strand
GTCGGGCTCATAACCCGAAGGTCGCAAGTTCAAATCTTGCCCCCGCAACCAACAAAACAAGGATTTGCAATTTTGCCGCAATCGGCGTTATGCAAGTTCTCTGCAAGTTCTGCAGTTTCCCTCTCGGTGGCTGGCGTCAACGAGACAAGGAGACCGCAGGCATGGCAAGTATCAAGACGCGCCGCAACACCAACGGTAGCATGTCCTGGGACGCGATGGTGCGCGTCGTGGGCTATCCAGCGACCGGCAAATCCTTTCGTACCAAACTCGCCGCGGAACTATGGGCAGCGCACACCGAAGCTCGAGCCAAAGGCGGTACTTTCGCCAACGCACGCGGCATGACGCTCGCGCAACTGATCGACGAAGCCCTGCCCCGCCTGACCAATCCCACGGCGGCCGCCTTCGCCTATTGGCGCGAGTACCTGGGCGACGTGCATCTGGACAAGATCACCCCCGAGCAGATTGCATTGCACCGTGACCGCCTGCTCGGGGCCGACTGTCGGGGCCACAGACACAAGACCAGCAAGCCGCGGTCCTCGGCGACCGTCCGAAATTACCTGATCGAACTCGGACGCCTGTTCGCCCTGGCCGTCAAGGAAATGCGCGTCATGGAGACAAACCCCTGCACCAGCGTCACGAAACCGAAAGCCTCAACCGAAGTGGTGCGGTTTCTCTCAGATGAGGAACGCATGGCATTGTTGCCCGCCTGCAAGGCGTCAGACTCGGCCGACCTCTACCCCTTCGCTTCGTGCTGTTTGCACTGACGACCGGAGCCCGCAAGGGGGGAGATAGCCGGCCTGGAATGGGCGCAGGTAGATCTAAAGCGGCGGTGGGCGATCTTCCCGCGAACCAAGAATGGAGACAGCAGAGGCGTCCCGCTAACGGTCGCGGTCTGCGCTCTGCTCGACGCTCGCAAGCGCGAAGGCGAACGCGTGTTCCCGACCAATATTACGAAGGCGTGGCACGGGGCGATAGCGCGGGCAGGAATTGAGCATTTCGCAGCCGGCCGCTTCGCCGGCTCGTCAGAAGCGATAGCCCGCGCCAAACAAGACCACATCGGTGTCGCGATCGTAGTTGGTGTTTATGCGATTCCAGGATACGCGCCCATTCCAATGTGGGCTGAGTCTGAACGCAGCCGTCGCGGTGAAGATCCATGAGAAGTTGCTGCGACCGCCTTGGCCCGCCACGGGAGTGCGATACTTGTCGATGGCAAGGTACGGGCCGAAGCCGATCCCCAACAAGAGGCGATCGCTCGCGAGAACCTCGCGTACCCCCCATATCTGCGTGGTGACACCCGTGCGACGAACCAACCGTGCATCGCCCTCGTTCAGCAGGCCGAGTGTTACATCAAAAAACCGCCCCAGACCATGACGGTACTCGAGCGCCCGCGCGGTGTCGCTTTGCGAATAGAAACTGTTGACGATCGTCTGGCCGAGAAACACCGTGACCTCATCGGTCGTCGTTTTGTCCAGCTGGCGCGGCGCGGAGACTTGCGGCCCGCGTTCAGGCACTGGCTCCAGTTGGTAGCCAATGCCGAACATCAGCGTGCTGGTATTGATGCTGTTTCGGGCAACGATGCGGTTGAAGCGCATCTCATACAGCCAGCGCCTATCGGTGTAATAGGTCGCACCCAGGCTGCCGACAGTTGCCCATCCGTGAATATTCGCATAGCCGCTGCCGTCAGACGATACGGTGGTGTCGAAATAACGGTAAGGGCCGACCCCCACCGCGAGAGAAAGATGACGATCGAACACGTTGGTGCGACCCCAGATTTGAACGGTTTGCCCGTCGCGATGGTGCCCAGGCAAGTGCCCTTCGTTGAGCCACGAGAAACTGGCGGCGACATGCTCGCTCAAGGGGTGTTTATACTCGAAGGCCCATACGGGGGATCTGTACTTTGTCCCGGACTCCTTCAGTCCGCCGCCCAACAACGTCAACTCCTGGGCATGAGTGGCACCGCTTATGATCAGCGGCAGCACCATGAGGATACGCCACATGTATTTTCTCCCTAGGTTGCGGTCGGGTCATTACTACACGCCTCGTAACGTTCTTTCTGTCCGGCAGCGCACATACGGCGCAAAGAACACGCCCCGCTGTATCAACTGGAGCCGCCGACACGCTCTTGCCACCATTCCCAGAGACGAACACCCCTGCACCCATCCCCGTCGAGCACAACCCGTGGCTATGGTTCTCTGCCAACAAGCATCTAGCCCAACTCGCAAAGTTGGGCTAGATGCTTCATCTTATCGTCTAAGCGTGCGTGTAAGCAGATTTGAGCAATGCATCCGCCAACGGAACAGCCGCTCGAATACGGCCTAGGGCGGCCAGCGCAACGGTGAGTCGCCACCTATGCGCGCTTTGCCGGGAGCAGTGCCGGTAAAGGGGGGCCGGCCCATTGCGCTTACAATGTATGCTCTCACATGCACATTCGACGAAAGGTCTGGCCATGAAAGATTTGCAGGAAGCAACCGAGAAAATTTGTCTCCTAAAGGGCCAAGCGTTAGCGATGGAATGCCTTTTCATGGCGATACTCCGCGCTTTGCCGGAAACACAATTGCGCCAGGCGCTGCACGAATACGATGTGGAATCGGACATTGTCCGAGAAGCGATAGAGCACATGCCGCGAGCCAGGTCACTCGTTCTGTCTGGATTCGAAACGTTCTTTCAGCGCGTGAAGGCCATCGAAAAGCAGTAGATGCCCGAAGCCATTCCTCTAGCCATGCATCAGTCGGGAACTACGCTCAGTTTCACTGACCGTTTCGACTCTAAGGATGGACTACCGATACCGCAGTCAAAGCAACCGATAATGGTCGCGGGCGGCAGCTCCAAATACTCACGAGTGACCGTAAAGAATTTCAGCGGCCTGGCACACTTTGGACACGGACGTCCAGCATCCTCGATCACAACTCCCATTGTCTATCCCCGGTATCTTTCGAATGATGACGCTAGTATAGGTGCGAGCACTCAGCGCCACAATTGGACGAAAGTAATAAGTCGATATTGCTGCGGCAATCGCCAGCGGTCGCCACAGGAGGGCCACCGGCTGGTTTGTTTGCGGTCGGTGCGGGGTAACTCCTCGTATGCATAGGCTTATCGCCGAAATCCTATTTCACCCTTTTATCGACGCCATCATTGTGTTGACGTTTTTCGGGTGCAATTTCTTATTTTGGTTGCGCGTTCGCCGCGAGATTAGCGAAACGTATCGGAAACAGCGCCAACGCGCTCTCATTGCTCAGCACCGGCAGAACAACGGATAAGCAGAGCCAGCCGCCGTGTGCCTATCGCAGCTTTGCTTGGTGGTTGACATGACCGCGAGTTCGCAGGGTGACAAGACACTTAAATTGCAGGAGAGGAGTGCGCCGTGAGAATTTTCAAGCAGCGGGCGATCTATGACTGCCTCCTCGCCTGCATCGCAACGGCGGTTCAGCGCGATTACGGCGACATCTGGCCGGTAGATTTTCTTGAAGCCGTGGAGGACGCAAAAGGAACCTATGGAGACAACGTGACCAAGGCGTTCTCCCTGGCCGGCCTAAATCACAACACGGACTATTGGACCGTTGGCGTCGCATGGGGATGGGAGAGAAACGCGGCTTTGCGAAATCTGCTCCACGGTCGCCGAGCCATCCTTCAAGTGCCATCGCTAAATTACCAAGGCGCTCAACATATGGTCTATTGGAACGGAGAAACACTCTACGACCCGAGCAACGATCAGGTGTATCAGCGGCTCGACCAGTGCTCGCCGTCCTATGTCTTCATCTTCAACGAGGCAAAAGGCTGGCCCGCGCCCCGGTAGGAACCCGGGGCAAGTCACTCCTGCCATATTTACGGAGAACACCCCGCCGTAGCCAGGAAACCCGGGGTTGACCCGACGTCGACTAGACTCGTGCCAAAACTTGGGCCATACACCCAAATGTGATTGTCGGCAGACGAAGTCGCCAGGTAATTGCGTGCGCCTGGGTAGTATCGGTAATAGTAGGGGGGAGAGGCTGCCGATGCCGTCCCGCTGGCACTGAAGAACTGCGGATACGTCGCTTCAGCCCAATCGAACAGGCAATCCGAGGCCGCAATTGCACCCGGGGTTACGGTGGTCGATGCCGTAGAGGTGGTGCTTGTTCCGGCGCTGTTGGTGGCGGTCACAGTGAAGGTGTAACTGGTGCCATTGGTGAGTCCGGCCACGATGATCGGGCTGGCTTTTCCAGTTCCCGTCTTGCTGCCGGGACTCGAGGTGACGCTGTAGCTGGTGATGTCTGAGCCGCCATTACTGGTCGGGGCCGTAAAACTTACGGTGGCCTGCGTGTTGCCGGCAATGGCGCTAACGGCTGTCGGGGCGCCGGGCGCCACCGAAGAAACAGGATTTAGCAAATCGCTTGCTAGGTCGCTCGCATTGATGACCCAGGCATCGTTTAGCAATACGCTGGCATTCATGTTTGAAACGATTGACCAATGCACTTTCGGAGTACACGTCGGACAATCAGCCCATGCCATGAAATAACAGGTCTTCGGGAGGTTGTTTCTGATCCCTGTGATCAATGTCGAATAATCGAAATTCCCTGTGGTAGACAAGTTGCCGGCAGGAGGACTGGTTGGCCCGTACTCGGCAAGTGCGAAAGGCTTGCCATTGAGCAAGAGACTGTTGTATGCGGCTATGATGGCAGCGTCTATGGTGTCTTTGTAACCATCGAGGGCAACGATATCGACAAAATTACCCCCTGGATAATATGTATTCACTGAATTCTGGGCGGCTGTCACCCCCGATGATGCGGCATAAACCCATATCAGATTGTTGAGCTTTTTTGTATTGGTAAAGTAATTGAACATGTGCTGCCAGAGGTCTTTATAGTCCTGGGGGTTGGTGGCAGAACCCCACCAGAACCAGTTACCGTTCATCTCGTGCAAAGGCCTCCAGAGGACTACGACACCCGCATCCTGCAGTTGTGCTAGCGCGGTTGCCACTGCATCGAGTTGTGCGATCCAGTTCGAATACGCAGCAGTACCCGGCGTGATGGCGTCGGTAATTCTATGACCGCTCGTGCTGGTGTCGTTTCCGGCGCCACCTGTCCATGGGTTGTTGGCACCAAACATCACCGTTACTATTCCACCCTGATTCCAATGGTCTATGATATTGGTGTTGACAGCTGCAAGCACCGCGGAATTTGTGATTGGAGGGAATCTGTAGCGTGGGGTGGGGTCGGATGAGTAATCGAACCCCGCCAGGCCAACAAGTATTCCCGTGGCACTCCTAAGATTTGTCACGTAGAGCGGGTATCCCTGCGCCGCGCTATAGACGTTATACGAGGGATTGGCGTTACCGGCCTCCTGCCCGGATATCACACGTTTTGAACTCTTGTTCGGGAGCGAGGCAATATAGGCATACAGGTTGAGAGTTGCCTGCGTAGCATTACTGTTGGCTAGCGTAACAGCAAGCGCCGCAGCCGGAACAAGAAGAAACAACAAGAACAAGGTGCTCATGATTGATTTGAGAGCCACAGCGTCATTCTCCTTGTGCAGACACAAATCCCACAATTTAGGGCAAGCTAGACGCTCTGCCGGCAGCTGACGGTACTTCGAAATTTTTAATGCCTAGATCCGCTCAGCGAGCCAGAAATGGCAGCAGTATATCAAGCAGCGCTGGTCGAAGCGGCGCTCGTGGTCTGTGCAGGAACCAGAAAAATGAACAGGTTGGCAACGACGATGGTCAGTGCCAGGAAATAAAACGTGCTCATCAGGCCAAAGCGATCTGCCATGATGCCGCCGACGATCGGTCCAATCGTCGAGCCCAGCGCCTGTATGCCGAATAACAGTCCTATGCTGGTGCCGCCCATATTTTTCGGCGTCGCATCGAGAAGCCATGCCTGCAGCACAGGCCGGATCGCATATAGGAAGAAGCCGAGCACAGCGATGAACAAGACGAACGCAGGGGAGCGCCCGGCAAAGGCCATGAAGGCCAGCACCACAGCGCTCATCGCCATGCTCGCCACGATGATGCGACGCCGGCCCATGGTGTCCGACATGTGGCCGGCAATCGGTGCAGCGGCAAATCCGGCTGCCTGCAACACGAACATGCAGCCGCCGACCCACAGGGGCGAATAGCCCATGTCGTAGGCCAGAAACACCGGCAGAAAGGTCATGAGCGTCGTCACGGTCATTGAGCGGAATGCCGAACTGATCGTCAGAAGAATCAAGCTCCGGTTGCGAAGCAGCCCGCGCAGCCCCTGGAAATATTCAGCGACACCCTGGCCTTCGGGCACGCTCGCGACGGCCCTCTTCCTCCCGAACTGCAGCGTTCCCAGATAGACCAGGATCAGCAGGGACATGATCGCGCCCGGGACGGCATTGAGCACCACGATCTGGCGCCAGGTGAAGGTGGCCAGCAGAGCGCCGATGACGAGCGGCGCCAGCGCATCTCCGGCGTTTCCTCCCATGCCATGCAGCGACAACACCAGCCCCGTGCGGCTCGGATAGCGCTGCGCGAGCAGCGGTATGGCGGTCGGATGCCAGAGGTTATTGCCGACGCCGACCATGGCCACGCAGGCGAGCAGCATCAGATAGCCGTGGGTAAAACTCATCAGCAGGTAGGGAAAACCGACCCAGAACAGGGACAGCGCCATCAAGAAGCCCTTCTTCCCTACCGTGTCGACCAGCATGCCGCCGGGGACGTTGGAAATCGCCCCGGCGATGTATTGGCAGGTCATGACCAGACCGATCTGGCTGTAGCTCAAGCCGAGCTCTTTGCCGATCAGCGGCAGCAACAGATAAAAGGTGGCAGGGTACCAGTGGGTCAGACCATGGCCTACGGAAATCAGCCAGACTTCGCGAAACGATTTATCAGGCGGCGTTTCGACGGGAATAGAAGCGCTGCTCATCGTTTCTCCTGATGCTTCCGTTACATGACGGCGGTCACCGCAAGCTGTGGAGATTATATCCCGCCGCGTTGCACTTCGAATTGGCAATCTGCGATAATCGCACTCGGCCGCGATTGCGCCAACAGTACGCCTAACGAAGCAAATTCAACAGAGGACCCCAGCATGAGCGATGCGCCAAGAATAATGATCGACTCCTATCTGGAGTGGCTCAAGACAGAAGGCATACCGACCACCGAGGATTTCGGGATTGATCTCTTCGCCGTCGAAACCAGGCCTTGGGCTCGTCTTGGGGTGAACGGTGCAGCGGTCCACCTCAAAGGGCGTGGCGATTTCCTCAACATGTTCCTGCTGGAACTGCCGCCCGCTGCATCGACCTCGCCGCAGCAGCATCTCTACGAGGAAGTGGTCTACGTACTGTCCGGCATCGGCAGCACCACGATCGAAGTGGCGGATGGCCGCAAGCATACCTTCGAGTGGGGCCCCAAGAGCATGTTCGCCATTCCGCTCAATACCAAGTACAGGCATTTCAACGGTAGTGGAGCAGAACAGGCACGGCTGGTGTCGACCACCAATCTGCCCGCCGTGATGAACATGTTCCATAACGAGAAGTTCATTTTCGACAACGACTGGCGCTTCGACGAACGCGTCGGCAGTGCGAAGTACTTCAGCGGCGAAGGCGACTTCATCCCCGTACGCCCCGGCAACCACATGTGGGAAACCAATTTCGTTCCCGATCTGGCCGCCATCGAACTGAAGACATGGAGCGAACGCGGGGCCGGCGGCTCGAACATCATTTTCATTCTGGCCGATGGCACGATGCACGCGCACATCTCGGAAATGCCGGTCGGAACCTACAAGAAGGGACACCGCCACGCTGCCGATTTTCACGTGATGTGCGTGACCGGCACGGGATATTCGCTGCTCTGGTTCGCAGGCGACGAGGATTTCCATCGCGTCGACTGGAAGCATGGAACGGTGTTCGCGCCGCAGGATCAGATGTTCCATCAGCATTTCAACACCAGTGCAGAGCCGGCGCGTTATTTTGCGACGGCTTACGGCAGCCTGCGTTATCCCTTCACCGAGAGCAAGCGCAGATCACTCTCCGGCGGATCGTCGTCCAGCCTGAAGCTGGGCGGTGACCAGATCGAGTATGAAGACCAGTCGCCGCGCATCCATCAAATGTTCGTGGAAGCGATGCGCAAGAGCGGCGTTCCGGTAAAAATGTCCGAATTCATCAAGTGACGGCATACAATGCCCGCACGCTGGCGGCTGACTTTGGTCTTCTGCTTCATGCCACCGCGAGCGAGCGATTGATCCATTGAGGGAATGAGATATGAGCGATATTGTGCGGAAATTGTCTTTGGTCCTGGTCTTGTTGGCGCTGCAGGTCCCTACGGTTGCCCTGGCGCAGCAAGCCCAAAAGGCCGCCACGACCGTGGCCGAGATTGCGCTTTACGAAGGACCTGACCGCATGCAGCGTCTGGTCGAAGGAGCCAAGAGGGAAGGCGAACTGACCATCTACGAGACAGTGACCCCCGTCGACTTCAAGTTCGTCTCGGATGCGTTTACGAAGAAGTACGGGATCAAGCTGAAGATCTGGCGCTCGAGTTCAGAAAACCTCCTCGGGCGTATCGTTGCCGAACAGCACGCTGGGCGCTTCGAGATCGATGCGGTGGAGACCGTCGCAACGGAAATGGAGGCGCTGCACCGCGAGAAGGTGCTGCAGATGGCCAAGTCGCCCGAACTTGCCCACCAAATGCCGCAGGCGATCCGCCCTCACGGGGAGTGGGTCGGACACGCCGTCGTCCCTATCGTGCAGGGCTACAATCCTAAGATCGTTAATAAGGAAGAACTCCCCAAGTCCTATCAAGACTTGCTCGATCCGAGATGGAAGGGGCGTCTGGGCATTGAAGCCGCCGACGAGGTCTGGTTCGGCTACCTCTCCCAGGCACTCGGAGAGGAAAAGGCCCACAAGCTGTTCGGCAGTATCGTCGCGACCAACGGCGTATCGGTGCGCAAAGGGCACTCGCTGCTGACCAACCTGGTGGCGGCCGGAGAAGTCCCGCTCGCCCTGAATCTATACGCCTACAGTGCCGAGAACGCGCGGCAGAAAGGAAGTCCGGTCGAATGGTTCGTGATGCCGCCGGCCATAGCGTCCTTTCTCGGTGTCGGTGTCATGAAGACCGCGCCCCACCCCTACGCCGCGATGCTGTTTTACGATTTCATGCTCGGCGAGGAGGGACAGCGCATCCTGGCCTCCCGCAATTACCTTCCCACCAACAACAAGGTCGAACGGCCGATGTTGAAGAATGTGCCGCTGACCTTGATCGATACGGCTCATGCTCTGGACATGGAGGGAAAGTGGGGCAAGGCCTTTGAGGAGATCTTCACCAAGCGTACGAAACAATGATGGGGGGCGCCGGCGCCTACTTCTTCCCACAGACCAATTTCCATATGGACTCCCTGTCTGCGCCAGGGGAGACAGCTTCCCACTTGCCCGGATCGGAGTCGCTATACACCGCTTTGCCTTGACCTAGATGCTCAGGGAAAGTGGCATAGGTCAGCATTCTCCTTTTCTCTTCCTTGCAATCGTATTCCCACTGCACTTTTTCTGACATGTGCGATTTCCCGAAGCTGTCCGCAAGCGCCTGTCGATGATCGACGAGACTCCACACTCGCACACTCTTTCCCGCCTTACGAATCGCGGCGGGATCCGTGTATAGAGTATCGGCGTCGTTTCCACCGCTCGCAAGTTTCACCCACTCGGCGCTCGCACTGCCGCTCACAAGAGCCAGCAGGAGCAATATCGTCTTACGCATAGACCGGCCTGTCATTTTTCAAGAAACGCCTCAGAATTGTTTGCAGGGTGGCTCATCGTGCCTTCGAGCGGCGATGCTCTCAACTTGCCGCATCACGCCGAGCCGCTGTCGAGCAGCTGCAATTGCCTGTGTGCGATGAAATCGGGCGACATCGGGGGAACAAGCAATCCCAATTGGCGTGCGATGATCTGCGTAACGCTATTGTCGTAGGCCATACGGCTATCCGCTGCATAGCGTCCGGCGGCAATAGCCAGATCGGCCTGCCTGATCAACGTTGTCGCGGTAAAGAATGCGGCCCTGACGACAAAATAATCCAGGTCGTGGACGGTGCGGCCGGAGAGCGTTTCGTAGGTACGGATGGTTTCTTCCCGATCGGGCAGCCCGGGCAGACGCCTCACGCCGATGGCCTCGGCGTGAAACTCGTCCATCATCAGCCAATACCCGAGATCGATGGCTGCGGGACCGACGATGGCCGCCTCCCAATCGATCACCGCCGCAAGTTCCCCGCTCTGCGCAAAGATCATGTTGCCGATGCGCGCATCGTTCCAGAGAAGTACCGATGGTTGATTCTCGACGCGCGCACATTCGGCCCGCAGATAGGCCAACGCGGCGTCGGTCACCGGAAACTTCCTGCCGGCTGCAGCCCATTGGTACCACTGGGTCAGGGTCTCCACGTGCGCGCGCAAGGGCGTGACCTGCGCGGCGCCCTCAGCCATGAAGGGCATGACGGTTTGCCAATCCAGCGCATGAACCGCGACCAGCCCCTTCATCGCCGAGAGCCACAGGCGCCTGCGCGTTTCCGCGTCGAGGCCGAGCAGAGGGCCGGCGACGTGAACCGACGGTTTACCCAGGGGCACGAAGCCTTCAACCTTTCCCATCACTAGAAACGGCGCACCGAGGACGGCGTCGCTGGTCTCGCAAGCCAGCATAGGCGGAACCGGCACGCTCCCTTCCAGTTCGAGAGCACGCAGCACGGCATATTCGCGCGGAATATCCGGTTTGAGGAACAGCTGTCTGCCGCGCGGCTCGCGGCGCAGGATGAAATGCGTGAGCGCGTCTTCGCCGCGGCACCGGCACAGCAACTCCATCATGTCGCTGGACTGCCCTTTCGTCAGTGCGTAGACAGCGACCAACTCGATGTCCGGCCCGAACGCCGGTTGGCCACGCATCCAGCGCTGCAAACTTTCCCTCGCTGCGTCGAGATCCGTCATCATGCTCGCCGTCATCACGCCCGCATCGCGGCGGCGATGCCGCCCAAGTACTCCGCCGAGCTTCCATGGACGAGAATCTCGTCCGCTCCAGCGGCCAGATATTCGCGAAAGGTCGCTGCGCATTCGGCGCTGGTTCCGGTCGCCGACGACGAGGGAATCCAATCGGCGGGCATCGCCCG
>Ga0172380_10008620_pt1 | contig 11074 bp, 17 predicted proteins | sample Leawe162metaG_FD_119747 | JGI IMG/M metagenome (GOLD analysis project Ga0172380, IMG submission 119747) | Leachate microbial communities from a municipal landfill in Southern Ontario, Canada - Leachate well 162 metaG | ecosystem: Engineered > Solid waste > Landfill > Unclassified | place... | reverse complement strand
TTCTTCCAGTAAGGGGAAGGGATGTTTTCAAAAAAAGTTTATAAATATAACTATTGCCGATAATGGGTTTTATTGTTATTGTGGCGATTGTCGAAGGCACATTTCCATTACGCTTCATCACGTTCACCAACTTCAAAATCTTTACTTTGCTTTAACCGGAGAAGAACTAACAATGAAATAATATGTCTCTCGAAACAAACTCATTCATAATAACTCACATTGACATTTCCAATCAGAACAGGAAGTTAGTCATCATTTCCGGGGTGCTCGACATATCAAACCCCGCTGAAGTAAAGAATTTCATCAAGTCGATAAAGGATCAGCACGAGGTTGTAATGGAAAGAGTTAAAAAAGTCGATCCGGAAATTAAAACAGAAACAGAATGAGAAAAACGCATAACAAAATGACGGACAACATATTAAGCGAAGTTCCATTTTCAGACGATGAAAAAAAAATTATGGAAAAAATAATCGACTTGCATAATGATTTTATGAAATTGGATCATGGTCATATAATGGAGGTACAGGAATGGGTATTTGCCATACATCAATTACAATCAATTATGGAACACAGGTTACTTCATAAGATGTTTCCAAATTATTTCTCCTAAAAGTCTAATTAAAAATTAACAAGTTGATTTTCCTATTGACAACAGCAATATAATAGATTACATTTGTAACCCATGAAATCAAGTAAAACAACAAAACCCGGTAATAGCCAGGCTATTTACCGGAAACTTTCAGATCTCAAAAAGCTTCCGAATAATCCGAGGGTCATAAAGGATGATGATTTCAAGAAACTTGTAAAGTCGATAAACGACAATCCTGATTATTTTGAAGCCCGCCCTGTTATTCTTTCTGACCGAACAGGAGAACTGATCATCATTGCCGGCAATCAACTAAACAGGAGGGTTAATATGATCGAGATTGATCCCAAATATTGTCAGGTCATTATAGACAGGATGAAAAAACTCAATCCCGAAATTTTAATCAGCAAGTTATGACAATCGTAAAAGTCAAAAAGCTAACCTACAAAGAAAAGGCTTTTTGTGTTTATTTCATAAAAAATGGGTATAATGGAACTCAGGCGGCAAAGTCAGCAGGGTACAGCAAAAACTGTTTAACAGAAATAGCCGCTCAGAACTTAGCAAAACTTCATATAAAAAATGAAATCGAAAGATTGAAGGGGAATCTTGAAGAGGTATTGCAAATTTCAAAGGGCAAAATTCTTGACGAACATAAGAAAATTGCTTTTTCGTCAATGGAGGAATTGCATGATACCTGGATCACCCGGAAGAAGTTTGACAGTTTATCCCCTGATCAAATGGCATGTATTCAGAGTATTGAAACGAACGAAAAGCGAAGGATGATCCGGATAAGGCTGTATGACAAACAGAAGGCTTTAGATTCAATTTCAAAACTCATGGGCTATGACGCACCGTCGAAAATTGAAATCGAAGGAAACCTATTAACTCATAAAATCGAAGTCGGAGTAGTTAATATCGCTCTTCCGCTTCTTCACTCAGAATCAGAAATACAGGATAAAAAGCTAATCAATGGAGAAACAATGCAACCATGTCTGGGAGAAGGATTACAAAACCCAGACTGAAAAGTGTTTAAGGTGCGGAAAAGTAAGGATGATACAACTCAAAAGAAAGCTGCAAAATTATGTTATTCACAACCGGGCCTCTTTACATAGCAACCGTTAACAGTAAAAAGAAGTATATAATTCACCAGGGGGGCACTTCAAGCGGAAAGACCTATGCTATTTTGCAATCTCGGTTCGTAAGGTGCGTTGAAAACCCTGGTATAGTCTCTACGGTTGTGGGACAGGACATACCCAACCTGAAGTTAGGGGCAATGCGAATGGCCAACCAGATTTATGATGAATCGAAAGAACTAAAATATTTCATTAAAGACTTCAACCAGACTGACCGGAAGTTCACTTTTAAAAACCGTTCAATACTTGAATTTACAGCCTTTGAAAACGAACAGGATGCTAAGAGCGGAAAGCGTGATGACCTTTTCATAAACGAAGCAAATGGAATCCCCTGGACGGTAGCCTGGCAACTTATGATCCGGTCAAAGAGTGTGTGCATAGATTACAATCCAACTACTTCATTTTGGGTTCATAAAAAACTTATCGGCAGGCCGGACGTTGAGTATATCATTTCAGACCATAGGCACAATCCATTTCTTACCGAGGAGCAGCACGACGAAATAGAAGGAATCGAGGACAAAGATTTATGGTGGGTTTATGCTCGCGGGAGAACAGGAGACATCAAAGGGATTATTTACCCTAATTGGAAAGAGGTTGACAAACTACCTGAGACGTTTGACGAAGAAATATGGGCTATTGACTACGGATATACCGTTGATCCTACTGCGATAGTAAAAATGAGGTTTGTAAAGCCTAAATCTATCTATGTAAAAGAGATATGCTACACTCCGGGGTTGAGTGAACACGCTATTATCGAAGTGATGACAAAGAGCGGATTTGAACCGGGGATGGCTTTTTACTCTGAACATGACCCGGATAAGGTTGCTCAACTTCGATCGCTTGGGATCCCTGTTTGGATGGCAGAGAAAGGCCCCGGCTCAATTAAGAATGGGATAATGAAGGTCAAACAGTTTGATGTTTATTACACTTCAGATAGTAACTGGATTCGCGAAGAAAGATCAGGGTATAAGTGGCAAGAGGTGCTGTCTTACGATGGATCGAGTTCAAACATTGTCAATCTACCTGACCCCAAATACCGTGCAAAGCATTTACTTGACGCGATTAAATACGGAATTTACTCCCATTTCTTCCGGCAATAGATAAATTTATCAACAAAAATATTCAGGTGTTTTCTATACTGATGATGTGAGACTATCCGCTTGAGTGTCAATGATAAATATATTTACTAAAATTAAATTTGTTTTACGATAAAAACAGTTTAAAATGTAGTTTTGTAATTTATTAGTTGACAAATGTAATTTAAAAGGGTATATTTGTGGCCCATAACTTAAACAAGGTTATGGGTTTTCAGTTCCGTTTCCCGGTTTCATTTAAGCAATCACCAGACCAGCTTATCAGTAAAATGATTAAGCTGGATCAACGATTAAAGTCATACAGCACTCCCGTTGTTGTTAAACTCACCGACTACACCTATTGGCAACAAATATCTGGGAAACTTGGTATCACCTTCAATGCAAAGATTTACGAGACCCAGACCATTTCAGGACAGGCAGCGGCCTACTCGCTTTGCCCTATTGTTACTTCAATCGTAACAAAGAGGGGTGATAACCTCCGTAACGGTCGGTGGTGCTTTGAGGACGACAAAGGAAACGAAGTAACGAAAGGCTCTAATCCTTTGTTCTCTTTGCTTAAACGTCCAAATCCATTACAGGATTGGGGACAGTTCATTACCCAGGCTTATGCTTTCAGGGATATATTCGGGGTGTGTTATATACTTCCGCTTGTCCCCGTAGGTGGAGATAAGACATTTGCAAAGTCCCTTTATATCATTCCTAATTGGTTAATTGAACCAAGATACACAGGTAAGACATATCTGCAAAGTGAAATCGAAGGGATCATTTCAGAGTATCGGATAACTGGATTTGCCAAAACAGTAAAACCAAGCGAATTAATCACCTGGTACGATAACTGCATAAATGCTTCTCAATCGGTTAATGGGATCTTTCAAAGCAGACTTTATCCGCTTGGTGATCAGATAAGCAATTTCAATGCAGCCTATTCCGGAAGAAGAAACCTAATTGAAAAAGGCGGTGCGCTTGGAATGTGGGTTAATGACAACGCAAAGGACGCCGGGGGTAGAAACCCTATCACTCCGAAAGAAAAAGAGGAAATCCTTACAGAATTCCAGAACACTTACGGACTTGAAAAAGGAAAATCACCTTTTGCCTTTACTTCTGCATCTATTCGCTTTGAACGGGCAAACTATCCTACTAAAGACTTGATGTTATTCGAAGAGATTAAGGATTGTGCCCAGGTTATCGCAGCCGCTTACAACCTTTCTCCTTTTGACTTGCCCTGGGCAGACCAGACAACCTACACAAACAAGGACAAAACAGACCGCGCGCTTTATCAGAATGTAACTATTCCCGATGCTGAAAGCCTTGCTCTTGTCCTGAAATCTTACTTCCAGCTCGAAGAAAACTTAAAGGTCTATTTCGATCACATTGATTGCCTGCAGAAATCTAAGAAAGAAGAAGCAGACGCCCTGAGTTCTTTTGTGAATGGAGTTAGCAAACTGTTTAATGATACAGTAATAACCAAAGAAGAGTACAGGATATTGATTTCAGAGTTCTTACCGCAAGGTGCAGCCTTTGATCCATTGACCCCGACCGGAAAAACATATTACTCCGGTGGAAATACAACCTATGAATTAACGCCTAAAAAATAGATTATGAAAAAGATATTTATTGCCTTGCTTATCATTTTTCCTCTCGCTGTCTTTTCGCAAGGGACAAATGTGGTTTATAAGAAGTTCGTAACGGATGCGATTTGCTCAACCGACTCTGCATTTTCATTTACAGTATCAGAGAATTACAGTTGGCAAATCCTGATCAAGTGGTCTGCAAACGACGGCACTACTTCGACCGTAAAAATCCAGCAGAGCGTTGACGGCTCTACATGGCTTGACTATGGCGGAGTATCAGCGACAACGCTAACTACTGCCGCGGGCTACACGGCCTATGAAGATGATGTTCTTACGGGCAATAAAATACGTGTTCTTTTCACTGTTCAAAGCGGAAAGAAAGCAACTCTGAATTGTTGGTATAACCTTAAAAGGAGATAATTATGAAAAAGTTATTCATATTGATTTTTACAATCATTTCGCTGGCTTCCCTCTCACAGTCAGTCAACCGTCCGGCCCTGGACTGGGGGGCAACCGTTGAAGATATTACTTCATTTTCAAGACTAACCGATCATATTGTTTTAAGAAATGTCGGAGATGCTTTAATTCTAACAGGGACACAAGGAGTGGGATGGGCGGAACCAGATCTCGGAGCAGGTACACGGTTAGTGTGGCATCCAAAAAAATCATCATTTAGGGCTGGTTATATAAACGGAACGCAATGGAACGAGGCGTCTATTGGTGATTTTTCATTTGCTGGCGGGTATGGAACTATTGCAAGTGCAGGAGGGGCGACAGCACTTAATTATAACACAACTGCAAGCGGAACCTATTCATTTGCCTGTGGAGTTGCGACGACAGCAAGCGGAATAGGATCTACTTCAACTGGATCATCGACAATATCAAGCGGGTCTGAGACATTTTCTGCGGGTTATCAAACAAAGGCAGAAGCGATGTATTCGGCGGCTTATGGGAGATATAACACCGGAGGAGGCACAGCAGGTACATGGGTTGTGACTGATCCATTGTTTCAAATAGGTAACGGAACTTCCGACGAGGCGCGGGCAAACGCATTTGAGGTTTTAAAGAACGGACAAACGAAATCACAATTAATTTCTATTGCTCCTGTAATCACAATCACAAGCACCGACACAGTTTCTTTAAATGGCGCATATGAATATCCAGTAGGATCAATGTTTACCAGGATCACCGCATCAGATACTTCATTGTGGATTAAGATAAAACTTACCGGAACTATTGCTGCACGCTGGAAGAAAGTAACATTAACACCGTAGGCCATGACAGTCAAAGAAGGAAAACTAAGGTATAAATCTTTTATCTCAAAGGTAAAAGAGGTCGGAGAAAACGGGATAGTCATTTTCTATGCAGCCGTTTTCGGGAATACCGACCGGTACAATGAGATCTGCGATAAGGGTTGTTTCAAAAAGACAATCAAAGAAAACTTTGCGGAGATCATGCACTATAAAAACCATTGGTCTGAGAACATGCCAGGGGTGATCCAGGAACTCAAAGAAGATGATTACGGGCTACTGGTTACTTCAAAGTTGATACTTGATACTGTTTGCGGCGAAGAGACATACGCTCAGTACAAAGCAATGGCTGAGGCCGGTAAGTCTATGCCTCATTCAATAGGATATATCCCTGTCAAAATAGATCAGGAGGATCCTTCTAATCCCACTTCTCCAATTCACCTAAAAGAGATATTTCTTGGTGAAGTCTCAACGCTGACCCGGCGCGCTGCTAATCCATTGGCTACAACGGTAGATATTAAGTCGCTTGAGGAGATGGACATGGAAGAGCTTTTAAAAGAGCAGAAGTTTTATGACCTACTCTTGAATTGCAAGTTTACAGATATAAAACTTGAACAGCTTGAAAAATTAAAATCTTATATACAGTCACTCATCATACAAAGAAGCCGGGAAACCACTTCGGGAAAAGGTGAGCCGACAGACTTATCTAAAGTCGCAAAAGCAATTCAATCATTTACAATTAACTAAAAAGAAAATGAAAAAGGTATTCATCTTATTTGCGATACTGATTTTTTCAGCATTCGCAACACAATCGCAGACGATTCTGCTAACTATTGCCGACCCGGTTTATGACTCTGTTCAGGATAATGTAGACACTTATTTCTATTTTATGGGTGTTTCCGGTACGACAAACTCAACCGTTGGGCCCCATAGGGTAAAGGCAGTAAAACCGATTACGGGTTATTGTTTAAAAGAACTTGTTGTGGGTTACACTCATGGCCAGGTTCAGGGATCAGGAGACTCTATTCACTTTCAGGTTCAGGCCAGTTTGGATAATACTAATTGGTTTTATCTAAGTGAACTTCCGGATCAGTTTGCCGGAACAGGAACAACCGCGTACACAACTCCGACCGGAATATGGTCATCGCTTGGTATTACAGCCGCACTTATTGAAAGCGGACTGTACACTTTTACGGACGGAGCATATTGCTTCCCTTATTACAGAATTAAGGCCGACAATGATGCAACCGGACACAAGTTTATCCACGCTTACGCGGTACTAAAACCCCTTTAATTAATCTTAAAAAATTACTGAAATGAAAAAGTTAATATCACAAAGAACGAAAAAGATAGCCGGATTTGCAATCGCTATTATTGCAATTATCGCTACCATGATACTGTTTACCGACCTTACAACCGGTCTCGGATTTATGGCCATTGCTCCCATTGTTGTAGGCGGGATGACCCTCGAAGGAAAAGAAGCCGAATTATATACAGCACTTACCGGGGCAATCAAAACCGAGATGGAGAAAAAGGACAAAGATTATATTTCTGAAACAAAGTTCCAGGAAAACATATCCAAAATCCTCAAAGAATACAAGTTTGATCTGAAAGATAATGAGCAGTTTAAAGCGTTGCAGACAGCCTTTGAAAAGCAGGGACTTGAATTGAAAGCATTACAGGAAAAAGGAAAAGAGGATTCAAGGTTCAAATCCGTTGGCCAGCAGTTTAAAGACTACATGCTGGAAAACAAAGATGCAATGCAGAACCTCGCAAATGGGAAGGTAAAAGAAATTAAATTCTCCGTTAAGGTCGCTGCAAATATGCTTAGTTCTACAAACGTAACCGGAACCGTACCTGCTGCTTTCCGTGAGCCTGGGTTGGTTGACATTGCTGCTGAACAAAGGTTCATTATGGATGTTATTGGTTATGGCCCTACCTCAAATAAAACAATTGAATTTGTTGAGAAACTTAATCGCGATGGAACGGTTGCCTTTGTTTTAGATACCGAGGCTTTTCAACAGATTGATTTTGATATTGAAGTTAACTCTTCGAGTGCAAAAGATACCGGCGCATTCATCACGGTTCACGAAAACATGATCAATGACATTGATTTCATGGCTTCTGAGATTGACCGCGAGTTGATCTATCAGGTAAAGAAAAATGCTGACGCTGAAATTTTCTCCGGAACCGGGCTTACATCTCACTTGAAAGGATTAACGGTTTATGCAAACGCTGGATTTAGCGTTACTACGATTGCCGTTAAGACCCCGAACATTGGGGACTGTATTTCTGCTTGTATTCGCCAGGTCGAACTTGTAGGGTTTGATACCGCTAACATGATCCTTATGAACCCGGCCGACTACGAAACCCTCATAGGAACAAAAGATAGCCAGGGTCGCTACGTTGGTCATCCTTTGCTCTCTCCGGATGGAACCCGCTTTGCCGGTATTCCTATTGATCGGACAAGTTTTGTAACCGCAGGGTATCTGTTTGTTGGTAATAAACTGAAAAGCAATATCAAGGTTTTACAGGATATCGAGTTGGCAATAGGATACAATCTGACGGGTGAATTTACAAAGCGATTGATCACCGTTCGCGCTGCTATGCGCCTGCATCACTATATCAAAGACAACCATGTTAACTCATTTGTCTATGATTCGATTGTAAACATTAAAGCTGCAATCACCGAAGCATAATCTTAATTTAAAATCATATGAAAGTAATCGAGAAAAACAAAGTAATTATTGACCCCCGTAAAAAGGTAGAGGTCATCGCAACCGAAAAGCACCCTGCAAAAACAGGATCAGTAATATTGGTTCCGGAACACATGGTTCCGCACCTGTTAAAAAACGGGATGATTGAAGATCCGAAGAAGAAAGGAAAATAATGGCATATATATTTCTGGCAAAAGAATACTTCGTAGGGGAAGTTTTAATTCCAAACCTGGCCAATACAACTTTGGCTGGCAGTTCAAACATTGCTGAATTAACATCGTTTTGCAATTTGTACGAGCCGAAGTTTTTAAAAAGGCTACTGGGTGAGGATCTCTATGACTTATATATTGCCGGAATAAACACCGGAAGTCCTGATGCAAAGTGGACGGCCCTGAAAAACAAAATCTATGTTATTTCAGGAGTTACGCCTACTTACATCTCTCCGGCGGCTAATTACGTTTATTTCTTTCTTCGCAGGCATTACCTTACTATTAGCGTTAGTTCAGGAGAGCAAAAACCTGAGTATCAAAATTCTGTTCAGGCCGAAAATTTCAAACTAATTAAGGCATGGAATCTCATGGTTGAGATGATTGAAGATTTTTGGGAGTGGATTGAAGAGGATGCTCAGGTTTTGTCTTATCCTGAATTTTCTTACGATGATGACGGATTAAGTGAGTTCAAAATAATAAACCCTTACTTATGAAGTACATCGAAGATCAGATAGGAGTAATTGTAACGACTGTAACGGCTATAATGGCAGCATCGGATATCGGTATTACATATATCAATTATTTGTTTGGGCCAATTCAGGAAATTGATGATAGCTTAATACAGATGACAAAAGGTGTATCGTATTCTGAGGTAAAATATCCATTAGTTGCGCTATTTACCGACATTGAGGAGGGTAGGGGCAAGGATTCATCAGTCGAATCAGAGCTATCACTTCATCTGATTGTTGGTTGTCTTACCCGTCCGGAATATACAGCATCACAAAGATTGACCTTAAACTTTAAGGCAAAGATTATTCCGGTATATGAACAGCTTTTAAAGTCGATAGCTTCAAGCGGGTATTATAAACAGGCCGCTTGGCAAGACATCGAACATATCGCAACAAGGTGTTACAAGTATGGTAAAGGGAAATATGCGTTTTCCGATTACATTGATTGCATTGAATTAACGAATTTAAAATTAACACTTCACAAAACTTAAATAAAATGGGAAATTTTAACGATCCCGGAGTGGCTGCTGCACTTGGAAACACAGGCGCGCCCTCTGCGGACTTCAAACCAAAAAATATCGTTTGGGGCTGTTTCTTACCCAAAGCACTTGAACTATCAGCAGCCGAAATGGCTACTTCTGCGACATTCTTTACAAAGATGCAGGCACTTGTTATTTTACCTTCAGCTACTCGCGCCCGGCCTTTTGGAAAGTTCGACAATCCGGAGGACAAGAGTGAGGCAACTGTATATGAGACTACGAAATACGGGTCTAAACTCTTTGTGAGGGATGGTAAATATATCTGGCGGTTCTCTATTGTTGGTTGTGGTGTGGGCTGGCTTTCAAGCCTTCAGACATTGAACCAGACCGCAAGCCAGAAGATCATTTTTGCCGACTCTGCTAATGTCGTTTTCGGAACCAAATCGACCGCCGTTACCGGTGGAATGAAAGGATTCTCGATTGAAAACGTCGAGTTTGAAAAGTGGACAATGAACGACGGCAGCAAAACAACCGGTTATTACTTTGAAATTACCCTGGCAAACCCGGAAGAGCTGAATAAGGGAAACTGTGTTTTCCTTCCACTGACTTCTGATCCAGCCGAATCAATTAAGGGTATTATCGACGTTGACTTGGTACTTGGAACACTTACCCCGGCTTCGAAAATCTCTATCAAAGTAGTCGAAAGATACAGCAGAGTTAATCTTTATTCGCTCTATTCTGCACTATTGAACGATGAAAATGCCTGGGTTGTAACAAAGGCTGGTGCAGCCGTTACCCCTGCATCTCATCAACTTGTGGCAGCAGAAGAAGCAATAGAACTCACACTAACGACACCGGCAGGGGAACATGTATTTTCCCTGGCATCGACTTCAGCACTTGACACGCTTGGAATCGGTGGGCCACCAGATAATGGGTTTGAATCAGGTACACTTTCTGCAACATTTGTACAACCGTAATGGCAGAGATACTTACCAGCGACAGGAGCGCAGGGTTTAGCCTTGCGTTCCTCCAGTCGTTTGCATCGGAAAAGGATTTTCTGGCTGCAACCATGCCGAATTACTGTCTTCACATGGATGAGAAAAAAAGAAAGGCAGAACTAAAAGCCGTTTACGCTAAAGCCAAAAAGCTAAAAGAACCTGAAAAACCTGTTTAATGGGAACGGTATCGGAGTTAAGAGCGTCGTTATTGTCCTTAGATATTCGCGGTAAAGTTACAGAGTTAAATAAGAAACATTCTAAGGAATTTCTCAGCGCGAATAAAAATCAGATGTGGGACGGCCAGAAGCCGGATGGATCTGATATTACACCTTCTTACCTCAATGATCCCTATTTCAAGACCAGGAAACAGGCAGAAGGTTACGCTAATTGGAAGATGAAGATCTCCCGGAACCCGAAGCGCAACAAGTACGCTCCGAACCTTTATATCAATGGTTTTTTTTATTCAACCCTTACCCTTAATGCGGTTGACCTTGCAATAGAAATCAATGACAGTTTCGGGAAGTCAGT
>Ga0172380_10008618_pt1 | contig 11077 bp, 16 predicted proteins | sample Leawe162metaG_FD_119747 | JGI IMG/M metagenome (GOLD analysis project Ga0172380, IMG submission 119747) | Leachate microbial communities from a municipal landfill in Southern Ontario, Canada - Leachate well 162 metaG | ecosystem: Engineered > Solid waste > Landfill > Unclassified | place... | reverse complement strand
TTCTTATCTGGATATTTCATCCATTCATATGCAGTTTCTAGAATAGAAGTTATAGTTGCATCAGCCTCATTCAGAAACTCAAGATGCTGAGTTACTGTTGCTTTACGTGAATCTTGCAATTCGCTCAGCTCTTCTTCTGAAAGCCCAGAATCAGTGACTTTGCTAACATATTCATACTTAGAAATGTTAGGCGTCTCTTTACGTGTTCTTGTATTTTTCACTTGCTCATCTGACATCTTACTCTAGTCCAATCATTCTATTACCCCATATGAAATGTGGTTGCTCGTATCCAACAGCTTTTAAATAAGTTTTACATACAAAAATTACTTGTTCTTCAGTTACAGGTAGATTATTTATTATAATTGTTTCTGCATCTGGATTTTTCATTGTTACATCACTTGCAATTTTAAAGATAAACTTAAATTTGAACTTCCTGTTTAAAAATTCTCTTTCTTTTGCTGTTGGCAACTCAACCATACAGACATCAACTCTAGATGTATTGTACGAAAACTCTCCCTCTTCATCTCTTGTCTCTATCTTTATTGCTGGATGATATGGATCAGGAGCATACTTAAATATACCAAGTACATCTAAGCATAATACACCAGGATTGTCTGTTATTAGTTTTGCAACCTCAAGTTCATAGTTAGTAAACTCATCCATTACTGTGCCTTAAGCTGTGCCTTTGCCTTCGAAACTCTTTTTTCCATTTCATCGTTAAGTATATTAACTCCACGCTGAATAGCTTCTTCAGTAAGTGCTTGCCAAATAACTAACTCCTCTGCATTCATTCCTAATGGAATGTTAATAGTAAAACCAATACCTAGTGTTTCATAGTTACCAAGATTAATTTTTCTATCTACATGAACTGTTTGCTTAACACCATTTGTTGCCTTAATTAGAATTGCTTTTTCTTCTTCCGTATTACCAAGAAGATATTTATTTACATCAATGTAATCTAATACCTCTTCATTAATAGGATCTACCGCTTTTACCATCATAAAAATCCTTTCAACTTATTATCTAAATCTTCATATAAAATATCTTGAGGTTGATTGGCATCACAAACAATGTCGAACATACTATTACTAATTGAATGTTCTGAATCATGTCTTAATGTTTTCTCAATATCTTCTTTACTAAACATATCTCTCTCCTCTACTCTTTGTAGAATAATATCTTTAGATACATCTAGCTTAATCAATTTTGCGGAAGCAGGAACTTCTAATGCATAAGTAATATTATTAGGAAGTAGTGCTACCGTTGATACTTCATTTTCAAATCTTAAATCAGATACATATATTTTTCTTACGAAATCCTTAGAACGATTTACTGCTCTTACATTGGATCCAGAACCAATAAGAACTAGATTTGCTTCTTCATTCTCTAGTGAATCATAATAATCTGCTAATTCTTTTCTAAGATCAGATATAATTTTTGCAACTAGATAATCACACCAAACATTTTCACCTATCTGTTTCCTGAAATAGTCAGTACCAACTTGCTGTAAAAACTTTCTAGGTTTTCTATCTAACGATAAGTCTGAGTATAAATCTGTTTCTTCTGCAATTTTTGGAAGATCTTCTTCAACAAATGTGTAAGCGTCAGCGTAAGATACACTTGCTTTGCCACCAGCTATCTCTACAAATTTATTATGTAATGAGTGTTTTGAATACTCTCTTGAGTTGTTACATTTAATATCATATTGAAGTTTTGCTATCTCATATAGTGGAGTTGCAAAAGCATATCTTATATAGCCTAATGGGCCAAAGAAATTCATATATAATGAATCTTTTCCTGACCCCATGCTTCCATTAATGCCAACGACATCTACTCTCATTTATTACTTTCCTCATCTATAAAGTCATTCATAAAACTACTCTTCTTAATAGCAGTTTTTGTATTTGTTTTTGCTACTGTTGGTTGAACTTCAATCTCTATATCTCCAAGAAAGTCTGCCTTATCCTTCTTATTAATTATAACATCATTAGTAGAATAGTCAACCTTTTTCTTTCTTCCACGCTTGGTTGTTTCTTTTACTCCTAGAATATCTGTTGCTACAATTGCTTTATTTTTAATAGTTTTATTAGTAGCCATAAAGAAAAGTATTTCTTGGTTATGATATGGGCTTGGGTAAACTTCTTCTTCTTCAGGAACTGGAACAGGAAACACTGTTTTATTTTTCCCTCTGCCTGCAGACATTACAGTATAATCCTTATCTTTTAATTCTATCTGTTCAGAAATATATAATTCTTTTGTATCAGGATCTTTTTTAAAGTTAGCAACCTTAGATAACTGCTTAATAACATCTGAACCCTTAGATCTAGAGTTATCCCTTTGTCTATTTCTCCAGTTATAATCAAAAGTATTTGGTGGCGCAATACTCAATAGATATCTTTTTACAGGCTCTGATTGAGTATCATATGGGCCAAGTATACCAAGATAATCTACTGAAGTTTTTTGTTTTTGCTCTAGCAATGACTTGGAAAATATTACATCTGACATTACTAGTTGTTCTATTGTATTTTTAGCTACAGCCATATCGTATCCTAATCATCAAAAAAATCTTCATTACTATTCTCACTAATATTTTTTCTCAAATCATTTGATATATCTTTATCCAATACCTCTTTCTCAATTCCACAAGACATTAGGATAAAATCAATAGGTTCCTTACTATAAATAATATTCTGTGTAGTAAATGCTGCAGCAGGAGTTGACGTTACACTAGTAACTTCTGCATTATTATATAACTTATTTGTATTAAAATGAATAAGTTTAGCAGCATAAAGACTTAGTTCTCTTACTAATGTAAAGGCTTCTTGTATTGGCTTGTATTCTAATTCAAAGAAAGTATATGGATCTTTGATAGCATTAAGTTTTGCTAATGCTTCTGTGTCATGTAAACTTTCTGTTATAAATTTAGCAAGCTCATCCATAAACTTTGTTGGGTCTGTTGTTCCAATATCAAATTCTTTTGACAGGGCAATCCCACTATCTGAAATGATATCATACATAGATGTATAATTTTTGATTGATGCAATCTCTTTGCCAAAGATATCTGTTTTATTGTAATACATAGAATCATTGACATCAAATTGCTCTTTTAGAACAGGCTTCTCTAATTTTTTAACAAAGAAGTTTGCTGCCATTTGACTAGCAAGATTATCTACTTTAAATATCCACGATTCTGGTTCATCAATAAGATTAGCTGCTTTTGAAAGAACTTCTTTTGCCATATGTTCTTCATTATATGGTTTATACTTATCAAAACAATTATAAATACAAATTGCAACAAGATTATTTATCTCATCATAAGATATATAAATAGACTTTATGTTAGCTAAAACTTCTGTATCTTTTTTGTAGTTACCATAGCAATTAAAGGCAACGTGTTCCCAAATGTTGGGAGTATCGACAAGATGGAACCCGTCCATATAGAATTCTTCTTCCATAGACTTAAGGCTTTCCTTAAAGTCAGAAATAAATTCTCTGAAATTTGTACAATAGCCAATTAAAGCATAAAGCCATAAGCTATTCTTAGATCCCATCTTGTCTCAATCTCCTTAAATAATCTACAACATTCTTCTTATTTTTAATGGTATAATATCTTCTTCTATTCCAATGTATCTATAACCTTTTGAACTAGAAGTTATATTCTTTTCTCTCCGAAGAGCAGGTCTACCCCATGTGGATTCTTCTAACACAACAAAAGATGTATGACTATCATCAACCCATCTAACAAATATTACTACGTGTCCTGGTGTCCATACGGCATCACCAATACGTAATTCATCTAAAGATATTTCATTTGAAATATTATCAATAGTTCTTGTTGTATAAGAATAATCTAGTTTCCAGCACATAGAGACAAACCCAGAACAATCTTGTCGGTATCCATCATAATATTTTGATTGACTATACATAATATTATTGTCAACCCAAGACTGTCCTCTGTTAACTACTTCACTCCTGGTAATACCATAAGCATTTACTGGTATTAAGAGCAATAAAAGAAGCAGCAGAACAAAACGCTTCACCAGCCTAGTACCAACCACGAGACCTTTTGAAGTTATACGCTGCTTCTACGCTGCCATAGCGTCCCATGACATACCTATATGCCCGAGTAGTGCTATCTACCGGATGCCACCAACGCAGACCCTCTTTGATTGCTATGTTGTAGTTTAGTTGCCATCCTCCATACATGTTGTCAGTGTCTTTGCTTTTGTTGTTCCAGTTAATCGAGTTAGGGCCACCCTCTTTGTGATGGATATACATCATCATGTTGACCTGAGATTCGTTACAACCAAGTCCGTAGAGTGTTTCTATTGCAATGGAATCCCACTCAGCGTGTGAGCCAGTCCACTGGCCTTGCATCGGCGCTGTTGATGTCGAAGTAGTTGCTGGCACAGTTCGTTGTGTAGCAGCACGAGCAGCAGCACGAGCAGCAGCCTCTCTTTTGGCCTTTTCTGCCGCCAGTTGCTCTTGTTCGGTGACATGAGCATCAATGATTTCATAAGGACGACCAGAGATGCCAAGTGACTCAAGTTCTGCTCTTGTGTCAACGCCATTTGAAATATAGTTAGCAGCAATTTGAGATGAGCAATATTCGCTTGCTTGAGACCAGTCTGCTTCTGGCATAATTATTTGTAGTGGCTCTAATTCACTTACTACAACTTGTGTCGATGCTTTTGCATCATTTGAAGGCTGCTGTGAGAGTGTTATTGCTGTTATGATTAGTGCAGCCAACAGCATTATGTTTCTATATGTTTTTAATTTCATAATTTTCCTATGTTAGGTTATATTTCTGGCTTCCATTTAATGTCTAGTAGCCTCGACTATTCAACTACTTAGTATATTTATCTTTATTCCTATCAAGACATTCTACTAAGGCTAGTGCAACTGCAGCCACTTGAACTGCTTCCTCTCTCATAGATTCGAAGTTGTACTCTTCTACTTGTCTATGGTTGAAAATGGTAGATTCAATTATTTGTTGGGCTAACTCACCAACTTCTTCTGTTAAGATACCGAGCCAAACAATTGCCTCGTGGTCTTGTTGACCCCATAGGCTATCTTGTCGTGCTCTTTCTGACATTAAATCTGCAATAGCTGATTTCATTACATTCCTTAATAAAAATATGGTGGCCATCAGATATTCTCAGACAGCCACCATGTGACTTTATTTATATTATAGTAACTCTTTTATAGAACTACTTTCCTAATTTCATCAACAATCGATTGCTTATCTTCCTCATAGTATGACATGATATCAAATACTTTGTCACTATATCCAGCAAGACATGCAACCTTTTCCTCTGGGAACTGCAGTGTTCCATATCCAGCAAGGTCAAAGCTGTAAACATATGGGTCACTGTTGGTTCTCTTTCTTAGAGCAGGAACTACATCATTTGCAACAGCTTCTCTGCCCCAACCATAACCATAGCCTGGACGACCAGCGCCTGGAATCTTATTATCCTGAATCCATGCCTGCATATCAGATAGAAGAATAATTCTATCATACTGCTTGTTTACAAGGTTGAATGCACCCTGTACGTTAGTGGCGGCACCATTTGGTGAGAACATTGAAGCAATAGTACTGATTGAGTCATCTGGATTTGGAGTAATATACTTAGCATCACTGCCAAACTTGATAATGTCGCAATCATTTGACTTGTACAGTGCTGCAGCAAATACTCCAGCAGCTTCTGAACAACTAACAGTTCCTCTCCTTGATAGTTGAATACTCATAGAACCAGAGATATCAACAATAACAAGAGTCTTTCCAGTAAAGTGAGGTACATTAGATACAGAAAGTTCTAGTGCTTTATTAGCTGCGCTAATAAGTCTTCTGTCTGCACCTGCTGCAGTTAACTCACGAACTGCTGTGTAAAATCTAAATGGAAATAGCTTACTGTTAGCAACAAGCTTTGGATTAGTTAGCATTGCTACTGCTGCATCAATTGCTTCAGTATCATTAGAAAGAAGTTCGCTAATGTTTCTTAGATTCTTTAGAAGAGCAAAGTATCCAATCTTCTTTGAAACAATTAGTTCTTTCCATGCTTCTGCCTTATTCTCAGCAAGTTCAGTTTCATTGCTTGAGTTCTGTCCAGCTTGAGTAAGCTTTACTTCCCAAGTATCTGGCGCAGCAAGCGTACCATTAACAAGCTTAGTGATAGCAGGAGTTGGCTTTGGGTGAACAAGTCGAACAACGTCAATCATATTTACAGACTTACCCTTACCTGCATACTTTGCAAGAGTATACTCATCAAAAGTAGTAAGCTTCTGAGCAAATCCACGCTTTAGTGCATTGGGAATATTCTTTGCACCAATAGCTGAAATGATTTCAGTCATATCGTCTGCACGAGAAACAACCTTATTGTAGAAGTTCTTAATCCAAGGAGTTCCCTTTACCTCTGGCATCTTTGCAATTTCTGCAGCGATAAGGTGAGATACAGACCTCATACCAAAATTAAGTCTTGCATATATAGCCGTCTGTGCAATGAACTTCTTATCTGGAATAATTCCCATAAGCTTACGCATACGGTTCATAGTTTCTGTACTTGTATTGTAATACTTGTCCTCTAGCATAGCGGTAACTACAGTAGTAGCTAATTCTAGTTCTGGCGACATTGAAAATGCTGTACCACCTGCTGCATTTATTGTGTCAGGTGTGTTAACATTTGGCTGCATTTCATTAAACTTAGACATTTCGGTTCTCCTTTTCGTAGAGACTAATATAAAAAATAAGGTGAGAATTAATATGTAGGGTAGTTAATAAATATCCATAATATATTTTGAAGTAACCCTAACATCTGCTACACCATTTAAAACCGCAAAATAATTGAGAGAATAACTAGTAGAGTTTACATACCCGAAGGTATTTGGCTGGACTTGAACCAGCAGTCTAAAAATTATAAGTTTTTTGCTTAACCATTAAGCTACGAAGTAACTCTAACTACTGCTACTCAATTATAAAATTATCAATTAAAATATAGAGAGAATAACATGCTGAGTCGGTATTTATCCAATACCTAGTATATTTTTCGTCCTCATGTGGACGCACCATTATTGTTTCACTTCGCAGTGACAGCGAAGCCAGTTTTTTCCTGCAACCTGGAGCCAGGTAGTTCTAGTGCTTATTTTTTCAATAAGCTTCTTATGATGTAAGTCATCGAATTGATCAAATTGATTGCGAAGTAACTCAGACATCTGCTTCTCTATATTTAATTATCAACTTACTTACTACATTATAATTATATTATTTTAATTTGTCAATACTTATTGTGAAATTCTTTTGGAATAAAACTCTCTTACTCCATCAAAGTATCTTTCCAAGACAACTGGAAATGCTTCTTCATAATAAACAACATCACCAATTAATCTTATATAATTATTTTCATCTCTAGTTATCAAAGAATGTGCTGCTCTTTTTTTGCCATCAACAGACAAGGCTATGTAAGATATTCCTTCAACCTTTTTATCATCTATGAAGAACCAAGCTTCTGCTGATAAGATTGCTAACAATGGCATAAAATTATATTCCAATTGTTTTGCAGAATCTTCTCCAAATTGTTCGAACCAGTCAGGAGACAACTCTTTTATTCCATTCAAAAAGAACATTTCAAACTTTCGTTGGCTATTTAAAACACCGTAAACATATAATGCATTCGGGTGTGTCTTAGCATTCTCCGTTTTATAATAACTATCAACATTCTTTATAATCATATTAAATAGTTTATCAACATCTTCTTCATTATAATAATCATTTATATCAAATTTGTCTGACATTTATACCCAGTCTTCCATGCGATATATTAATTCATGAACTTCAACATCTTTATTATACTCGTAAACTGGCATAAACACAAGTATATCTTCATTAACAAGTAATCTTACTGTATCTGGATTATCTTCAAACATTTCTGTGACGCCTAGTGTCTTTGCTAGTTCATGTTTCTTTTGTGCACTTATAAAATAGACATCTGCTTTAGAGTTTAGAGCTATCTTAACCCATAATCTTGTTATCTTTTTTATAATATCAGATCTTTTGTTATCAATGCTAGCAGATCGTGAAGTGATAAAACAATAGTCTATATTATTATTATGATAAGCTTCTATTAATTCTAATCCTCTTACAGTTGGAGCTGCTACACACATAAATAAAAGCAATACATCAGAATTCCAGACAGCTTGTTCTTGTTCTTTTGTAATTCCAAAAACTTTAGTATAGTCCCAATCTGTAACTGGGACACTGTAAGGAACAAACTCAGTACCAAGTATATCATTCATGGCAGGGATAAAAATCTCATCCGTGAACGAACAGACTATTCCATCTATATCTAATGCTCTCATAGTATCTAATGTTCTCATAGTAACTCCATTTTAAGTTTATCTTTTATTTTATTTCTCTTTTTCTCAATAAGAGTATATAAATATCCACTATCTAAATCTTCAACATAAAAATACATTTGATATGTACCAGAACTATCCACTTGACCACCTAATTCTATATGTACTTTAATTTCTTCTGGTTTTTGTCTAACAAAAATAGCTGCTTCACTTTCTTCAAAGTAAACTGCTTCAGACTTTTCCCAAGTTTTTTCTATTCTGGCTATTTTAGCATAAGCTATTAATGGATTTCCATTATCGTCTTGCTGTATAAGATATACTTCTTTATTTATCTATGAGTTTGGATTATTTTTTATATTTTGAGTACCAACTAGTTTATACTGGTTTTTCCCAACAGTTAATACATCTGCACTCATATCGTTCTGTTCCTTCTTCTGCCCCAACTATAATTGTTGGTGAATTATATGGTGCAGGTTTATCGTTTATAAGTCTTTGAGTCTTTGTTGCTTCTTTCTTACAAACAGCACATACACCTTGCAATAAAATTATCTCATCACTCATAGATATAAGGTCAGACATAACTCCGAATGGTTCTCCTCTAAATGTTTGATTAAGTCCAGTAACTATTACATCAATACCATATTCAATAAAGCAATCAACTACATGCCTTAATTCTTGCGAAAAGAACTGACCTTCTTCAATTGCTATAACATCTGGATAACCTGCTATTTTGTTAAGATTTCTTACATAAATTAGTAGTTCTGTTGCATCTTGAAATGCTATAGCATCATACTCTATGCCAATTCGTGACTGTACTTTAACATGATTAATTTCTTTTGGATTTTTAATATTTCTTGTATCAATGTTATGCTTAACTACTAATATCTTCTTATCTTGTATCTTATTAATACTTATTTTTCTTATTAACTCTAATGTTTTTCCAGAACTCATTGGACCAACTATTGTAGTTAACTTACCTGAATTACTCATAATATTACTTTACTTTTCCTGCTATATAGTTTGTGCCAAAACACTTATAGCAAATGTGTCCTTTATCTTCTCCACTACCATTACATCTTGGACAAGTTTCAAACTCTCCAGTATAAGTTTCTGCTTCTTTTTCTGCATGTTTAACAGAATCAACAATGCTTCTATCTGGTGGCTCAGGCCACGGACCATCTGGTTTTACCATGATAACTCCTATAAATCGAATTTCAAAAAATTCTTTGGCTTATTCGGAACTACTGTTCCATTTGCTGTACTTAGTAAATTAGATCCACCAATATATTTACCAATATCTCTATTAAAATTAGAATTAATATATGCTGCTGGTAATAATCTATTAAAATCACGAAGAGTTCCTCTTCTATTAATAGAAGTATAACTTGGTAGAACATCTGTTAAATCATAGAACTCTTTTTCAGAAATGATTACTATATTTTTTTGTAAAGCATAGTCTAATTTTATTGATCCAGCTTTTTCTCCAATAATAATTACATCTAAAGAATTGCTTAATGTTGAGGCTGGCTCAGCACCTATTCTTCTTATATAATTATTTACTTGCTGTCTAGTACCAAGGAAGGTACCAGTAGCTAATATTCTTTTTCCAGAAAAATCAGGCATCTTTTAGCCCTTTGCCTTTTCAAAAATTTTACCTATTTTTAAGTCACTGTCCAGGAACATATGTTCGATTAAGGACGCTTTTCGATAACTTTATCAATAAGTCCATATTCTACACATTCCTGAGCACTCATATACTTATCTCTTTCACAATCCAAATGGATTTGTTCTAATGGTTGGCCAGTTGTTTTAGCTAGTTCTTCCTCAAGCTTTTCTCTAATATAAAGCATTTCTGCTGCTTGAATGGCAATATCACTTTGTTGTCCTTCTGCCCCACCAAGAGGCTGATGAATAAGAATTCTACTATTTGGTAATGCGAATCTTTTACCATTTGCGCCACCTGCTAGCAAAAATGAACCCATAGACATTGCAAATCCTACACAACATGTTGAAACATCACACTTAATAAAGTTCATTGTATCATAAATTGCCAGTCCTGCATAGACTGAACCACCAGGACTTGAGATATACATACTAATATCTCTATCTGCATTTTCACTTTCAAGATGCAGTAATTGAGCAACAACAAGTTCTGCCATATCTGTATTTATTTCGCCAGTTACAAAAATAACTCGCTCATCCATTAATCTGGAATATAAATCAAAATACTGTTGGTCATGAAGTACAGTAGGTACAAATCCACCCATTATTGCTCCTTTAAGTATTCTCTAATTTCCTCTAATGTATTACATATAATTAACTTATTATTTATATTATATGATATTAACATTGAATCTATATCATATTTGTTTTCATCATAAACATACATCATATTACTATTTGTAGATAATCTAAGAAGAGTACATCCGTTTCTCAGATTTTCATAAAATCTTTCTATTCTTCTATCATATTTTTGCTTAACAGCAGTACACTGTTCTTCTAATTCATCCATTTGATTAAAGTCATGAAAGAACCCAATATTATATAGAATATTGTGAAATACATGTTGATGAGTTTCTCTTTTATCTCTAACTAAATACATTGGATTTATAAAATCTTCAAAATTATTATTGATTAGATTTATTGCTGAACTAAAACTACAAGTAATCCAGTCAAAAGGATAGCTGGCTTTTCTTATTTCAAATTCTTTCAATAAGAGAGCTACTGA
>Ga0172380_10008617_pt1 | contig 11078 bp, 13 predicted proteins | sample Leawe162metaG_FD_119747 | JGI IMG/M metagenome (GOLD analysis project Ga0172380, IMG submission 119747) | Leachate microbial communities from a municipal landfill in Southern Ontario, Canada - Leachate well 162 metaG | ecosystem: Engineered > Solid waste > Landfill > Unclassified | place... | reverse complement strand
GGTTCCCTGCGCAAGCGAATCCGCCAAGCCGACCAATGTCGTCAGAGGAGTGCGCAAATCATGCGACAAGGAGGAAAGAACCGAGGTACGCAAGCGCTCTTCAGCAATCTGCAGTTCTGCCCGCTGGGCGGCTTCGACGTAGTGCAGTCGTTCAAGGGCAAGGGCCACCAGGGAGGCAACGGCCTCGATCGCCTGACGCAGAGAGCGCAGCGCCATGGTGTCATCGGTTCGCGGGGTGATGGCGAGAATTCCGCGCACGGAGCTTGGCGCTCGCAGTGGGAAGAACGCCACGGCGATGCCAGTTCCCGCCAATGCGTCAGCCTCAACGATCTCATTGCGATGATAAGCAGATTGCGCAAATGCACGCTCGATGCTGCCGAGTTTGTGATCTCCATTAACCGGTATGTTTAGTTCTCCATCCTTGGTTGCGATCAGGATGCTGGCGTCGAGATTGCGGCTGGCCAGAAAACGTCGAGTGGTATACGACACCTGTTCCAGTGATAACGCCCCAGCCATCTCGCAGGCGACTTCGTAAAGGCTCTGGGTTTCCTGAGCGCTATGCAGTGCCTGGTCTGTCTGTTCGCCCAGCCGGGAAGCCAGATGCGCGGTCAAGAGTCCAACCGCGAGCATGACGGCGAAGGTCACCAGATATTGTGCATCGGCCACATCGAAGGAAAGATGGGGCGGTACGAAGAAAAAGTCGAACAGCGCGACGCCGAGAAACGCAGCCATGACGGCAGGCCCCCGTCCCAGGCGGGTCGCCACGAGAAAAACCGTGAGCAGAAACAACATCACGATATTGGCCAGGTCGAGCAGGGGTCGCAGTGGCATGGCGGCTGCCGTCGTCAAGGCGCAAGCCGCCATGGACAAGGCATAGCGAGCGGCGGGACGAATAGATTTTGGTTGCGACTCGAAAAGCATGGGGCTGACTGTGGCAGCAAATATTCAGTAGTAGTCTCCTACAGTTGATGTAAAAAAGGTGTAAACGAGGACATTTTGAGACACTGCAGTCGCCACAAGGCAGCAGCCAAAAATAGTGGAGTTCAAGCAGATGATTGTTGCGCCAGACGCAACAATCAATCCCACTTAACCCCCTATTTCACGACGGTTAGTTCAGTTACAGTGCGATCCCGGCAATAGGAGTCCACATGGCGTTGAACCAAAACTTGCCCAGTCTGTTTGTCCCCCACGGTGCGCCGACTTTCGCGCTGCATCCGGGTGCGACAGGTACGGCGCTGACACGCACTGCTTGCAGCCTTCCCCTTCCGCAGGCAATCATCGTTGTCAGCGCACACTGGGATACCGAGCATGTCATCGTCGGCATGGCGGAGAAACCGGCAACCATCCACGATTTTCGGGGGTTCGCAAGCGAGCTTTACTCTATTCAGTACCCGGCCAGCGGCAGCAAAGCTGCTGGCACGCACATCCTCGACCGGCTCCGCGCGGCAGGAATTGCCGCCAGCGGTGATGATCAGCGCGGTCTCGATCATGGCGCCTGGATTCCCTTGCGGTTGATGTACCCGAATGCCGATGTGCCGGTGATTCCTCTCTCGATTCAATCCCATCTGGGCACATCCCATCATCTGGCATTGGGTCGCGCACTTGCACCTCTGGCAGCAGAAGGTTTCCTTATCCTAGCTTCGGGCAATCTGACCCACAGCCTGAAGGATTATCAATATGCCAGCCTGCATGACGGGACAACTCCCGGTTATGTGCGCGAATTCGCCGACTGGATCTGGCAGCGCATCGAGTCCAACGATACCGCATCCCTGCTCGCGTATCGCGAGCTTGCACCCGATGCCGCACGCGCTCATCCCAGCGAAGATCACCTGCTGCCACTCTTTGTGGCACTCGGCGCAGCCGGCAATCAGTATCAGGCCGAGCGTTTTCATACCGGCGTAGAAGACTATGTGCTCGCCATGGATGCCTTCATGTTTCATTACCCCTTCACTGACCGTCATGAATAAATTTCTCTGCTACTTGTTCTTCAGCTTGTCCTGGATACCCTGCGCGCAAGCTGTGGAGTACAACGCCATTCTTATAGACAAAAGCAGTCTGGCTTTTATCTATAAGCAAATGGGCGTCACCATGGAAGGACGCTTCAAAAGGTTCGCGATTCAATTCAGTTTTGACCCATCAAAACCAGCTGCCGCCAAAGCCGCCGTTGATCTGGATCTGATCAGCATTGACGCCGGGTCAGCCGAAGCCAATGAGGAAGTCGCAGGAAAGACCTGGTTCAACACAAAGGCTTTTCCGCAGGCCAGGTTCGTGGCCACCGCGATCAAGCCCGTCGGTGGGAACCGCTATGATGTAACAGGCAAGCTGAGCATCAAAGGGCATACGCAGGAGGTCAATGCACCTTTTATCCTCACACTGCAGGGAAACACTGCCGTGTTTGAGGGCAGCTTCGGAATCAGACGAGCCGATTTTATGATCGGCGAAGGTGCGTGGGCCGATTTTGGCACCATCGCCAATGAAATACAGATCAAGTTCCGTTTTCTGGCGACTGCCGGAAAGTAACTCAGTCCATCTGCAACTCAACCAAGGAGCCTCGCCATGAAAAACCTCGCTTTGTTTGCTGCCATTGTCACCATTGCCACCGCTGCCTCGCTATCCACCCCAGTCTTGGCCGCACCGGAAACATTTGTCCTCGATGCCAATCACACCTTCCCGAGTTTTTCGTACAGCCATTTCGGCTACAGCATCCAGACCAGTCGCTTCAACAAGACCAGCGGCAAGATCACGATGGACAAGGCCGCCAAGACGGGTGCCGTCGATGTCACTATCGACATGAAGTCGGTTGATACCGGATCCACCTCATTCAACGAGCATATCCAGGGCGAGGATTTCCTGGATACCGCGAAGAATCCGACCGCCACTTTCAAATCGACCAAGGTTGTTTTTGAGGGTGACAAGCCATCGACGATCGAGGGCAACCTGACCATCAAGGGGGTCACCAAGCCGGTCACGCTGAAGGTTTCCGCCTTCCAGGCCATGCCGCATCCAATGATGAAGAAAGACGCCATTGGTGCAAATGCCAGCACCATCGTCAAGCGCAGCGATTTCAATGCAGGGAAATACGCGCCTTATGTCGGGGATGAAGTCACCATCAACATCGCCATTGAGGCCGTCAAGGAATAATCCCGACCGTCTTCACAGCACCGGCTGGACTTTGACGCCAGCCTCGAAGGCCTTTTCCGAAGAACCCCAGTGTCTGACCAGAAATTCAAACGCGGATTCCAGGCCGCCCTGATGCTGGGTAATTCCCTTGTCGCTGACTCTGAAAGCCATATCGATCCCCTTAAGTTCTAGTAAGTATTATTACGACAAGGGGCACGAAAAACTTGAGCCGGCGTTTTTCATCAGGCCTGGCCGATTTCGAGTATCCTGCGCACTCCTCTCAGGACATGCTGCGACAGCCATTTCAGTAGCCGAACGACGATGAAGGACGCAATGCCGGAACTCAAGCCTGGGCAATCGATTGAGTTGCTCAAGGAACTGCATATCCTCACCCGCGACGGCAAGATGAACCAGGACAGCCGCCGCAAGCTCAAGCAGATTTATCATCTCCAGCAGTTCATTGCGCCGCTGCTGCAGGAAATTCAGGACTCTCAGACCGACATACAGATGGTCGATCATGGCGCCGGGAAATCCTATCTCGGCTTCATCGTGTATGACCTGTATTTCAAGCAATTACCCGGCGCACATCACATCTATGGTGTCGAGACGCGTGACGAGTTGGTTGCCAAGTCGCGCAGCCTTGCGCAAAAACTGGGTTTTGAGGGCATGAGTTTCCTTAATCTGGCCGTGGCCGACTCGATGGATTGCGCGCAACTGCCGAGCCGAATCGATCTTGTGACCGCTCTGCATGCCTGCGACACGGCCACTGACGATGCGATCCGGTTTGCCCTGACAAGAGAGGTTCGGTTCATCCTGCTGGCGCCCTGCTGCCAGGCCGAAGTGGCAGCCGCTCTGAAAAGGAACAAGCACAAGCCGATTGCCGGTAACCATCTGACCGAGCTATGGCGGCATCCCCTGCATACGCGGGAGTTTGGCAGTCTGCTCACCAATGTGCTGCGCTGCCTGCAACTGGAAGCGCACGGCTACAAGGTTAATGTGACCGAACTGGTCGGCTGGGAGCACTCGTTGAAGAATGAACTCATCATCGCCCGCCGCGATGACGTGCCCCGACCGCGTTCAGCTGATCGCCTGCGCGAAATGCTGCAATCCCTGGGCTTGGAAGAACTGCACGAGCGTTTTTATTGTTAGGATTCGCTACCTCATCAGGATTCCAGCCATGTCCGACTGCACAGACCACCTTCCCGCTGCTCACCCCGGCATCGGCATTGCCCGTGAAAACGCCTTCGATCCGGTTGGGTTCGAGCGTGCTGTCAGTGATTTGCTGCGTGCCTGCGGCATTTCTCCCGACGCGCAGCACATGGGCAGAACCGCCGAGCGGGTGCGGGAATTGTGGCAAAAGCGCCTGCTCGGGGGTTACGACATGGAACCCGCCGAGGTACTCGGCGAAGGTTTTGCCGACTCGCGCAGCGACATGGTCGTCATCCGCGGCATCGCCATCCATGGCGTCTGTCCGCACCACCTGGTGCCGTTTCGCGGACTGGCCCATGTCGCCTATGTGCCGGGCGGACGCCTGCACGGCTTTGGGCGCATCGCCCGCCTGGTCGATGCCATCGGTCACCGCTTCACCTATCAGGAATGGATGACGCGCGATATCGCTGAAGCCCTCATGCAGCACGGCAAAGCACAGGGTGTAGCCTGCGTGATCGATGCCGAGCAGCTCTGCCTGCTGCTGGGTGAAGACAGGCGCGGCGACGAGCGGGTTGTGACTCAGGCATTTACAGGCGTGTTTGAGCATTCCAACCAGCTGCGCAACGAATTCTTAAGAGCGATCGGAAACACCGCCCCTTAAGGCACCACCGCCAATTTTCTGCTATTCCACTTGATGATTGAGGTCCTCGATGCCCATTTACTCCCTGGGTGACCGTCACCCGCAGTGTGCACCCGATAGCTGGGTTGCGGAGACCGCGATGCTGATCGGCTCGGTTGTGCTGGAATCCTGTGCCAGCGTATTTTTTGGGGCCGTGCTGCGCGGCGACAACGATCTGATCACTGTCGGTGCCGGCAGCAACATCCAGGACAACGCCGTGCTGCATACCGATGCCGGCTTCCATCTGAAACTGGGGCGCGATGTCACCGTGGGGCACCAGGCCATGCTGCATGGCTGCAGCATCGGGGACGGCTCCCTGATCGGGATCGGCGCCATCATCCTCAACAACGCACAAATCGGGAACAACTGCCTGGTCGCCGCCGGCGCGATGATACCCGAAGGGAAATCCTATCCGGACCGCACGCTGATACTCGGCTCACCAGCCAAGGTGGTGCGCGATTTGACGGATGCCGAAGTGGCAGGACTGCTGCAATCCGCGCAGCAATACGTTGGACGCTGGCAATCCTACCAGGGAAAACTGAAGCCCCTCAACTGCTAGTCCATCTCGAGCCGCAGATGACCGTAGGAAATCCCTGTGGGACAGTGTAATTAACACGGCAAGGCGAAGTTGACGCCCCGAAGGAAGTCCCCTTGGGGGACAAAGTCACGGTTGATTTGGAATTGGAATCAGGGCTGTTTCTGCGGAACCTGCACAAAGACTTCGTCCTGCTTGATCAAGCCAAGTTCGAAGCGCGCCCGCTCCTCAATTGCGTCATAGCCGCTCTTCAGATCGCGAACTTCCGCGTCAAGGCCGGCATTGCGTTGCTCCAGCTTCTGATTGACTTCCCGCTGCGCTTGCAACTGTCGGTCGACATCCCAGACGCGAAGCCAGCCGCCCTTGCCCAGCCACAGCGGATACTGCAACAGGGCGATCAGGGCAGCCAGCACCAGGACATGCCAACGCATGCCACTGACTTATTTGCGCAGGTTGTAGAAGGCTTGAAGACCAGGGTAGTTCACCGTATCGCCGAGATCCTCTTCGATGCGCAGCAGCTGGTTGTACTTGGCGATGCGGTCGGAACGGGACAATGAACCGGTCTTGATCTGCATTGCATTGAGACCCACGGCGATGTCGGCGATGGTGGAATCCTCGGTTTCCCCGGAACGGTGGGAGATGACCGAGGTATAGCCGGCGCGCTTGGCCATCTCGACCGCGGCAAAGGTCTCGGACAGCGTACCAATCTGATTGACCTTGATCAGGATCGAATTGGCGATGCCTTTGGCGATGCCTTCGCGCAGGATCCTGGTGTTGGTGACGAACAGGTCGTCGCCAACGATCTGCACCGATTTGCCCAGTCGCTCGGTAAGGATTTTCCAGCCATCCCAGTCGTTTTCGGCCATGCCGTCCTCGATGCTGATGATCGGGTATTTGTCGGCCAGGTTGGCGAGATAGTCAGCAAAGGCCTGGGATGTCAATTCCAGCTTCTCCGAAGCCAGCTGATACTTGCCATCCTTGTAAAACTCGGAAGCGGCGCAGTCCAGGCCCAGCATCACATCCTGGCCGGGGGTGTAGCCCGCCGACTCGATCGCCTTGAGGATCAGTTCAATAGCCTCGTCATTGCCCGCTACATTCGGCGCGAAACCGCCCTCGTCGCCGACCGTGGTCGGGTAGCCTTTCTTGTCGACGAGTTTCTTGAGATGGTGAAACACTTCGGCACCGCAACGCAGGGCCTCACGAAAACTTTTCGCACCGACCGGCAGGATCATGAATTCCTGGATGTCCAGGTTGTTGTTGGCGTGCGCGCCGCCATTGACCACGTTCATCATCGGCACCGGCATCTGCATCGGGCCGGAACCGCCGAAATAGCGGTACAGCGGCAGACCGGCCTCCTCCGCCGCCGCCTTGGCGACCGCGATCGAGACCGCCAGCATGGCGTTGGCGCCGAGGCGCGATTTGTTTTCAGTGGCGTCGAGATCGATCAGGACCTTGTCGATGAAAGCCTGTTCTTCGGCATCGAGGCCGATGATGGCTTCGGAAATTTCCGTATTGACGTTCTCGACGGCTTGCAGCACGCCCTTGCCGAGATAGCGTCCGGCATCGCCATCGCGCAGTTCGATGGCTTCACGTGAACCGGTCGAGGCACCGGAGGGTACTGCGGCTCGGCCCATGAGGCCCGATTCAAGCAGAACGTCGGCTTCGACGGTAGGATTGCCCCGTGAATCAAGAATCTCGCGGGCGACGACATCAACGATGGCACTCATAGCTTTTCCTTCAAAAAAAGTGAATCAGATTGTTTCTGCAACACAGCCCTGCCGCTTGACCAAGGCATCCAGGTCACGCAGGGTTTCCAGCAATGCTTTCATCTTGCTGAGCGGCCAGGCGTTCGGTCCATCGGAAAAGGCCTTGTCCGGATCTGGATGCGTTTCCATGAACAGCCCGGCGACACCGACTGCAACTGCAGCACGCGCCAGCACCGGCACAAACTCGCGCTGCCCGCCGGAAGTCGCTCCCTGCCCGCCCGGCAACTGTACCGAGTGGGTGGCGTCGAACACTACCGGGCAACCGGTAGCGCGCATGATGGCGAGACTGCGCATGTCGGCCACCAGATTGTTGTAGCCGAAGCTGACACCACGCTCGCACACCATGATGCTGTCCAAGCCGCCATTGGCCTCCTTGGCCTTCATGATGACATGCTGCATGTCGCCCGGCGCGAGGAATTGACCCTTTTTGATGTTGACAGGCTTGCCGCAACAAGCGACCGCCTCGATGAAATCGGTCTGACGGCAGAGAAAGGCCGGCGTTTGCAGAACGTCCACCACGGCTGCAACTGCTTTGATCTGGCCTTCATGATGCACATCGGTCAGCACCGGCACGCCGATCTGCTGCCGGACTTCGGCGAGAATCGCCAGCCCCTGGTCCATGCCCGGGCCGCGCGGCGATTTGCCCGAACTGCGGTTGGCCTTGTCGAAGGACGATTTATAGATAAACGGAATCCCCAGGGCTGCGGTGATTTCCTTGAGCTGTCCGGCGGTATCGAGCGCCAGCTGGCGCGATTCGATCACGCAGGGCCCGGCGATCAGGAACACCGGCTGCGCCAGTCCGATCTCAAACCCGCAAAGCTTCACGCCAGGACCTTCTTCGCCAGTACCGCCTGCAGGTAGGAGATAAACAAGGGATGGCCGGTGCGCGGATTGCTCGTGAATTCCGGGTGGAACTGGACGCCGACGAACCAGGGGTGCAAGTCGGCCGACAATTCCATGATCTCCGGCAGATCCTCGCTTGGCGTACGCGCGCTGATGACCATGCCGACGGCTTCCAGCTTGGGCACATACAGGTTGTTGACCTCGTAGCGGTGGCGATGCCGCTCATTCACTTCTGTACCGTAGATGCGTGACGCCAGGGTGCCGGTCTTGATCGGGCAGCGCTGCGCTCCCAGACGCATGGTGCCGCCGAGGTTCGACTGATCATCACGCCGTTCGACCTTGCCCTCACGGTCCATCCACTCGGTAATCAGCGCGACCACCGGATGCGGGGTGGCGGGATCGAACTCGGTGCTGTTGGCGTCCTTCAGGCCGGCGACATTGCGGGCGAACTCGATGGTGGCCAGCTGCATGCCCAGACAAATTCCCAGATACGGCACTTTGTTTTCGCGGGCATAACGGATCGCGGCAATTTTGCCTTCGGTACCGCGCTTGCCAAAGCCGCCCGGAACGAGAATGGCATCCATGCCGGCGAGACTCGCAGTTCCTTTCTGATCGATTTCCTCGGAGTCGAGGTAGTGGATCGTCACCTTGCTGCAGGTATGGATGCCGGCGTGGATCAGCGCCTCGGTCAGCGACTTGTAGGATTCCGTGAGGTCGACGTATTTGCCGACGAAGGCGATGTTGATCGTGTGCGCGGGATGCTCGAGGGCATCGACCAGTTTCTTCCACACCGACAGGTTGGCCGCCTTAGCAAGTATGCCGAGCTTGTGGCAGACGATCTCATCGAGCATCTGATCATGCAGCATCCCTGGAATCTTGTAGATACTGTCGGCATCGAGTGCTGCAATCACGGCCTCAGGCTGGACGTTGGTGAACAAGGCGATCTTGCGCCGTTCCTCGTCGGGAATCGGCCGGTCGGCGCGACATAACAGAATATCCGGCTGAATGCCGATCTCGCGGAGTTCCTTGACCGAATGCTGCGTTGGCTTGGTCTTCAGTTCACCGGCAGCCTGGATATAGGGTAGCAACGTCAGATGGATGTAGCAGGCATTGATCCGGCCTTCCTCGATGCCCATCTGGCGGATGGCTTCGAGAAACGGCAGTGACTCGATGTCACCCACCGTGCCGCCGACCTCGACGATCGCCACATCCCCGCCTTCTGCACCGCGCTTGATATAGAGCTTGATCTCGTCGGTGATGTGCGGAATCACCTGGACGGTTTTGCCGAGGTATTCACCGCGCCGCTCCTTCTTGATCACCGACTCATAAATCTGGCCGGTGGTGAAGTTGTTGCGCTTGCCCATCTTGGCGCTGGTGAAACGCTCGTAGTGGCCCAGGTCGAGATCGGTCTCAGCGCCGTCTTCCGTCACGAAAACTTCGCCGTGCTGAAACGGCGACATCGTGCCGGGGTCGACGTTGATGTAGGGGTCAAGCTTGAGGTGAGTGATCTTGATGCCGCGGGATTCGAGAATCGCACCCAACGACGCTGCAGCGATGCCCTTGCCCAAAGAGGAAACGACACCACCCGTAACGAAGACAAATTTAGTCATGAAAAGTGCGGGGGCAGGAAAGCCAAATCATAGCCGAATTCAGCACGTCGCTCAATCCGGCCATGCACAACCATGGACAACAAACTACGCCTGTTTCGGTTTCGGTTGCACCAGCATGGTCGCCTCCCCCTCCAGCACCACGGTCTCACCCACCTTGCAGACCGTATCCAGCACGACGCGTTTTTTCTCGGCCACGATCTCCTTTACCGTACAGGTGGTCAGGACTTTGTCGCCGGGGCGCACCGGGGCGCGGAACTTGAGCGATTGCGCCATGTAGATGGCGCCGGGGCCGGGCAGCTGTGTACCCAATACGGCAGAGATATACGCCGCCGAAAGCATGCCATGGGCGATGGTAGTCTTGAACATGGTGCCCGCGGCGAAGGCGGGATCGACATGCACTGGATTGTGGTCACCGGAAGCATCGGCAAAGCTGTTGATCACCTCCTGGGTCACGACGCGTTCCAGAGTAGCGGACTGGCCGACGACGATTTCATCGATATACATGATGCATCTCCTAAAAAATTCTAAAAAATTTTCAGCGCAGGAATTGTGTGCTGATTTCCTTGAATAACGGTGTACCGGCCTGTTTCAGCCATTCGAAAGCCACCATTTCCCGCGATACAACATCAATGCCGTGGTGGCGCATGCGTTCCAGTGCCAGCGCCTTGTTCTCGGGATCGCGCGACCCGACGGCATCCGCCACCACAAACACCTGCTTGCCCTGCTCATGCAACTCCAGCACCGTTTGCAGCACGCAGACATGCGCCTCGGTGCCGCAAACCACGACTTGCGCGCGCCCGGCCGCCGGCAAGGTGTCCAGGCATTGCGCCGCAACGCAGGAGAAGTGCAGCTTGCTGACGATGTCACACGGCTTCAGGAGTTTTGCCAATTCAGCATGAGTTCCCCCAAGACCTTGAGGATATTGCTCGCTCGCCATCACCGGCACCTCCAGCTTCTGTGCAATCTGCACCAGCCACCGGACATTGTCGAGCAAGCGCTGCCAGTCGTGGATTGCCGGCAATAAACGCTGCTGGACATCCACGACCAGCAGCACGGATTGATCCTTGTTCATCAGCATGGCGTCACTCCAGGAGTTCTGCACGGTTGCGAAAATGCTCCAGCGCCTCCGGGTTGGCCAGGGCTTCGATGTTCTTCACCGCCTCGCCATGGACCACGTTGCGCACCGCGAGTTCGACGATCTTGCCGCTCTTGGTGCGCGGGATGTCGGCAACCTGGAGAATTTTCGCCGGGACATGGCGCGGCGTCGTGTTGTCGCGAATGACTTCCTTGATGCGCTTGACCAGAACATCGTCTACCGTCAGTTCCTCGCGCAGTTTGACGAACAGCACCACGCGCACATCGTTGGGATCCTGCGG
>Ga0172380_10008616_pt1 | contig 11078 bp, 8 predicted proteins | sample Leawe162metaG_FD_119747 | JGI IMG/M metagenome (GOLD analysis project Ga0172380, IMG submission 119747) | Leachate microbial communities from a municipal landfill in Southern Ontario, Canada - Leachate well 162 metaG | ecosystem: Engineered > Solid waste > Landfill > Unclassified | place... | reverse complement strand
GTACGCCAAGAATACATCTTGAAACGCATGCGCGATCTTGGCTACATCAGTAGTGAGGAATATGGACTTGCGCAAAACGAGCCTATCCAAACAAAACAAACCGCATACCACCAAGAATTCTCCGTGAACGCCGGCTTCATTGCCGAGATGGTTCGGCAAGAGATGTACGACAAATTCCAAGAGGATACATACACCCAAGGCTACAGCGTCTATACGACCATCAGAGCGCAAGACCAAGCGGTTGCTTATGACGCATTGCGCAAGGGCGTTATGGAATATGACCAGCGCCATGGATATCGCGGCCCCGAGGGTTACATCGATTTGAAAAAGAACGACACGGATGAACTGCTCGACGATGCCCTGCAAGATGTCTCCAATAACGGAGACCTGATACCTGCCGTGGTGCGCACAGTCAGCTCAAAAACCTTAGGCGTTTATATTAAAGGAGGCGAGACGTCTGATATAAACGGTGAAGGGCTACGCTTTGCTCAACAGATGTTGGGGGACAACCTCGCACTCAGCCGGCGAATCCGCAAAGGTTCACTCATAAGAGTTCGAAAGAACGATAAGGGGATCTGGATGATTTCTCAGATTCCTCAAGCCGAGTCCGCTTTCGTTTCTGCCAATCCAAGAACAGGCGCTATCTATGCCTTAGTGGGCGGCTTTGACTTCAATCGCAACCAGTTCAACCACGTCACACAAGCGTGGCGCCAGCCTGGCTCTAGCTTCAAGCCATTTATTTACTCTGCCGCTCTCGAAAAAGGGTTCACCCCTGCCTCAGTCATCAACGATGCGCCACTGGTGGTCGACCTTATCGATACTGGCGGCGAAGCATGGGAGCCGAAGAACTTCGATGGTGAATTCGAAGGTCCGATGCGCATGCGTCAAGGTCTTACCAAATCGAAGAACCTCGTTTCCATCCGTATCCTTCAATCCATTGGCTTGGACTACGCTCAAGACTATGTCACCAAGTTCGGCTTTGAAAAAGACAAGGTTGGCCCCTATCTGACGATGGCTTTAGGAGCCGTTTCCGTCACGCCGATGCAAATGTTGGGAGGGTATTCTGTGTTCGCCAACGGAGGCTACCGTGTCTCACCCTACCTGATCCAACGTGTCGAAGATGGGCAAGGCAACATCATCAGTCAAGCAAACCCTGTCGAAGTAGGCAAAGGAGCGGAGCAGGTGTTGGATGTTCGGAACGCTTTCACCATGGTAAACATGATGCAAGACGTGGTGAAACACGGCACGGCCATTCGGGCAATGTCCTTAGGCCGACAAGATCTGGCTGGCAAAACAGGTACGACCAGCGATTCGATGGACGCTTGGTTCTGCGGCTTTCATCCCGCACTCGTCGCCGTCACGTGGGTCGGTTATGACAATCCACGCAGCCTGGGTGAAAAAGAAACCGGTGGTGGTGCCGCACTTCCCATCTGGATCGACTACATGGGAGCGATACTCAAAGATGTTCCGGGAATCGAATATTCCATACCCGATCATATCGTCACAGCCCGCATCAACGAAAACGGCCTGCGCGATCCCGATGGCGCTCGTGTCGACTATTTCTATGAAGAGAATCTGCCCGCCGAGCAAAGTAGCGTCCCCGTGGTATCGTCCAAACCAACCGAAAACGAACAGCTGTTCTAATGGGCAAACCCCACGCACAGAAAAGAGACCTGATGCGCGAGCAACTCGCCCATCAGGCGGCCCGCATCATTGCCGAAGAAGGTGTCACTGATTTGGCTTTCGCCAAGCGAAAGGCCGCCAAACAACTGGGCGCGGCAGATACACAACACCTACCTAGTAATGAAGAAGTGGAAGTCGCGTTGCACACCTACCGTGCGTTGTATCAAGCTGACACACACCCAGACATCTTGCGTGAACTACGCGAAGAAGCTTTGGCAGCCATGCAAGTGTTCGCCGAATTCAATCCTTACCTGACTGGCTCAGTCTTGAGCGGAAGCGCGGGGGAGGACTCTGACATCAATCTCATGCTGTTTTCGGACGACGCAAAGGCGGTTCTGCTGTCCTTGCTCAACAACAACATCGATTTTGAAGACGGTGAATGGCGAGCCAGGATCGGGGGGCATGAGGAGATCGTCCCCAGCTACACCCTTACCAGCGAATCAGACGTTCTGATACACATCATCGTCTTGCCAGAGAATATCCGTCACAGCGGTAGCCGTCACCCCGAGACGCATGCAGACATCGCTGCAGTAGAAGCCTTGTTAGCTTCCTGATTTCAACCAGCGCGCCGCATCCAGCGCAAAGTAAGTCAGGATCCCATCGGCACCTGCGCGCTTGAACGCTAGCAACGACTCCAAAACGCAAGCTTCTTCATTCAACCAGCCGTTCTGCGCTGCCGCCTTGAGCATCGCGTATTCACCGCTGACCTGATAGACAAAAGTCGGTGCTTTGAATTCATCCTTCACGCGGCGCAAGATATCCAGATACGGCATGCCTGGTTTGACCATCACCATGTCCGCACCCTCTTGCAGGTCAAGACCCACCTCCCACAACGCTTCATCCGAATTCGCAGGATCCATCTGATAGGTGTATTTGTTGCTCTTGCCCAAGTTGCCGCTGGAACCGACCGCATCGCGGAACGGGCCATAAAAACTGGAGGCATATTTGGCTGAATACGCCATGATGCGTGTGTGGATGTGGCCGTTCGCATCCAGGGCCACACGTACCGCACCGATACGGCCATCCATCATGTCCGATGGCGCCACGATATCTGCTCCCGCAGCAGCATGGCATTGCGCCTGCTTTTGCAACACCGCGATGGTCTCATCGTTGAGCACGTAACCAGTATCGTCAATTAGCCCATCTTGCCCATGGCTGGTGTAGGGGTCGAGAGCGATGTCAGTCATCACACCCAATTCTGGGAAGTGCTTCTTCAGCTCGGCAACGACGCGCGGGACGAGTCCATTTGGATTGAACGCTTCGCGCGCATCCAAGCTTTTCAGCGAAGCATCTATCACTGGAAAGATCGCCATCACAGGCACGCCCAACTTCACGCATTGCTCGGCATCCTTCAGTATCAAATCCAGAGTCTTACGTTGCACCCCTGGCATCGACTTCACATCCTCTACCTTGTTGCTTCCTTCCAGCACAAAAACAGGGTAGATGAAGTCAGCAGGAGTAAGTATGTGCTCACGCATAAGGTCACGAGAGAATGCGTCTTTTCTCATACGACGCATACGGGATTGGGGATATTGTCCTAGTATCTTCATGGTTATTCCAAATGATTTTGTAAAGTAATTGAACTATTTTCTCACAGTCCCGTCTGAGCATGCGAGCGGTGAGAGCTGCTCCACGTTTCTCCTCCCTGAGCGTGTGTCTTTACCATGTAAAGACTTGTGCCCCTGAATCTTTCCCCTTTGATTCAGGGGCATTTTTTTGCCTGTGCGAGCAACTTGTTGATTTGCCAGCCGCTAAAGCCACTCACGCTGACCATCCTCACTGCTAGAATCCGCGCCTACGCCAAAGTATCCCATAGACAACCCCAAGCTGAGCCATGAATCTCGTCTCTAACCCGTTGCTGGTCACGACATTGATGCTGGCGGTGTCCAACCTATTCATGACCTTCGCGTGGTATGGGCACCTGAAGAATCTAGCTACCGCCCCTTGGTACGTCGCAGCGCTGATTAGCTGGGGTATCGCACTCTTCGAGTATGCCCTGCAAGTACCTGCTAACCGGATCGGATACACCGAGATGAGCCTCGGTCAGCTTAAAATTTTGCAAGAAGTCATCACGCTGACCGTTTTTGTCCCCTTCGCAGTGCTGTACATGAACCAGCCCTTGAAGATGGACTATTTATATGCAGGACTGTGTCTGATGGGCGCGGTATATTTTATTTTCAGGACATAAGTAATGAGCAATCACATCCATATCCTCGGTATCTGCGGCACCTTTATGGGTGGCATCGCCGCCATCGCCAAACAAGCGGGCTATCGCGTCACCGGTTGCGATGCGAACGTCTATCCGCCGATGAGCACGCAACTAGAAGCACAAGGCATCGAACTCATCGAAGGCTTTGGCGAGGATCAGCTGGAGCTCAATCCTGATGTGTTCGTCATCGGCAACGTGGTGTCGCGCGGCAATCCGCTGATGGAAGAGATACTCAACCGCAATCTGCCTTATGCCTCCGGCCCGCAATGGCTGGCAGATAACTTGTTGCGCGGCAAATGGGTGCTGGGCGTGGCGGGAACACATGGCAAGACCACCACGACTTCGATGCTGGCTTGGATACTGGAACATGCTGGACTGAACCCAGGATTTCTGATCGGCGGCGTACCGCAAAACTTCGGCATCTCCGCGCGCATCACCGGTTCTCCCTTCTTCGCCATCGAAGCAGATGAGTACGACACAGCCTTCTTCGACAAACGCTCCAAATTCGTGCACTACCATCCACGCACCGCGATCTTGAACAACCTTGAGTTCGACCACGCTGACATCTTCCCCGACCTAAACGCCATCGAGACGCAGTTCCACCACCTAGTACGCACCGTGCCAAGCAACGGGCTGGTGGTGAGCAATGGGCGCGAAGAATCATTGACGCGCGTCATCCAGCGTGGGTGCTGGACACCCATAGAGAAGTTCGGCAGTAACGACGGCTGGAACATCGACGATGACAACCGCGTGACGTTGAACGGTGTCGCGCAAGGAACCTTGCAATGGGATCTGATGGGGGAGCACAACCGCATGAATGCGCTGGCCGCCTTGTCCGCAGCACGTCATGCTGGTGTACCTGTCGCGCAAGGTTTGGCTGCACTTGCTGGATTCAAGAATGTGAAACGCCGCATGGAAGTGCGTGGTACGGTCAACGGCATCACCATCTATGATGACTTCGCACACCACCCCACCGCCATCGACACTACCGTCGCCGGATTGCGCAGCAAAGTAGGTTCGGCTCGCATCCTCGCTGTGTTGGAACCGCGCTCCAACACCATGAAACTGGGCGTAATGAAAGACGCGCTACCCAACAGCCTGAGAGACGCCGATCTGACGTTCTGCTATGCGGGGAACTTGGGCTGGGATGCGCGCGGCGCACTTGCGCCGTTAGGAGACAAAGCTGTGGTCAAGGATGATCTGAACGAGCTCGTCGAATCCATCGCAACGACAGCACGATCTGGCGATCAAATCTTGGTGATGAGTAACGGTGGATTCGGGGGAATACACGAGAAATTGCTCAAGCGGCTAGGATAATTCGGCGGCCGACGCGCACTGGAGCTACCCGTTCGCTCCAAACATCATGCGCTTGGCAACGAACTTTCTTGCTAATGGAAATGCATCAAGCAGCGTCAGCGCAGCTGAACGTAACTGCCCGAGTACAGGAAGATCATTGGAGAAGACTCGCACCAGGCCATCGGTGAAACGAATACCCGCATTGCGGTCGATGCGGCGTGATTTTCGATAGGCGGCACACATCGCAGCCGAACCGATGTTCTCCGGTGCACTATCGAGTATGACTTGCGCCAATTCCCACGCGTCTCTCACCCCTAGGTTGAAACCCTGCCCTGCCACGGGATGCAAGGTCTGTGCAGCATTGCCGATGAGAACGGTGTGCTGGAAGGTGATGTCGGGGGCACGTTTCAGACGCAGAGGATAGCAACTGCATTTGCCGATGCTGACAAAATCTCCGACGCGATCACCAAAATGGCTCTGTAGATACGCCAAGAATGTCGCGTCATCCCATGTCAGCATATCTTGCGCTGCTTCGTGGGCGGCAGTCAGCACCAGTTCATAGCCATCCAAATAGGGCAGCAATGCCATCGGACCTTGCGTGGTGAAATGCTCGAAGGCCTTGCCAGTGTTCGCTTGCGAACTGGTGACATGGGCAATGATGCCGCTCTGTCCGTAGTCGGTGATCTGCGGCGGATGCGAGGCCTCGAGTAACTTGCCGCCATCGGCAGCGACCGCAAGGTGAGCGGTGAGGGAATGCGACTGACCTTGGTGCTGATATTCAATGACAGCTGCATCATTGGTGTGACGCAACTCGCTCACCATCGCGCCATAGATGCAGGTGACATCTCCACTTGCTAGGCCTTTTTGCAATGCCGCATGCAACATCGTGTAAGGCAAGACGTAGCCGAGGTCAGGCACTTTCATCTCATCCGCGCGCAAGGTGGTGTGACCTGTAGTCAGTTTCTGCGTGATCTCGATGACCTTGATGCCGCTCACGTTTTGCAACGCATCCCAAGCCCCCAAGCGTTGCAACAAGAGTCGCGTACCGTAGGACAGCGCCAATGCGCGCGGATCGGTGGTGTTCACCTCGGATTCACGCGCCTCCAGCAACACCACTTGCAATCCATTGCCCTGCAAAGCCAGTGCCAGCGCGGCGCCCACGGGGCCGCCGCCGATGATGGCAACATCACATTGGGATTCATTCATGGCGCATGACCTCCTCGATCTCGCGCACTGTTCTGGGTGCAGCTTGTGTCAACACTTCATTGCCGTTGGAAGTGATGAGCACATCATCTTCGATACGAATACCGATGTTCCATAGATCACGCGGCACACTATCCGAGGGGCGGATGTAGCAGCCTGGCTCCACCGTCAGCACCATGCCGGGCTGCAAGGGTCGCCAATTCCCATCGACTTTGTATTCGCCCACGTCGTGCACATCCATGCCCAACCAGTGACCTGTGCGATGCATATAGAACTGCTTGTAACTCTCGCTCTCCAGCACAGATTCGACAGAACCATTGCACAGCTTCAGATCAATGAACCCCTGCGCCAAAACGCGCAATGCCGCCTCATGCGGGGCATTCCATGAATTGATGGGCCTTGCCGCCGCGATGGCGGCTGTCTGGGCGGCGAGCACGATCTCATACACCTCTTTTTGTGCCCCGCTGAAGCGACCATTCACTGGAAAGGTGCGGGTGATATCTGAGGCGTAACCATCCAATTCACAACCCGCATCGATGAGCAATAGATCACCGTCATTGAGGCGTGCGTCGTTGCCGACGTAGTGCAAAGTGCATGCGTTGGCACCGCCCGCAACAATGCTGGTGTAAGCCGGATGGCGCGCACCGTGGCGGCAGAATTCATGTAGCAGTTCTGCTTCCACTTCATATTCATACCGACCTGAGCGGGTGAAACGCATCGCGCGTCGATGTGCTTCACAGGATATCTTGGCCGCACCGCGCATGGTGCGCAACTCAAGCTCGTCTTTAAACAGGCGCATCTCGTTCAGCAGCTCGCGCACATCCCGTATCGTATTCGGCGCCCGGATCCCAGTGCGTGCTTTGGCTTTGACGGTTTCACGGGCTTTGATGATGCGCGCATCCCAAACACCATCGCCTCCGACGGGATAGAACAACGCAGATCGGTTACCCATAAACTCGACGAGTTTCTCATCCAGCTGTTCGATGGGGTAAGCCGCATCGAAACCGAAACACTCGGCTGCCGCATCGGGACCATAACGAAAGCCATCCCACACCTCACGCTCCGCGTTCTTCTCGCGACAGAACAAGATGCTCTGCGGCTCGTCGTCTGCGATTAGCAACAAAACGGACTCCGGCTCGGCAAACCCGGTGAGGTAATAAAAGTGACTATCGTGGCGGTAGTCGTAATGCGTGTCCGCGTTGCGCGCCACTTCGGGTGCGGTAGGGATGATGGCTATGCCGTTTTGCATCCTGCACTGAAGATGCTTGCGACGTTCGACGTAGATGGAGGTATCAGACATGAGCGTCATTCTGCGATGCACGCAACTGCTTGTCGAGTTCATCCAAGCGTTGTGGTGTGCCTACATCGACCCACACACCGCGATGATGCTCACCGCTGACTTTGCCTGCGGCGATCTGCTCACGCAGCAACGGCGCGAGCGGCGCTTTACTACCGCGAGGGATGTGACTAAACAAATCAGGACGATATAGTCCGATGCCTGCAAAAGTCAGGATTGAGGATTGAGGATTGAGCGACGAGACGGTGGGCACAATACGATCTTTTTGCAGGACGAAATCACCCTTGAGATTGTGTTCAGGGTTATCCACCAGCACTAGGTGCGCCACATCCTTGCTGCTAGCAAGTGCTACAGCCCAAGAGGCCAGGCCCGCAAAATCGTAATCGCAATAAACGTCGCCATTGACCACGGCAAATATCTCGTCGCCCAACAAGTGAGAGGCGAACGCGATACCACCAGCCGTCTCCAGTGCCATGCCTTCGTCAGAATAGGTGATGGTCGCGCCAAGCTGGCTGCCATCACCTAGGGCGTATTCGATCTGCACGCCGAGGTGAGCATGATTGACGACAAGGTCGGTGATACCGGCACGCACCAGACGCTCGATATGCCACACGATGAGCGGCTTGCCACCCACTTGCAACAAGGGTTTGGGCGTATGGTCTGTGAGCGGACGCATGCGTTCGCCGCGCCCCGCAGCTAGGATCATCGCAAGCATAAAAATATGCCTCTCACAATTGCTCTTTCTCCCGCTTGCGGGGGAAAGTTGGATAGGGGGAGATGCGCAGCATCAAAAGTTGGCACCCTCTTCGTTCGATTGTTTGATCTGCAGATTCAACTCCAGCAGGATGTTGAGCAAAGGCTTGAGGTCGATATAGCGCTCGCAGGCCTTATGCAGATACTCCATCACCAGCGGCATGTCTTGCAGATAACCATCCTTGCCGTCGCGGTGATACAGGCGCGCGAAGATGCCCAACACCTTGATGTGGCGTTGCGCTCCCATCATCTCGTAATCCCAATAAAAATCAGCAAAGTCCTCGCGCACGGGCAAACCAGCCTTACGCGCCTTTTCCCAATAGCGGATGAGCCAATCAATGATCTCCGCCTCTTCCCATTTGATGTAAGCGTCTTTGAACAAAGATGCAAGGTCGTAGGTGATGGGACCATAGACGGCGTCTTGGAAATCAAGAACACCCGGATTCGGTTCGCTAACCATCAAGTTGCGCGAATGGAAATCACGGTGCACATACACGCATGGTTGAGACAGATTGTTCTTGATGATGCGAGCAAATACCTCCTCCAGCTTTGCCTGTTGTTTCGCAGTGAGCGTCACACCCAAGTGCTTGGCGATGTACCACTCGGGGAACAGGTTAAGTTCGCGGCGCAATAGCGCTTCATCATAAGGCGGTAGCTCGTTCGGCTTGGAGGCGAGCTGTATCTTGATGAGGGCATCGATCGCCTGATCGTAAAGGCTGCGCGCATTCCCCCCATCCAATGCTTGCAGATAGGTGGTATTGCCCAGATCTGACAGCAGTAAGAAACCTTGTGCCACATCTTGAGCATACACATGCGGCACATGGACTCCCGCTTCTTCAAACAACTTGCCGATGTGCAGAAACGGTTTGCAATCCTCATGTTGAGGCGGGGCATCCATCACGACTTTGGTGCTACCGTCGGCGAATGTGGCGCGTAAATAGCGACGGAAGCTGGCATCGGCCGAGGCTGGGGTGATAGTGAAGGTTTGGTGCGGATATAGGCCGGAAAGCCAATCGGTAAGCTGTTTCTGACGTTGCATTTGATTGCCTTAATATGGGATTTGTGAGATTTTAGCACCTTAAATTATTTGCCCTGCCCATGCTTCGTCTTCCGCGTTTTGCGCTCCTTCTATTAACCCTCGTTTCAGCCCCTTGGGCTCACGGCGAAGACGCACCCATTGCGTTGAAGATAGACCGCACCTTCAACCTTCTCCCCGCTTCCGAAGAAAAGACGACCGCTTTCTTCATCGCCGACCAGATCGACTCCAAACATGGTGAGAAGTTGGTAGCCCGCGGGAATGCGCAGTTACGCCAAGATGGACAGATGGTTTCTTCAGACCTACTGACCTACGACGAAGTCAGCAAGGATCTCATCGCCGAAGGCAATGTGAAAATCGAGCAGAACGACACCACGGTGGTCGGCCCCAAGCTCCAAATGAACATGGATACCAACATGGGCGACATGCAACAACCACAGTTCACTTTCATCGAGACTGGTGGACGCGGATCAGCGGAGGTGGCTCATATCGCCAGTCGCAAAGAGTATGAATTCGAGGGAGCGACCTACACCACCTGCCCCATCGATAACGACGATTGGCTGCTGAAGATGTCACGCTTGGATATAGACCGAACGTCGCAGATAGGCACTGCCTACAACGCACGCGTCCTCTTCATGGGACTGCCCATCCTGTACACCCCTTGGATGAATTTCCCGCTCAGCGATAAAAGGCGCACAGGCTTACTTGGCCCCACCTTCGGCAGCACCACCACGGGTGGGCGCGAGGTCACGATCCCTTTGTATTTGAACGTGACGGACAACTTCGATGCGACCGTTTCACCCCGCTATATGAACAAGCGCGGCACACAACTCAACAATGAGTTCCGCTATCTGCAACCTAACAGTGTTGGCGAAATCCATGCGGATGTACTGCAATCAGACATGATCAGCCAGACTGACCGCACACGCTTCTCCCTGAAACACGCTCAACAGCTTGGCGCGGGATTCAGTGGCTATCTCAATCTGAATCGCGTGTCAGACAATAACTACTACCGTGATCTGGCAGACAACTTGAATGCCACTTCTCAGACCAATTTGCTGCAAGAGGGGGTATTGAATTATTCAGGTGGCTGGTGGAATGCCGTTGCACGTGTACAACATTACCAGACCTTGCAAGACCCACTGGCACCCGTGGTCGAGCCCTATTGGAGGCAACCTCAGATCGGCATCAATGCGCAACGTACTGTATTTGGCGGCAATGCTTCCATGACCAGTGAATATGTGGACTTTCGCCATCCGACACTGGTCAATGGACAGCGCATGGTGATCTATCCATCTATCAGCTATCCCTTGCTGAATGCCCCAGGATACTTTTTGACACCGAAAGTCGGCCTCCATCACACCCGCTACGTACTCGACACCAATACCAGCGGCTACCCCACAGACAGCTCACGCTCCATTCCCATCATGAGCCTTGATGGCGGGCTGATATTCGAGCGTAGTGACTCGTTCTTGGGCAACGGCTATATGCAGACATTGGAGCCCCGCTTCTATTACGTGCGCGTCCCCTACAAAGACCAGAACCTATTACCCAACTTCGATACCGCTCAGGCACCGTTCAGTTTTGGTCAAATGTTCACT
>Ga0172380_10008615_pt1 | contig 11078 bp, 9 predicted proteins | sample Leawe162metaG_FD_119747 | JGI IMG/M metagenome (GOLD analysis project Ga0172380, IMG submission 119747) | Leachate microbial communities from a municipal landfill in Southern Ontario, Canada - Leachate well 162 metaG | ecosystem: Engineered > Solid waste > Landfill > Unclassified | place... | reverse complement strand
TTGTGAGAGAGAATGAATCCATATCCAATGGATTTGAGTCCGACGCGAAAAGCAGCCGTTATCCGGCTGCCCTTCGTTTTGGCTTAGGAGTTTTTCAGGCGCTCAGTAGACTCGCCATCTCTTGCTTCGACCGCAGGCGGGAGATGTGAAGTTCGCTGACCCTGTCGAAGAGTGCCTTGCCCTTCAATACGGTCATGTCTTCGTCCGGATTCATCGCCTTGATGATCCTGAAGAAGTCGGACTTGGTGCGGGCGACGCTCACGCCGCGCTGCTTCGCCAGATCCCAGAGTTGCCTGACGGTCATCTTGGCGATCTCCGGCGAGATTGCGGTCGTGGCGGTTTTTTCAATAGTCGGACTAACATAAACCGAATCCGGTCATGCAAACCGGTAGCTCCCGCATCAACCACCGCTTCATTTCACTCGTCCGCGCTTTGAGCCCTGCACACCGTTTTCAAGTAATGAGTTCGACTGCGACTGCAATCGACCGAAGCCCTTTCCTTATATATAGGGATCGATTCCATACCAAACCCAGTCGATCTTGACCGTTCCAACACCGCAGGAAGCCGAAATTTCGCTGATACAGCCGCTACGAGCCGCAACTGGCTTCAAGGACGAGTTACTCAGCATCCGTTGAGAACGAAGGCGACGTTGGGCAGACGAGCGATGCCGCGTGTCGCCAGAAATGGACATTAGAAGCTGAGCGTGAAAAATGTTTCCACTCGGTCATCGATAGTACCCGCGAACATCTGCTTGGTGATACTGATGAAGCGAATCGCGTGCGTAACCAGCTGATCCAATTCGGGTTTTCGGAATCGTGTCTGCCTTACATTCCGATAGGGCTCTATCCGGAAGACGACTCCCATGTCGATGAGAACGTTCGAAGCCTTGGTATCGATCCCGATGAGCTACGCGGGAAACTGATCATCACCATTGCTGATAGATTCGGCATGGTGAGAGCAATTGGGAGTCTTGATCCGTCCTTAGACAGTGGATCCACCCGCATTCACTCCGGTGACACGGAATTTGACTCACTACCCGCCTATGGTCTTGACTTCGCCCTGAGAGATAACCCGAAGGCGGAGGTGTTGATCGTGGAAAATCCGTTGCGAGCGCTACTGTTGCAGACAATTGGCTACAATAATACAATCGGTCTCCTTCCGCAAGATGACCCTATAACCGAATGGTGGAATCAATTGAGAGCGGAAGGCGTCGAATTGACTATCCTGTCACTTGATCCGACTCCTGGTGGCGATGCGAAGGCTTAGTCGGCAAGTAGAGAGTGGTGTGACGCGACCAATCCACCGACACTGTTCGTAGTTCACTCCAGCGCATTCAATTCCAGTAACGTTAAACGTGGGCAATTTTCCACCGGTGCTGAGACTCTAAAGCGCTTCACTGAGGCTCTTCAGAAGAGTGCTCGCCCGGCAATAATTTACTGCCTTGAGCATGGCGAATTGCAGGCACTCACGCCCATGAGCTCTTCTATGGAAAGGACTGAAGCCATCGAACACGCCATTCCTTTCCTTGTTAGCCTTGGAAGTAAGCTGACGCATTCATTACGGGATGATGCAATAAAGTTACTTCATTTCCGAACCGGTGTAAAAAAGTCCTCGCTATCCTCCGATCTGGATGCGGCTCTGAAAAAGACAAGACAAACGGAAGCGCAGAATGCAACAGGCGTGGGCTCTGTAAAGTCCTCAGGTTTATTGATCTACGCTGAAGGCGGGGAATTCTTTCACACTTCGACCGAAGAAGTGGGTTGTCGGATCAAGGATAAAGGGCGATACCAGATCTATATGATCGGTCGAAAGAATTCGCCGATGGGCCAGTATCTGATTACCTGTTATTACAGAGAATGTGGAGCCGCTCCAGAAGATTCAAAACTGACAGAAGCGCTGGGCACCCTAAGGGCTCGGGCTAAGGTCGACGGTATCTCTGCGGAGCTCTGTACTCGAATTGGGTGGAAAGACTCGAGTATTTACGTCGATCTGGCCAACGAAGCAGGCGATTTTGTGGAAATCAACGCCAAAGGTTGGCGGGTGAGTAATGGGAAGTGCCCGGTCTTTTTTCGGCGCACCCCCGGAACTCAGTCCCTACCTGTTCCTGTCGGTGGCGGGTCGTTGCGGGAATTATTGAGATTCCTTAACATCTCTGATCCTAAAGATGGAAACATGATTCTAGGGTGGTTGATAGGAGTGATGAGTCGCGGTCCCTACGGACATCTCACCCTCCGTGGGCATCGAGGCTCGGCAAAAACAACCGTAACCAGACTGCTAAAGTCCTTGATTGACCCCCATGACCGCACCCTTGCTGAACTCACGACGGACCAGAAAAGCCTCGGAATTGCTGCCCGAAATTCGCACATACTAACGTTTGACAATCTGTCAGATGTTTCGAATAAGCAGTCAGACTGGTTTTGCCGGTTAAGCACTGGGGGAGGTCTCACAGCGCGAAGACTCTATACCGATGACGACGAAATTGTCATGAAGTTTCGACGCCCCGCGATCCTTAACTCGATTGTGAACCTGGTGACAAGGGGAGATCTCAGTCAAAGGTGCATTACCATAACATTGCCTCCATTTGAAGGTCGAGCACGATTAACCGAGGCTGAACTTGATGAAGATTTCCAGCGACTCCATCCGAGACTACTTGGCGCATTGCTCGACGCAGTTTCGATGGCGCTCAGAAATCTTCCCAATATCTCAGCAGCCGATTGCCCGAGACTCCTCGATTTCTCCCTGTTCATGGATGCCGCCGCACCGGCGTTAGGTTTGCCGTCAGATTACTTCAGGAACGCTTTGATCGAGAATCAGCGGCAAAGTGCAGAAATTGAGATGGATGAGAACGTAATCGTGCATGTTCTGAAGCACGTATTCGACAAGAAGATCAGTTTATCTGGTGGACAGAAGTCGTATGAATTGCGCGCAAGCGCTACTAATATTTGGATTGAGCTATCCAAGGTTGCGAAGGAAATCCTTCCCGTGAGTAGTAGCTCGTGGCCAAATTCGACGATCCGCTTCAGTTCAGAGTTTAGTCGGATCGAACCTCAATTGGCTGATCAAGGGATCAGAGTCATTAGGACTCGCGGTCATCGCGGGTCGAGGTTGACGATAATCACCTATGATCCCACTAAACTCGAAGGTGAAAACACGGCTGAACGACAGGCCGCCTGAGACGCAATTGGATACTCTTCCTGGACTGTGCCGTCATCGCCCAAATGCAAGACGAATACCACCCCCTTGTTTCCGACGCCTCAGGCGATCCGATGGGTTGTTACTGTTGAAGGCTTACCGCTTTGACGGCACATTCCATATCAATGTTCCTGCATCCTAAAAATTATTCTGACGAAGAACCGAACCACCGACAACCGACAGAGACAGTGAGTACCCGAAGGGTAATGATGACGGTGATAGTTCTGAATCTCCTCGCTTATACTCCCAGCCAGCGAGACGATGTACGATGGTGACAATGCTTTTTCAATAAAATTTCTCTCACGTAGAAAAATTTAAGTGCAAAAGGATCGACATCACTGACATCCGACAAGGGGTAGCGGGTAACCTGAGTGACAATGGCAACAGCGATGCTCTGAAATGCCACGCCCGGGGTCTCGACCGGCGAGACGGTTGACGATGATGACGATGTTTTCTCTAATAGTTACTCTCTCCTCGAAAGAATTATAACCCGAACTGATCGACATTGCCGACAAAGCGACAAAAGCTCTGCTAGTCCTTCTACCGCCGGAGTATGGTCGATTCGACGTCTGTTCCGATGATACCGGACGTAAATCCAAAACCTTCGTACTGGTCAATCAATCGACCGTAAAGATAACTTCTCCAAAACTTTATAAGGAGAACACCATGAGTGCTAACCGTTACCAATTACCTCAATCGGTGATGCTGTACATCAATAACAATTTCAACATGGATGAGGTAGGCATTGATCCCACAAGAATTAAGCACTACGAGTGCGGCCCTGTTCTGATCAGCAAAGCGAACATTGTCTTTGATGATCCGGGGAGAAAGCTCAAAACTCTCATTACGCCGCATATGACCAAGGTTCAGAAACTCAACAATAATCGGCGAAAGCGAAACTCAAAGAACTTCAAAATCGTCGAGTGGGAAATTGACTCGATCTGTGATGGATTGGTATTAACCTACTATCGCGTTTGGTACTTTAAGAACCAATTCAATTCTGCGCAACTACATATCGAAATCGATACCCACGGCTTTGAAGACCAGGAGCCACTCGATGTAATCCAGTTTGTTGAATTATTGCAACAAGCGGCGCGAGAGTTATCCTTCCAATTTAAAGTTCGCATTGAACTCAAACATATGCTCAGCGCTCGCTTAAAGACTATCGAGTTTGCCATCGACCTTCCCAGCCTTCCCCCTGCACCAGTCGAGATGCTGGTGGCGAAGAAACTGGTTAATCAAACTTTTCAAAACGGAAACATCCTAGAGTGGAGCGCCACCTGTTCTGAAAAAAAGGTCTCCATTACAGGATCGCCTGAACAGGGTTCCCCTCGCTTCAAATGTTTGATTTCTGGATCCGACCTTAGGAGGTTACTATGCGTGCATGGCACAAAAGTCTGGGCAACACCATCTTTGTTACTAAATCAGGCTGACATTGGCTGCTCCATCCAACATCTTCTATATAACTGGTTTCGACTTAAACCCGGTGCGTGGTTGATTACGCTTGGAGGACTGAAGATATTGTATTCTGAGAATCTTCATCTGTTGGCGATGATCCTGAGAAATTCAGATGCACTTATCGAAGCAGAAAAGTTGATGAGGAATAACGTCCCCATCGATAAAATATCGCATTCCCTCGCCAAAACAGGTTCGGATCTCGCCAAGAACGCAGGTCTGGTTCTACGATCTTTAGGTGAAAGCACTGATATAATCGCCCATTTACCGGAATCGATCATTGATGCGTTCAATAGGTTTTCTGCGCAATCAGGTGTTATCCAGAAAATACAGGCTTTGCTTGACTATGATGCACTCAAGTTCAACGCGACAACTCCGAGTAGTGAGCGTTCTTACGATGAGTGCCGCCTGGCATATTATCCCTGTATTGACACCATTAATCCTAAGATCTTCGATGGCAGTCTTCGCGGGGTCAAATCGGATACTAATGATGCTCCCTCTATCTACTATAGACGAAATGGTAGTAGTTTTTTAGCGAGGTTACTACTCCGCCTACCCGGGTCAAGGTTATGGTGATTCATCTCAAGACCAATCTTATGAACCCGCGACCACTGACACCACCAACTCAGTGAATGAAGCCGAGATCGAAAATAGTGACGTTGATCCATGGGACTTTGGCGTACAATTGGATACCGATCAAGTAGAAGATACCGAGCCGAACATGGTTGATGATGATGGGGATTGGAACAAATGGGTGACTCAGACTACCAAGCGAGTCGTTAACACTAAGATCGATCTCGAGGACTCCGACGTCGCCGCTTAGTTACTAAATCCACCTTCCGGAACTGGAGAACAAACTATTCCTTCCAGTTCCGCAAGAACTCAAACATCGACATCTCTTTGGAACTGTACATGTCATTCAATCAGGTCACCTTAACCGCCCAATACCGTAAGCCTCTTCCCGGGCGCAGGGGACAGCTGGAGACCGTCCTTGAACTCGTCTCTCGCTTGGCTGTACGTGCTGCGTTGAAACGGTCGAACGAACCTGTTGAAGTTTTGGCTGATGCGCCGGACAAAGACATTAAGTCGTTGACTTCCTCAAGTAATACTAACATGTTACGACAAATGACCAACGGGAAGTCTCATGAACAATAACTCACAGAAAATTGCCGTCGCATACCTTCGAAGGTCGACTGACCGCCAAGAGCAATCGATCTCCGACCAACGACGAGTGATCGCCGAGTACGCCGCCTTGAACGATTTTCATCTTATAAAAGAGTATTTGGATGACGCCATTAGCGGTCTTCGGTCGAAGGTCGTGATGGCTTTCTCCGAATGCTGAAGGATGCGCAACGTCGGGAGCGACCGTTCAAGCATATTTTGGTGTATGATCTTAAAAGATTTGGCCGCCTTGATTCTGATGAAGCTGGCTATTTCCGCCATCAGTTTCGGCAAGCAGGTGTCGATATCGTGTACGTTACCGAAGGCTTTTTAGGAGATGACACCGATGATATCCTCCGCCCGATCAAACAGTTCCAAGCCCGTCAAGAGCTTCGGGACTTGTCAAAAGTCACAACACGTGGTTTGATTTCGCGGGCGGATGCCGGCTGGTGGGTTGGTGGACGTCCACCATACGGGTACGACATCTGGCATCAGACTAAAGCTGGCGAGTTCATTTGTGTTGTCCGGTATATGGAAAATGGCACTCGACTTGTCCTCGATGCTCAAGGCGAAGTCACCCGAATCCTCTCGAAAGAGGACTCTTTCATCTTCTCAAAGTCGGATCGCTCAAAGTTGGTACTTGGAAGCCCTGAACGGGTTGAGCTTATTGAACGAATCTTTAAGCTTTATACGGTCGATGGGTTTGGCTTCACCAGAATATGCGAGTGCCTCAACATCGAGGGTATTCTTCCTCCAACCGGAGGTCTCCGAAAAGGGGTTAAGGCGGCGAAGTGGTCAAGTGCGACGATAGCTTCGATCCTGCAAAATCCGATTTATGTGGGCGACATGGTTTGGAATCGATTGAGTTTCGGTAAGTTCCATAAGGTTTCCGATGAGCACGCAGTCCCGATAAAAAGGGAATTTGGTAATCCCCGAGACTCGAATATTGAGGCCGATTGGATGGTCACGGTTGATGCTCACCCGGCCATAATATCACGGACAACATTCGAAACAGCCCGAAAGCGGCGAGAGAATACGGCCAAATTCGGAATAGCCAATTCTCATCGCGTCGGTCGAGCGGCAACCTCTCCATATGTGCTGACATCGCTGATACACGGCACCTATTGCGGTCATCGATTTGTAGGTCAAACCGTTCACTCTGGGCGACCGGCATTTTGGCACCTCCACCCATCGAAGTATTTTTATCAATGTGGTTCATATTTATCCAAAGGTCGCTCAGCCTGTCCACGTCGACCGATAGCGAAGGACAAGATCGAGACATGGGTTCTCAATAACATTAAAGCGCTACTCCAAACCTACTTCGGCACAACTGACGGTAGTGCAAAGTTGCAGCAAGCGATCCGGCGCGAGTCTGCCGACGCAGTTAACAAGCCTGCTGCAAGGCTCAAGAGTCTTTCTAATGCTATTGATGGAATTCAGAATCGGATCTCAATTTTGATCGACTCCCTCTCTCCAACCAACCGCGATCTTGTCGATCAGCGTCTTGCGGAACTTCAGCTGGAACTGAGTCACCTCAAATCCGAAAGAGCAGTATTACTCGAATCAGAATCCACCGCGAAGAGTGAGAATCATCTCATCGAGGAATCAGCAACCATCGCGATGCAGTTTCTCACATGCTTTGAAAGTGCCTCTATCGAAGAAAAGCGCATATTTATCCGCCAATTTGTGACTCGGATCGACATCGACCCGGTTAGTGGAACAGGAGTCGTTCATATCACATTGCTGCCCGGTATGAACACTGATATCGCACTGCCTTTACCAAAGAAGTCTGCACTTGTAAAGAAGCAAGTCCTGGTAAGCGTTGCTGCCTGATACGACATCTTTATTCCCGACAAGCCACCGATATTGCTAAACCGCTTGGTGTGAAGACGTGCATTCATATGATATTGAATATCTTACATAATCCGAACCTTCTTCCCTTTCGCTCTTGCCTCTCGCAATTGGTGAAATGCGAGGCACGCAGGCGCTACGTTGGGCTTCCGATAGGCAAGTGGGATTAGTTCTCCGGGGCGAGTTCCTGATCTCACCAAGAGGCTGTGTGCGCACCGACTCGATCCATAACTAAATGTAATATCTTACAGGCCAATCGCGATTCCATGTTCGTTTTCCAAACGACAAACTGCCGCCTGCTGTGTTACGCAGACACTTTGGCTGTCACTTCAGCCATCAGCCAATAAACATCACCATCTATTCATCATTACTTTAAAGTTACATTTTAATAGAAAAGCCTATGAACCTGACGCCACAGTAGGTATAATTGTTTAGTAGCTGGTGCTGGTGGCATAGCGCCAGGAAGAACATCACATTACAAGGAGTTAGTGAATGGCGACTGGATCAGGCGGTGGACGTGGCAGGCGTGGTGTAGCATCGAGGCCGTTGACTGATTATAGGCGGTCGGCATTGATCAAGCGTTGTATTGATATCTTTGATTATCCAGTTGAATGTGGTTTGGACACGGTAATTGTATCTTTACAGATCGGCAGTTGGAAGCAGTGTCGTTGGCCTAAGGGGAGGCCGGAAGTTCTGCCTCCAACACCATCTGGATTGAAAATTAGCTATGGCCATTCGCATTTGCGTGTTGAGTTCTCGGCAGGTAAGTATGCGGCTGATGGCGAAGAGGGACTTTTGCCGTTAGTGGATTGTCCGAAAGTATATGGGCGAATGGTTCGGGAGGTAGAGATCAAACTTGGCTGTGTTGGAATTTATGGGAAGTATGAGGCTATTATCAGTCGGTTCGACTTGGCGTTTGATATTTATTATCCTAATACGGCTGCCTTGGTTAACAGCTTGCGGGAGTTGCCGGTCAGGGGTTGGGATCGGAAGCATCCCACTGATAAACATGCTTATATGAAAACAGTATCGAGTGGTCATAGGCGTGAGCGTACTTGGTATGATCGTTCAGACAAAACGGGTGGGGTTGCTGTGCTCAGGTTTGAAACGCGTTATCAGAAGCTTGCGGTTGTAAATCGTGCGTTGAGGTTGTTGAAGGGGGAAAGGACTCGGCCTATGTATCTTTGCAACTATGAAATAATGGCACCTTTTATTGGGCGACTTTTTAAGAATAATGGGATATTCCCCAATGTTATTATTAAATCGTTGGATCGTGCGGTTGCTGATGCGAGTCATAAACGTACTGCCAGCAGTCTTTTGGGCTATCGGGCTAAGCGAAAGCTTGACAAGGATCATATGCAGCCTGATTGCTATAGGTTAAAGCATGGGTTTATGGTTGGGAATTCTGAATCGGCTTCCTCGGCGGTGGTTCATCTGTATGAGGGTTTGAAGCGAGCGTTTGAAAAGTCATTTGGATGTGAGCCAGATGTCGGTTAGCATCTGGGGCGACTGCTGTTAGATGAATATTTATGCTTAATCATCTTGTTCAAGAGCCATCTTATCTTTGGCCATAACTTCGTGCTTCGAGTGAGTGGATCGGTTACGGCATTGGTCTTCAAGCAAGCATGTGTTTTCTTGGTTTGATTTTCCCCCTGTGCCAAGTCGATTGATATGCCGCTCTTCGTTATTCCAGATCAATCCATCTCTGGCTTCCAGTTCCAACCCACCTGGCATCCTGCCCACCGTATTGACAAGCGTCTGAAGTGTTATCCTGCTGAAATTTCTACCACCTGCCGTCCCAAAGATATTGTGGGTTGCCATTTGGCATGCGGTTATTTGCCGTAAGCTTGATCATTTGTCTGCAGCTGGGGTTGGCTTCCCCTACTGCCTGCATTGATTCACATGCCGCCGTTACATCTGGATGTTCCGGCATATTGATCCAACCCTACTTGCTGATTGCCTGGGCGGTGAAGGTGAGTGCTTATAAGCTTGGACGCTTCTTCTCAACATCTGTATCAGCGATGGCTTCTGACGAGAGGGGTTATGCCGTTTCGGACTAAGGTCTGGCTCGAGGTGCGATGTTGGACATCTTATGATGCTTGCTGACTGATTCCTTTTGCCCCTTTAAGCTGTTCGCCGTATTATTCGGGAACAAGAGCTTGCTGATGCGGTGAAGGTGTAATTCGGATTTGATGGCGATGTTGCCTCTACCGATTGAGCCAGTTGGGCACCTTACACCATTTTGCGCGTAAGGTTTTGTTGACAGTTATCCCGTTGGTGCTTGGGATTGCCTTTATTCGACTCTCCCTCCAAAGCTTTATGGCTCAAATTCCTTTGACTGAGGCGTCACGTTGGCTTGATCGATGCCAAGCTGGCGTTAACTCCCGATCTCAGCTTTCCAACGCCACAAATCGGCTCTGTTGGCATTCTTGTAATTGCTTTATAAATAATATCATATGCTAACACTATTATATACTTCTATCCGTCGCAGCGCTACCAACTATTTGTGGCTTCCTTTGGTACCGGGTTTATTGTTCGGTTTGGATCAATCGATCTCTGCCCACCGACATTTATGCTTATCGACTTGATTTTGGCGCTTGAGTTGTCGTCATTGAAATCGTGCTGCCGAGAAACCAACTAATCGCTTGATCTTCAATATTATATGCTAAAACTCAGTTGGGTGGTAGCGGGCGAGTTTTTGGTTATTGGGAAAGCATGCTATATTGCCGTCACTTGCATCGGATTACATGTTATTTCGTTCGAGAGGAAACTAGCGCCAGATTAATTGCGCAGTTCGACTGGCTCACATAAGTCGCACACGGGCAATAATACGACAGCCTAAGCAGTGCGCATCCGAAGCCGACCGCAGACGCACTCTGGCGCTTTCTCTTAGTTTAAATGGAATAATTTGCATGTAGATAACCAGCTTTCTCGAACCATCCCATCGCATTATCCTTCCCTGCAACCATCGCCTCGATTCATGCCTCACAGCCCTCACGTTGCCAAGACTGACTTGCTGGTGGCATCATTTCACCTACCTACCTTCCAAAGCCTGACAGCCGCCCAGTTCACGATGATCTGATTTGCTCTGAGAACTGCTCTTCTGGGTAGCAGTTTGCGTTTGACAGTGCAATGCCCTTCTATCTTTTCGATGGCAATGTGATGATCGCCTGACTCGAACCAACCGGCTATTGCTCTGACGACCTTTCCGCCGCTCGTTTCTCCCTTACAGTAAAAGTCATCCTTCCTATTGTTTCCGGCTTCAAGGCACATTAAATTGAACTCGTCATCACACCGAGCCGGGTAATAATCTGGTTCACGTAACGCCAATATAAAGGCTCCAGCCTACACCATTCCAGGTGTTAGGCCTCTGGTGCTCCATATGCGTTACGTGCCTTTCGGTGTGATGACACTCGCTG